>Ga0315533_1002085_pt1 | contig 14308 bp, 14 predicted proteins | sample SalMarSW160130MG_FD_203081 | JGI IMG/M metagenome (GOLD analysis project Ga0315533, IMG submission 203081) | Salt marsh sediment microbial communities from the Plum Island Ecosystem LTER, Massachusetts, United States - Salt Marsh Sediment SW1601-30 ...
TTATTAACGAAGAGGTGAGTTATGAATGATGTAGAGATTAGACGAAACTTCCATAAGAAAAGACTGCGACGGCAACATGCTCAAAAAGATACGCTCGTGATTGATGAGCTTGGCTTGAATCATGGGAAATGTCGAGCAGATATTGCCGTAGTCAATGGACAGTTCGTTGGCTATGAGATTAAGAGCAACAATGATTCGCTACGCAGGCTTGAGGAGCAAGTTAAATCATATAATGCGGTTTTTGATAAAGTTTCCATAATTGTAGGTGACCGTTATATCAACTCGATCCAAAACTATATACCTGAATGGTGGGGGGTGATAGTATCTGTAAGAGGCCCAAGAGGTGCTATCAATTTTGATATAATTCGTAAGACTCGAGCGAATACAAGCATCGATCCAATATCTATAGCGCAATTATTATGGCGTGATGAAGCAGCAGAAATTTTATCTCAAAAAAAACTACTACCAAAAATTCTTCGCCAGCCACGCAATATTTTGTATGAACAACTGGTATACCTTCTCACTGTTGATGAACTACGAAAAATTGTTAGAGACTACTTGAAGAGGCGTAAAAACTGGCGATATCCTGAGTTACCTTCTCGATATGATGGTTTGTACCGACCTGCCGCCACATAGGAAGATGTCCGGTACTTCCACTACCATCAGCACACTTAAAAATGTACCTGTCTCCCCATGAAAAATTTGAACCACAATAGTATCGAGAATTTACAATCTTCTTGCTAAGACCACGATATTGTTTGAATTTTCCAAATTTTTCATCTCTAACATTCTCTCCTTTTACAATATACCAACCATCATCAATAGTATATCTGATTGTCGCAGAAGGCTTGGTTATTCTCATATCTAATTCAAGAACCTTTGGGTGAGATATAGCATAATCACCAAAGGTGGGGAGTCGTATCCCTGATTTTCTTAAATTGGCGACTAACATCTTGTATAATTTCCATTCATAGCGAGGAACAATCTCTTCTCCCTTCTTAATACTACTCATCGTCTCGGGGAAAGATGTACCTAAAAGCGTAAGAGTTCGCCAGTCGTTTAAATAGGGTAATCTTTCCAAGATTGTTTTAATACTTTTTGAGAATCCATCGAGTGGAAGAAAATTATTCGGCGAACCTAAATCCAAAATAAAATCACAATTAATAGATTGAATTTCCAAAGTTAATAATAACGAATCTAATTCTGTTTTGAAGGTACTCTTTGCGGACTGTTCAATTGTTATTCTTAGACAAACACCATTTTTATCTTTTGCCCAAGCCGCTTTAATTTCTCGCAGATATTCACCATCCCTGAGTAGTCCTGTTACAGGTATAGCCTGGCACCCCAACCATCGAAGTTTATCAAAAATAAAACGTACAGGGTGAACGCCGTTTTTCATCCGCTCATCAGGTGGAATGAGATTTAAATCAACAAAGCAAGGAGAACTCCCCCATTTTTTATAGATTTTTTTTAGAGCAAAATCAGTCAAGAGGTGGTTGACTGTCTTTTTTTCTTTTTTTTCTTCAAAATCCCATCCAAGTTCTGGAATTTCTATTAATGGCGTAAACATATGCTTTATTGTTTCCGGTAATCGCCACACGGCTTGGTACTCCCCCTGTTTCCATCGCAGGCATGGTACATATTGACGATGGTCAAAGTTCATTGTATTCTCCTTTATTATGAAAAGTATGCATTCGGAAACAGTTTTCTTACTTCGCCCTGTCCGACCATATCTCTAAGAATTATATAATTATTAGCTTCTTTTCTTATTTTTCCTGCAATTATTGCCGGATGAATGCGTAGTTCTTGTGCGAAATCTTTGATAGAATCTTCACTTCTTAGATAACGGGCCAAGGCCGTATTCCATTTGTCCTCAGGGATTAAAACTTCACCCGCATGTTTATCTGCTTCCTGTTCAATATCCTCGGCTTCCACATCGAGGTCGTCAAATATGCTTTCTATATTGCCCTTATGTAGATGTTTCATTACATGGATAAGCTCGTGTAAAAGAACAAACCAGAAGTTATCGAGCCTGTCGTAACGCAACGTCATCCCAATTACTGGTGAACCGTCAGAAAGTAAAAATGCAGCCCCATCCAGATAAGTGTTAGGGAGATGAGATTCAATAACCAGCCGGATCCCGAAATTTTGCAAGTACTCAATGGTTTTTTTCTCCCAATTATCTGAACAGCTTAATTGCGCAACCTTGGTTAACCAATCTTTGCTAATCGTATTCTGTTTATATTTGTTTTTTAACCTCTGTTTATTGGCGAGAGCTATAATTCGACATTGCCATGCAAGAAGAGCATACCGATTCACATTACCCCCCGCACGCACACGCTGACGTGCAAGCGCTTGAACCGGCCTATCAAGAGAACTCTTCACGAATTTCTTGACAAGCTCCTCAGCATTGTCCAGAGCATCGTCTAAAGAACCGGAAAAATCCTCAAACCACTTGCGACGGAACATCTCCTTAATCGGGAACTGGTCCCATGCTAAATCATTTTTATCAATGTCAAAAGGTCTCTGAGATTTTGCTTTCAACTCAGCGATTTCACTTATGTTTAGACCTAGCGCCTTTGCTACTTCAGTAAGTCGGGGCAAATTCGCAGAAGCGTATTCTTCCGCTTCATATCTTTGAATCTGTTGTTCCTTCAAACCAATAGCATCTGCAAGTTGACGTTGTGAGAGCCCTTCAGCAATACGTGCTCTGATAAGAATATATGGCAACTCTTTCAAGCTTGATGCTCTTAGTATCTCAATAGTCCCAGATTTTAATGTTTCATATTCGTAAAGTTGCGCAGAAAGATTTTCGTACTCACTACGTAGTGCCTCAAGTTCTGCTTTCGCCAGAATTTTTGACTTTGCTCGCCCAGTAGCTGCTTTGAAGTCAAAAGTGTCAATTGTTTTCTTGAGTTTTTCTATTTGGTTGCTTGTGATTCGATACTGCCTCTCATTTGTTATCATAATAATGTCCTCTTCCTTCAATTTTTAGAAAAACTTACACAAATAATACCTTTAGCGTTTCCTGTATATCTATCGATTTGGAAAAAATCAAAAAAGAAGTGCTTGCCATTTGCAAGACAACTGGCTGGAAAGAATTCTCCATGGAAGAACTCTTTCTGTTTTTTGCGTCCATCAGAAAAGTCAAGAAAAACAGGATCTAATTTTGTAATGTCTACTCCCATAGGATCCCAACAAACATCAAAATCACCTGGTATGGGCTTTCCCGTAACAAAACTGCCGTCAAGAAAGATTTTTCGGCATCCAGCTCTACGCAGAGCTAAGACGCCTTTTCTAAATCCAGAGAAGAGATATTTTCTATAGTCAGATATAGCAAAGCGTTTTTCGATCTCTTCAAGTGTTACGACATGTACTCCTGGAGGTAAAACATTCCAAGGTCCTCCAATATCTACGAAATCAGGTATCATACACACAACTATATTGTTGTGTTGACATATGGTCAAGAGAAGATCGTTTTTTATTTCTCGCTATGATACATTTTTGGATTGCCTTTTGTTGTAAGCAGCACATTTGAAATAGTTTAGACCGTGATAAAGGTACAAACACTAATCCGCGGAGGAAACAGCCCCATGTTATATATTTTTGGGGAAGTTCAAGCTTGCATACTCTCCATGATATTTTTTCGCGGCCTGCCTGCGCGTAGCCGCTTCGGCGAAGGCAGGCTTCGTCTTAGGCTTTTACGACGTCTAATTAGTCATTTGTCATTAGTTGTTGGTCGTTAGCTTTTATTCGGTCGTCTAAATAATATTCACCTAATACTATCGACTTATCTCCGGAAAATTAAGAGCAGCGAAATCACGATAGTATTTTTTAGCAGCAATATCGTAAGCCTTCGCTGCATCTATTTCATTTTCAAACGAGCCGAGATAAATCCGTTTGCCATTTACGCGTATCCGAACTCTCCAGCGCTTCTTGTCATCCGCCAAGTCCACGCCTTTATAACGGGATCGGCTGGGCCTTTGAAATCCGCCAGATGTACGGCGGATGAATTTTCGTCTGTGCCAAATATTCTGTTTGTGTTGTGCAACGCGAAGATTTGCCTTGCGATTATCCAGGCCGTTGTGGTTTATGTGGTCGCAAAAACAGCCGGGCGGGACATCAATAATTAAACGGTGCATCTGCAAATTTTTGCGAGGAGCATTTTTGCCGTTCGTCAGCGAATGCACGGCGTAATAAGTATGGACGCTTTTATTGACGTGCCATTTGTACTTTCGCAGCCGCTCGTAATCTTCGGGATCAACGATGGCGAATTTGCCCTGCGTCAGCGGTATCCGGCGAAAGGGATAGCCAAACCGAATCCGCCGATAAGCAAGCGCGATAGCAACTAAAGGCCTCTCCAGCCAAGTCGGGATGTGAAAGCGAACTTCGATTGGATTCGACAAGCTCACCACAGGGATTTCCCTTCCGTCTTATCTGTCCTCCGCCTTCGCAGCCCTCCCATAAATGGATGGAAATGCTCATTTGGTGCGAAAAAAATGGATTGTTGCAGGATGTGTTTTTCGCTAAGTAATTGCAGAGAAAAGAATTAAAAAAAATTCAAAATTCGGATTTTTGTTTCAAAACCCCTGCTCATTTGGTTGAAAAACGCGGATGGTGTGCCGTTTTTCCTTTCATGTTGCGGATATGTGCTCGGACGGATTTTGCAAGTGAAGTTTATGAGGTTCCATACTTTATAATGGGCATCGCTTAATTTGCATAATATCCAGACGTCCTATAACGCAACGGAGGCCAGGTTATCATTAAATCAGGAAACCGGAAATAATTAAGGAGCATAATAGGATTAATCTGATACTCCAGTACCTGTCAACGGCTGGATAGCCTGATAATCTGTTCGGTGGTGGATTACAATCAAGGCGGGGATTAGAGCTTGAAAACTTTCGTTTTGCTAAAGTCAGGCTCAAAAAAGCCGAAAAAACATTACATAAACCCTAATCCTGTACTAACAAGAGATCAAGGTGTCAGGTAATCAGACTGCCAGGTGATTGGTTTATAGGGTTGCCTGTTTGCCCGATTTCCTGATTAGGAGCGTTTAATGAAGAACGAGAAATCGATCATTGATAGGTTATTTGCTTTGCGCAAAGAGCTTTTGGGGGGCGGCTCCATATTCAATTTGCTTATCTTTGTAGTTGTGAGCGTCTTTATTACCAACATTGTGATATCCCTGTGGCGTAATATTGTTTTTCAAAAGGACCTAAAAGAAAAAGCCAGCGTTGCGAATGTCAGAGCGGTTGGAGGTGTGCTGGCAAGAGCGACAGAGGCATTGCTTGCTGCCAACGAAGTATCAATGCTCCGCCGAGCAGTGGCTGAAGCCGGTATCGAGCATCACCTTAGGCACTGTCGGATTGTTTTGCCCGATGGTGGAGTATTAGCTGATGCCGATCCGAAAGATATCGACGTTATCAAATTACCGCAATCCTGGGAGAATAATGACTCGATGGAGTCGGACTATACCGAGAAGTTTAGCGGCCAAACCGTAATGTTCAGCTTTCCTCTGAATGTCCCCGGTAAAGGCGAAGCGTGTTTGGAAATCGCCGCCGGCATCAACGACCAGTTAGCAACCGGCATTGAGCCGCAGACCGCTCAAATGGCTATAGCGTGTTTGGCTCTCGCTGTTATGTTGCTGGTTCATCATCATGTACGGTTCAAGCTAAAGGCCATCGGTGCTATTCAGGAAGCTCTGCTGGAGATTAAGGACGGCAAACCCGATACATCTACACTTGAGCTCGACCCGCGGCTCGGACTTGAAGCTGTCGCATGGAACAGGCTGCTCGGGCAAAACCAGGGACAGCAAATGCGCGCGGCGATAGAGCAAGTCAAGGAATCAATTAACGAAAAGGCCGAAGTGAACGATGAGCTTTCAGCAGCGTGCGATGCCTTACCACATGGTTTGATTGTAGTCGGCGAGAATATGCACGTTGGCTATACCAACGGTGCAGCGGCCTCACTGCTCCAAACGAACGTCGGCAAACTTGTTGGAGGACAAGTATCAGAATTCGTTAAAGATCAAAAGGTAATTGACGCGATACGTGATGCTTCCGAGGGTCCGACCTACAAACGGACGATCGTGGAAGTGGAGCATAATGGAGAGACGACCTCGAGCGTGCTGCGTTATATCGTCCGTCCTGTACGCCGGGAGGACGTAGGTGTTGCCGTTGTCATTATTGAAGACATCACCCAGCAAAGAGTGGCGGAGATGGCCCGGAATACCTTCCTCGCCAGGGCCGCCCATGAGCTACGCACGCCTCTGACGAACATCCGGCTTTACGCCGAAAGTGCTCTCGAGGACAGCGAGCACAACACACCTAACACTGTGAAATCTCTTAACGTGGTGAACGAAGAATCTCAGCGATTGGCACGCACCGTCTCTGATATCCTGTCGATGGCGGAGGTGGAAGCCGGCTCGTGCACATTAGAGCGGGATGATGTGCATTTTAATAAGCTGCTGGAGCAGCTTAAAGCGGACTATGAACCCCGCGCCAAAGAGAAAAAAATAAAACTTAAGTTCGAGCTGCCGCCGAAGTTTCCGATGTTGCATGCGGATCGCGATAAAATTTTGCTTGCATTGCACAACCTGCTGAGCAATGCGCTCAAATACACACCAGAAAATGGTTGTATAACTCTTAAGGCGACCGTTGATAAAGAGCAAGTCAACATAGCCGTTACAGATACAGGCATAGGTATCACCCCAGAAGACGCCGAGAAGATTTTCGATAAGTTTTACCGGGCGGATGATGAGCGTATTACAAAAGTTCCGGGCTCAGGACTCGGACTGGCAATCGCCCGCCAGGTAATCAGGCTGCATGGCGGCGACGTCACTGTTGATTCCGAGCTTAACAAAGGCAGCACATTTACGTTGGTACTGCCGATAACGGAGGAGGTCACTTAGTGTGAAGGTCCGAACAGAACAATGCGGAGGAGTAGCTGTTGTCAAGCCGGAAGGACCCCTCACCAATACAGATGCCGATGAATTAAAAGCAGCACTGTTCGATTCGATAAAGAACAACTTGGGACGGATTGTGCTCGACGCATCTGAGGTGTCCTATGTTGAAAGCAAGGGACTTGAGTCACTCGTGGATGCAACGCAACAACTTGCTGAGGCTGGTTCGGTGCTGAAGCTTTGCTGCATTAATGAAACCGTCAGACAGGTGATCGAGCTGACAGGCCTGTGGTCACAATTCGAGCACTTCGAGGATGCCAACTCAGCCGTCAGGAGCTTTCTGTGACCCAGCCCTGTTGTTACAAGCCGACCCCCGGTACATCGGGGAGAGAAACCTGCCCGCCGTATAAAACTCTGGGCAGGCGGGATCACAACTAAACTAACCTTATCCGAACAAGGAGAGCATCTTGGAAAAACAGAGCGGGGTCGAGCGCATATGTCTGGGCGAAGCACTCGTCGCAGAAGGCGTCTTATCGGAAGGCCAGCTAAATCGCGCTTTAACTGAGCAAAAAACCGCCGATAAGATGCTCGGCGAGATACTCGTGGAACAAGGATACATCAGCACCTCTGCTATGCTTCGCGTTCTGGCTCGCCAGCTTGATATGCCTTACTGCGACCTGCGTCACGGCCTTTTTGATTTTTCTTTGCTCACCCTTATTGGTGAAGAGGAGGCCGAACGGCTAAAAGTGCTGCCTATGTTCAAGGTGCACGACACTTTAACCGTCGCTATGGCAGAGCCGCAGTCATTACCCAAGATAGATAGACTGCATCAGTTGACAGGCTGTAAGATTCGTCCGGTGCTGGCTCTGCGCTCAAGCATACTTGAGTTTATGAAGAAATGCTCTTCCGGCGGCACCGACATCGATTCCTTCCTTGCCTCTTTGGCCGAGACAGACATCGAAGTTGTGGAAAGGGAGTCGATAGATGAAGGGCCCTCAACAGACCTTAATAATATGGTCGAGGGAAGTCCGATTACCAGCCTCGTGAATATGGCTCTTCTGACGGCGATTAAGGATGGAGCCAGCGATATCCATATAGAGCCGGACAGAAACCGAACTCGTATTCGCTATCGGATAGATGGAGTGTTGAGAGACCTTATGAAGCCTCCAACGGGTCTGCACGCCTCGATTATTTCACGTGTCAAGGTCATCGGTGACATGGATATAGCCGAAAAGCGCCTTCCACAGGAAGGACGCGTACGCATTGTCGCAGAAGGTCGTGACATAGACTTGCGCGTCTCCAGCATCCCTACACTGCTTGGCGAAAAAGTGGTGATCCGTATTCTTGATAAGGCAAATCTTAGAACCCGCATGGAGGACCTTGGTTTTCGGGAAGAGCCGTTGGCTATATTCAAAAGGATATTAGGGCAGCCGCACGGTCTGGTGCTTGTGACAGGTCCTACAGGCAGCGGCAAGACAACAACTCTGTATTCCGCTCTTGACCTGATAAGAAGTCCTGAGCTGAACATTGTAACAGTCGAAGACCCCGTCGAGTACCAACTGGATATGATTAACCAGATCCAGGTTCACGAGGCCGTAGGCATGACCTTTGCACGAGCTTTGAGAAGCATACTCAGACAGGACCCGGACGTAATAATGGTAGGCGAAATACGTGATGAGGAAACCGCCCGTGTAGCCGTGCAGGCAGCATTAACCGGGCACCTCGTGCTGGCAACTTTGCATACGAATGATGCGCCGGGCACCGTAGCTCGATTGCTGGATATGGGCATTGAGCCGTATCTGTTGTCGAGCGCCTTAAATGGTGTTGTAGCACAGCGGCTGGCACGAACTGTATGTCCGAATTGCGTTGCGAAGTACTATCCTGCGCAAAACGTGTTGAGTGACGCAGGCTTGTTGGATAAACCCAACACGGTTTTTCGCAAAGGAGCCGGGTGTCAGGATTGTCATAATTCGGGATATCGCGGACGGGCCGGTATTTACGTGGTTATGGAAGTAACATCAGCCTTACAGCGGCTTATCCACAAAGCCGCACCAACACACGAGCTTCAGGAAGAGCTTCGAAAAAACGGCTTCCTGACACTTCGCGAAGAAGGAGTGCTCTTAGCTCTTGATGGCAAGACAAGCCTGGAAGAGGCCCTGTCTGTCACACACAGTCAGGATACAACGGATCACAGACGACAGAAGACGGATGACAGACGACAGAAGACAGAGGACAGACGACAGAAAACAGAGGACATAGGACAGAAGACAGACGACAGAAGACAGAGGACAGACGACAGAAGACAGAGGACAGAAGACAGATGACAGAAGATAGAGGACAGAAGATAGAAGACAGCTACGGTAGGCACTTTTATATTTTTAGTGCAGGGACGAGCTGAGGAAAGTGACATGAAGCTGGCTTATAAAGCGTATGACAGCACGGGTAAGACCGTAGACGGCACTATAGAATGCGCCGATACTATAGCTGCCACGGAAACACTCCGTCACAAGGGTCTCTATGTTGCACAAATAACGGAGTCATCAACTCGACTTTCAACGAAGTCAGGCAAATTTGTAAAGGCCAAAATTAAACGCAGACTGAAACGCGGAGGTGGCCAAAAGCTTAAGAATCTGGCTATGTTTACCCGCCAGCTTAGCGTTCTTGTCCATTCAGGCACACAGCTCGCAGAGGCCCTTGGTGCTCTTGAACGACAGACAAAGCCAGGAGCATGGCGGGATACTATTTCCGATACTTACGCCAGAGTTGAAGAGGGGGCTTCATTATCGGAAGCGATGGAGGCGCATAGCAATTACTTTGATGCAATTTGTTGTAGTCTGGTAGCCACCGGTGAGTCGAGCGGGCATCTGGTTGAGATGCTCGACCGTCTGGCCACTCTCAAGCAGAAGCAGTTGCGGGTGCGAAACTCAATTGTCGGAGCGCTTATTTATCCCATTATACTTGTGTTTCTCTCCGTAGCGATTTTTTCACTGTTGCTGATTTTCGTTGTGCCGCGTTTTGCGACACTGTTCGACACTCTCGATGTGGCGCTTCCCGCCAGCACGCAAACTCTCGTCAGCGTAAGCAGCATTTTCCGGAAGTTCTGGTGGGCGGTGCTACTTTTAATGGCTGGTGCAGTCTTCGCTTCGGTCACTTATCTGCGCAGTCCAAATGGAAGGCGTTTGTATGACACTGTTATGTTGAAGCTGCCTTGTGTCGGTAATATCACTAAAAGTTTGGCTACCGCCAGGATTATATGTCTGCTTGGCGTGCTTATGGAAGGCCATGTCCCGGTCCTGAAGGCCTTAAGGCTGGTAAGACGAGCGGCTGGAAATGCGCATTATGCAGACCTGATAGCGAAGGCTGAAAAGAATGTGACAAATGGTGAGCAGCTTAGCCTTGCTTTTGCCGATGCGAATCTGATCAGCCCTTGTGTGCATGAGGCTATTCGCAGCGGCGAACAGAGTGGGCAAATAGATAGCTTGCTGCTGAATATTGCCGGTTTTTTGGACGACGAAAATGAGGTTATCATCCGGTCGTTGACCAGCATTATCGAGCCGTTGATTTTGGTTATTATGGGCGTATTGGTTGGGCTTATCGCAATAAGCATGTTTATTCCGTTGTTCGATCTGACTTCGATGACACAAGGAGGTGGGTGATGAAAGGCCTCGGCAAATCTCAAACGGCGATAGGTCTTGATGTTGGCAGCCGAACCATAAAGGCGGCTCAACTGGTAAAATCTGGCTCCTTCTTGTCCCTAATGGGCAGGGGGGCTTCTCACTGGACCGCAAGTAGTACGAGTCGGATAGTAGCGCTTTCGATGCTGCTGCGAATGAAAGCCGGCCTCACAGAGGCCGGTCAACAGGTAAATCCCGTTAGAGACCCTGAATCCAACGGCCTGCCCGCCGTACTCTCTGGGCAGGCGGGCCTATCTGCGTCCGATAGTACGAGGACCTCCAACAGACCTGTCCCTTCGACAAGCTCAGGGCAGGCTCTGAGCGAGGTCGAAGGATTAGATATCCAGGAGATAATCAATATACGGGCTGTGCTGCGGCGGCAGGGTTTTTGTGGTAACGACGTTGTGCTGGCTGCTCCGGAAAAACGGCTGTTGCACGGTGTTTTTGAGATTCCACCAGCCACAAGTGGGCAAACGGCGGATCGTGAAGAGATGGTTGCTCAAATTGCACGTATGGAGTTGTCACGTATGCACAGTGTAGCGCCTGATTCTTTCGAGATGGTCTGCTGGCCCCTGGGGGGCTGGGAACCATCTTCTCGGGATGGGTCTAAATCAACCCACCGCGGTGGACAAGCCATCGCGGTCGGCTGCCCTCATGATGTGGCCAATGAATTGCTTGACTTGTTTGAGGGGGCCGGATTTAACGTCCGCGCTTTGGATTTACGCAGCACCGCAGCGGCGAGAGCTTGTATGTCTTTAGCTGCTCAGCCACCCGCTCTGACTGCCATTCTTGATTTGGGATGGAGTTCGACAAAGCTGTTATTTGTTTATGGTGGTACAGTGATTTATGAAAGGCATCTTACAAATAAGAGTATAGCGCACCTAACCACCAAGTTGAGCGGAATGTTCGGTATCACCGAACAATCCGCTGATCAAACTATCAGCACAATCGGCCTTGCCACCAACAGTGAGGCAGGTGATTATGACCAGCAGTCAACGGAAGCGGTTCGTAAAATCCTGGCAAAGCACTTCGACATTATGCTGGAAGAGCTTAAGACTCCATTTGATTATGCGAGTCATCAGTATCCCGGTGAGGGAGTAAAACGATTGTTGCTAATCGGCGGCGGTGCCAGGATTTTCGGACTATCGCAATACATTCAGGAAGCACTTGGTATTGAGGTAATCGCTGCGGCCCCCGGTGACCTGGTCCCGAATCCGACGGAATCGCAGATTCTTACCAAGCTCAATCATCCAGCTATGACGGTTGCGGTCGGCCTTGCCATGTTTAATGAGGAATAACGTATGGGTAACGTCAATCTGATTCCTGCTGACAGGTTAGCTAAAAAGCATCACAAGGCGAGGTTGCGCTTATGGACGCTTGTTTGCGTGGCATACTTTATTTGCCTTGCTGCGCTCGTGCTGTCAGGCCGATTCTTTTGGGGTGGTGCTAATGACGTTGTTATAGGAGAGCTCAAGTCCGCTGCCGAGCGAATTGAGGGATACAGCTCTACGATACAGGAGTTACAGAAGAAGCTGGCAAAGGCCACCACAGAGCTGGAGGCCAGCAGGACAATCAGTTGCCAGCCGGATTGGAGCAAACTGCTCGTTTTGTTAAGTGGTGAGCTGGGAGAGGAAGTCGTTCTCAATAATTGTCAGATTGTTATGTTGAATAAGGGTCGCAACGTGACAAACAATCTACAAGAATTGTTTTCGTCCTCGAATCCCGCGGCACTTTTGGCGAAGCGGCGGTACAAGCTGGAGCTCAACGGTTATGGCAGAACACAAACTGCGGTATCTCAATTTGTTCTCAGGCTGGAATCCACCTTGGGCGGACGGATATTCGACTCGGTGAGACTTGTTAATAGCTGCCGAGAGGCTTTTTTGAATAATGAAGCTGTAGCATTCAGCATCGAGTGCAGAATATAAGTTTGGAGAGGGAATGTCGTGAGCTTTTGGACTGGTAAAAAACGAACATTATTGCCAATAGATATAGCAGGTGTGCTCATTTGTATTTCTGCTTCATTATTGACCTATTTCACTGTGCTTAAGCCGCTGGTTGAGCAGCGTTTCTTTCTTGCCGGTCAACGCCGCGATTTGACGGTCCAGCGCCAGGAGTCTTCAAGACTTGGTGCCTCGATGCGAACGTTAGATAATCAATTGGTCGTTGTAAAGGAGAAGCTTACTAACAGCCAGATCAAGCTCGAATCATCCGACCGAATCAATCGGCGCATAGCCGATTTAACAGCACTTTTCAATGACAGCGCTCTCGAAGTGGATGATGTGCAGACTGGGAATATTTCTGTAGGTTCAAAATATGACCTTGTACCGATCAGTATTGCCGGCAGGGGTGGTTATAAACAGTGTGTGGTTTTCCTTGACAAGCTTCACCAAACTTTCGCCGACACAAGCGTCGCCGGATTTGAGCTGGAGGGGCCACCGTTGCTGCTATCGCGGGGAAGCACGGGGGCAAAGCCGAAATCCGCCAATGTCGCGGGCAAGTTCAACTTTAAGTTGTTCTGGCACACCGCGCGTAAAACTCAGATGTAACTCGTACTTTGCAGAGTAGTTTATGAAATTATCAAAACAACAAAAGGTTTTTGCTGTTGTTCTGGTTGTTGTGCTGGGAGCTTTGTTTATTGACCGTACTTACCTGAGCAAGGGGACGGTTCCAGCCGAGGCCTCAGCTTCTTCGAATCAAACGGCCAGTGTTCGTGTTCCAGGAGAGGACCAATCTGCCGTTGGTGGACGGATTCCTGACCCGGCTTCACAGTCTCCGACTGTGAAATTGGTCAAGCAGCTCGATATGCTTTGGTCGGAGAAGAATCTGGATTTGAATCAGGCAAGAGATGCTTTTTCTCTGCCGGAATCCTGGCTTGCAGCGGTTAATCCGAATTTCGCCAAAGGCACGCGTGCTGGGGATTACGATCAGGGAGCCGAGACCAGCTTTGCCAGGAACCATCAACTAAAGGCCGTGGTGGTACAAGACCAGACACGCTGCGTTATGGTGGACGACCACTTCCTTGTTATAGGTCAGGAGCTTGATGGCTTCAAACTCATTGAAGTTGATAAGGATTCTGCCACTTTTGAAGCTGGCGCAAAGCGGGTCGTCCTGAGACTAGCTAACGACCGATAACTGTATGGGTATAGCTAACCGGATTTTATTCGAAGGCAAATTTTTATCAATGTTTTTGGGTATAAATAATTAAGTGAGCCTGTCAAGTTGACGATTTAAAGACAACTGGAGTTTTCTCGTACTTTGCGGCGAAGCGCTGCTTCGCAGGAGAGTAGTATTGTAAAATACCTTATTTTAGGAGTGTGACAATGGCTAAAAAGAGAAACAGACACAATGGAGCGTTCAGCTTGCTTGAGCTGGTAATTGTGGTTGCGATCATCGCTATCATCGCGGCGATTGGCATCCCCCGCATGAGCCGAGGTACGCGCGGCGCCGGCGATTCCGCTCTTAGCGGTAATTTAACGGTGCTTCGCAATGCAATCGACCTCTACAAGGCCGAGCATAATGGTACCGATCCAAATACGGCTACGATTGCGGACCAACTTACGCAATACACCGACTCCGCGGGTGCTGCAGAGACTACTAAGGACACCACGTAATGGCACTAAGTTAAGCAATTCCTTTTCATAAAGCAAGGCCTACCTTGCCGATGAGATAGGTGTAAACCATCTATCCTATTCATTGAACAAGGAGGCCTATTATGTACCATATCGGTAAATCC
>Ga0315533_1002088_pt1 | contig 14286 bp, 11 predicted proteins | sample SalMarSW160130MG_FD_203081 | JGI IMG/M metagenome (GOLD analysis project Ga0315533, IMG submission 203081) | Salt marsh sediment microbial communities from the Plum Island Ecosystem LTER, Massachusetts, United States - Salt Marsh Sediment SW1601-30 ...
ATGATCTATTGACATCCATAGCTTTACAGTACGATACCCAGATTAACTTCTCTCACCCATTGGGTGCAACATGTGTGTCGACTCTATTCCTGCCCGCCGGAGGGAAGGGGGTGGGATGTACTATCCTTTGATATCAAACAGTTTGCCCCCGCCGATTATATCGGGGCAGGCTAGTTAGGGCTCTTCAACCGGGAACCGTGAACGTTGAACCGCTGAACCTGGTTTAAATATATAAATCTATAAATGCTCCCTTTTCCCAGAAGTTATTGGGTTCAGGTTGTATCATGTTATCCAGGATGATTGAATCATGTGGATTCTTCGAGGGGAGATAAGAGGTAGATTCTTTCTGAAGGGCGTTCGCCTTTGGAATTGGAATAGCCATTAATGGAAAATTATTATCAATCTCAATAGACATTCTTATTTCCTTACCACGTTTTTCTTTATTAAACTTGATGAATTCGTAAAAAGTCGAATTTCCCCTCCCCTGGTGGGAGGGGATTAAGGGGAGGGGGAGGTAAGTGCGTGAAATAACGCTGTATTCACCCTCACCCCAGCCCTCTCCCATGAAGGGAGAGGGAGTATTTTTGACTTTTTACGAGACCATCCAACTTTTATCATAAAAGATTTCAAAAATCAAGATTTTTTCTAAGCTTCACCTTGACTACTCAGGTCCAAAGTTCCGGCGAGCAGGCTTGAACCTGACAACCTGCGTAATTACGCTTCACCTTATACAAAATATAATTTTTATAAGCAACTGTCAAAGATTTGACGCCTCGCCTGATTTTAAATACTACTCCCCTTGGTTACGCATCCTTCCATTTCAACCGGAAAGCTTCAACCGTCTGGAATTATTAATGATTCATCTATTAATAGAGTATGGCATATATCCTGCATTATTTTAGGACGGTGGACTCTTTTGAAGATAGTGGGTCAGGACGCAACAGACTGTTTAGACCTAACCCCTTATATTGAGGTGAAAGAACAAAAATAAAAACAACCATTAGGGTAATGACAAAAGTTGTATGAAAAAAGGGAAATGAATATGAGGAATAGATATGGATCAGTAGGACAGACGTCTCTCAAATCAGTAGGACAGGCGTCTCGCCTGTCCTACTGATGGGGGAGGTAAGTTAATTTGAACCAACTCATTCAAGATAAAGGATATTTTAAGAATTCACTAAATAAGTTTTGACAATACTAAACACTAAAATAGGAGGGAAAAATGAGGGTTTCGAGAAGGCAATTTTTTAAGGGTATGGGCGCTGCCATTGGCATGGTTGGACTTAACGGCTTTTTGAAAGGTGAAATCGCCCATGCGGTTGAAAAGAGTCCTATCGGCCCAGGTAAGGTCGGCATTGAATGGCTTGGCCACGGGAGCTTTTTATTTACCTCGTGTAAAGGCAAAAAGATCCTGCTTGACCCCTGGACCAGCACAAACCCAAAATGCCCTGGCAAGTACAGAAAAAAGGGGAGCTTTGGCGCAGTGGATCTGATTTTATGGACCCACGGACATGTAGATCACTTTATGCTCCCTGATGCCAAGGAGCTGGTGGCCGATTACCAACCAAAAATCGTGGCCCCATGGGAGCTAAGCTTTTTCATCAAGGCCGAGATCCCGGGAGCCAACTGCCAGACCTTTGTCCTGGGAAATAAAGGTGCAACAGCAGATTTTGATGGTATCAAGGTAACCATGACAGAGGCCTTTCATTCAGCAGGTGCACAGTTAACCGGGTTTGAAGGAGTCAACCGTTTCGTAGGTGAAGCTGCTGGTTATATCATGGAATTTGAAAATGGACTAAAGATCTACCACTCTGGAGATACCTCCTTGATGGGGGATATGAAGAGCATCATTGGGGATTTTTACAAGCCTGACATAGCTATTTTGCCCATAGGAGGTGTCTTTACCATGGGTCCTGATGAGGCAGCCTTTGCCTGTAAACTGATCAGGCCAAAGATTGTAATTCCTGAGCACTACGGCACATTCCCGGCACTTGTTCAGAGCAGCGACGGGTTTAAAAAACAGGTCCGAAAACAGGCGCCTCAAGTAAAGGTTTTGGATATAAAGCCTGGTGTGAGGGTTGATGTGTGAGTAGTCATTTGTCATTGGTCACTTGTCATTTGACCAATGGCTATTGATCAATAACAGCGAACGAAGTGAGCGAAACGACAAATGCAGGAAGATAAATTCAAGGTCAGAATATCGATCATCCACAAGATTGTGCTCTATGTCACACTGTTGATTTTTATTACAGTGGGGATAAGCACCTATTTGGCAGTCAATACAGAGTCAAAAGTTCTCAAGGAAGAATTAATCTATAAGGCCAAATACCTGACCAGAAATATTGGCTCCAGTACCAAGTATGCCTTCTCGTCCTTAAACTGGATTTTTGTGGAAAAGATGCTCAAAGGATTACTTGAGGTCGGGCGCCATGAAGTAATCTACGCTAAGGTTGTCAACCCCAATGGGGAGGTCTATCTGGCCAGTGACAGGTCTTATTATGGAGAAAGGGTTGATTCATCTTTGCTCTCTGATAAAGAAACCTTGTTGGATAATTATTTTTTCCCACATAAAAAAGAGCATGGCATCCTATCTATCCATCCCATCACCATAAGCAATGAGAGATGGCACATTATCCTGGGACTTTCCCTTAAATCAGTGAAAGAGGCTATAGGAAGTCTAATCGTTCGTAATTTGGCATTTGGCGGCCTTATCATTTTGCTTGGAATAATCGGCTCACTTTTTCTATCCCGGTCTATTTCCAGGCCGATTATCAATCTTGCCAATGCTGCAAAGATTATATCGGTCGGAAACTGGGATCACCATGTGATTGTTCAATCAAGGGATGAGGTTGGTCTTCTTGCCTACTTCTTTAACCGGATGATAAATAGTCTGAAGCAAGGAGAGGAAGCGCTGCAGAAGAGTGAGGAGAAATATCGTGACATTTTTGAGAACGTATCTGACTTCTTGTATTTTCACGATTTAGAAGGCTACTTTACTGAGACTAATCTTGCTTGGAAAAAGGAATATGGATTCAGTGAGGACGATTTAGCTAATTTGAATGTAATAGATCTAATGCCAGAACAATATAAGCCTCAATTTGAGGATTACTTAAAGAGAGTAAAAGATCATGGGAAAGACCAAGGTCTATTGAGTGTTATGATGAAGGATGGCAGCGAGCGTATCGTTGAATACAGAAGTTCCCTGGTTTATGGCCCAACAGGACCAATTATAGTTCGAGGTTCAGCCAGAGACATAACTGAAGCCAAGCGGGCGGAAGAAAAATTAAAAACATACAGGCAAGATCTCGAGAAAATGGTTGAAGAAAGAACCGCAGAATTGAAGAAGACCTTAACAGATCTTCAGAATACCCAATCCCAGCTTTTGCAGTCTGAAAAGATGGCCTCCATTGGAGAACTGGCTGCCGGTGTTGCCCATGAGATCAACAATCCAGTTGGGTTCGTCAAGAGCAACTTAGGGACTATGAACGAATATCGAGAAGACTTAATAAAGCTATTGGACCAATACGAGATACTCGAGGCAACGCTGGGCGAAGAAAAAGAAGCGTTTAAAAACGGGTCTATCCAGAAGGCAATTGAAAACATCCAGAGTGTCAAAGATGAAATTGACTTAGGCTTTATCATGGATGACTACTCGAATGTCATTAATGAATCCTTTGAAGGTATGGCAAGGGTTGCCAAGATCGTAGCCGACCTCAAGGACTTTGCCCATATAGATAAAGCAGAATTGGAGCATGCTGACCTTAACAAGGGGATAGAAAGCACACTCAATATTGTCTGGAATGAGCTTAAATACAAGGCCCAGGTTATCAAAGATCTTGGGGATATTCCTCCAGTCAAATGCTACCCCCAGCGCCTAAACCAGGTCTTTCTGAATATCCTGGTAAATGCTGCCCAGGCTATTGAAGATAAAGGGGAAATCAGGGTTAAAACCCAGGCAGACAATGGGTACGTTGAAATTAGAATCAGCGACACAGGCAAAGGTATACCGCCGGAGATTATTCCAAAGATATTCGACCCTTTTTTTACTACCAAGGATGTGGGAAAAGGCACAGGTCTTGGATTGAACATGGCATACAATATCATTCAAAAACATAAGGGAACCATTGATGTGGAAAGTGAGGTAGGAAAAGGAACAACCTTCATCATACGCTTGCAGACAGATCCTGATTTAGATGAGTAGTCTGCCAGCGCGAGATTGGTTGATCATCAAAAAGAACAAAAAGGAGTCAATATGGTGTCTAAAAAACCAACATATGAAGAACTGGAAAAGAGCGTTAAGGCGTTAGAGAAAGAAGTCGTTACCTTAAAGGGTGCCGAGGAGAAGATAGGACACCTCAATCAGATTCTGTCTGCCATCTACAATGTCAGCAATCTAATTAACAGAGAAAGGAATCGCTACAGGCTGCTTAAAGGTATTTGCGACAAACTCATTGAAACTCGCGGCTATTATAATGCTTGGATCGCTCTTTTAGATAAATCTCGAGGCCTTGTGACAACCGCCGAATCCGGTCTGGGCAAGGATTTCTTGCCAATGATCGGTTATTTGAAGAAAAGGGGATTGACAAATTGTGGGCAGAAAGCGCTCTCACGACCGGGCGTTGCGATAACCAAAGATCCGCTATCCGCTTGCGCGGACTGCCCTCTAGCGGATAAGTATGCTGGGAGGGCGGGGATGACTGTTAAGCTCGAGTATGGCGGAAAGCTCTATGGCCTGTTATCTTGTTCCATCTCTCGTGATTTCATCTCTTATGAGGAAGAGAAGGATTTGTTCAAGGAAATAGCTATTAGCATCTCTTATGCGCTATACAGCTTAGAAATGGAAGAAAGAGAGAAAAAGGCTGAGCAAGTGCTGGAAGAGAGCGAGAAAAAATACCGAAAGATTTTCGATCAGTCTAAAGATGCGATCTATATTACCACTCAGGAAGGCAGGTTTATTGACATCAACCAATCTTTTTTGAATTTCTTCAGCTATACAAGAGAAGAGCTAATGGATAAAGACGTGCGGGAGATATACATTAATCCAGATGACCGGTCCTTATTTCGACAAGAGATAGATAAAAAGGGATCTATTCAAGACTTTGAAGTTAAACTACGTAAGAAAGATGGAACAGAGCTAACCTGTCTGATCAGTGCTGTTGTAATAAGAGAAGATGCCGGAAGCATCCGTGGATACCAGGGCATCATCCGGGACATCACCGAGCGCAAGCAGGCCGAGGAGGCGCTTAAAAAATCCCACGATGAATTAGATCAAGCCTTGTCAGAATTAAAAAGTACACAGATGCAAATGCTACAATCTGAAAAAATGGCCTCTGTTGGGCAGCTTGCCGCAGGCGTAGCCCATGAAATAAATAACCCAACCGGGTTTGTGAGCAGCAACCTGAAAACATTATCAAATTATCAAAATGATATTACCAAACTTATAAAACAGTACAGGAAGCTAATTACAGATCTAAAAGATATTACTAACAAAGAAAATCTGCCTTCTTCCATCACAGAACAGATGGAGCAGATTGTAGCCTATGAAACAGAGGTTGATCTTAATTTCATCCTGGATGACATTCTCGATCTGATTAAAGAGTCCAAAGAGGGAACTGAAAGGATTAAGAAGATTGTCCTTGACCTAAAAGACTTTGCTCATCCCGGAGAAGATAAGATACAAACCACAGATATTAATAAAGGCATTGAATCAACAGTGAACGTTGCCTGGAATGAACTTAAATACAAGGCCACAGTTACAAAGGAGTATGGTGATCTTCCTCAAGTGCAGTGTTATCCCCAGCAGCTCAACCAGGTATTCATGAATATTTTAGTCAATGCTGCCCATGCAATAGAAAAGCATGGGGAGATTGGGATTGTAACACGTGCCCTTGATGGACAGGTGGAGATTGAGATAAGCGATACCGGAGTAGGAATTCCAAAACAAAACCTCCCAAAGATATTCGACCCGTTTTTTACAACCAAGAAAGTGGGCAAGGGAACGGGTTTAGGCCTCAATATGGCTTATAACATTATTAAAAAGCACAAGGGAACTATTGATGTGGAGAGTGAAGTGGGAAAAGGGACAATATTTACAATCAGGATACCGGTTGGTTAGTCATGAGTTGAGTGGTTGAGCAGTAAAAGACTTAACTTTAGACACTTTAGTTCACTTTAGGCATTTTAGTTCACTTCCCAATGACTGGAGGTCAATATGGCGCTAAAATACAAACATAGACTTCTTTTCGTAGACGATGAGGAATCTATTGCAAAGGCCCTTAATCGTATTTTTCGAAAGGAAGGATATGAAATTTACACTGCATTGAGCGGGCAGGAGGGGTTGGAGGTGTTCAAAAAAGTTGGAAAGCCCTTTTCCTTAATCATTTCGGATCAACGGATGCCACAAATGACAGGGGCACAATTTTTAGAGAAGGCAAAACAAATCTTTCCGGAGGCAATACGAATCATTTTGACCGGTTATTCAGATATGGATGCCATTGTGGATGCCATTAACAAGGGCCAGATTCATCGATACCTTACTAAACCCTGGGATGATGATGATTTGCTCATTCAAATCAGACAGGCCCTTGAACAGTATGAACTAATAGTAGAAAATAAGAGGTTGGTGGTTCTGACAAGAAGAAAAAATATAGAGCTGAGGGAACTGAACGAGCATTTAGAAGAAAAAGTCGCAGAACGATCCAGGGAAATCATTGAAAAGAATAAGAAGCTCGAAGGGATTAACAAAAAGCTGGAAAAGAGTTTTTTGAATACTATCAGGTTGCTATCTTCATTAATTGAAAGCTTAAACCCTAAGCTGGGTGAACATATGAGGCAGGTTGCCGCTATTGCAAGAGAGATTGCCGAGGAATACGGGCTTGACAAGAGAGAACTTGATCAAATCGAAATAGCCGGGATGCTTCATGATATCGGTCTGCTGGGATTATCTGAAGGGATATTGGAAAAAGATGAGGATGATATGAGCGAAAAAGAGTTTCAAATATTCAGCCAGCATTCTGCTATAGGCCAGATCTGTTTACAGCCTATAGAGAGTCTGGATCGGGTGGGTGCTATTATCCTTTCTCACCATGAGCACTACGACGGCAGCGGATTTCCAGGTGGTTTGAAAGGAGAGGAGATTCCCATAGGGGCGCGGATTATCGGTGTGGTGGCAGATTACTGCAAGATAGTTGAGACATGGCCAACGGATGTCAAGGGAATTATAGCAAAGGCTCGAAAATATATTGGACCATCAGCGAACAACATTTCAGGCACCGACACCAAGAACTTGATTAATGATGCTGCCAAAAGGATCCTCCTTGTTAACGCCACCCAAAAGTATGATCCAGATGTAGTGGTGAAGTTAGTGAAAAGACTAGAGCCAGATGAAACAGAGAGGGAAAAGCAGCAAAAGGAGAAAGAGGTTCTCCCAATCCGTTTTGATGATCTGAAAGAAGGAATGGTTCTGGCGAAAAGTCTATGTATCACGGATGGCAGGCCTCTGCTTTTCATAGGTACAGCCCTCAATAAAGCTTTGATCTCGACGATTCACAGGCTCTGGAAAGAAAAAGTTATAGAAGGCCCAGTGTATGTAAAAAGTCCAGCGGCCAAAGAGAGGAATGGCAAATAACATAACAGTTCAGTCACAAAGGCACAAAGGCACAAAGAAGGGGTGTGAATTATAAAACTTTATCAAAAAGAGAAGAATCAATAGCTGAAAACTTTAGATGCAACACATACCATTTATCAAAAATGGCATTAAAGGAATTATATCATAATCTTAGTGCCTGCCCGCCATCGGCTTCGCCTTAGGCGAGGCGGGCGGGTCTCCGTGTCTTTGTGGCTGAACTATTAACAAATGAACAATAAGGAGTGCTAACCCATGGACGCAAAAGTATTCTTGAAAAAGCTTGACACTATCCCTGACATTCCAACCCTGCCGAGTATTGTGTTCAAGGTAAACGAAATGCTTCAGGACTACGACATTTCCATCAAGAAATTGGGCAAAATAATAGAAAAAGACCCGGCCATGGTCACCAAGATTCTCATGCTGGTCAACTCGTCCTTTTATGGGTTCAGATCCAGAATAAAAAGCATTCCCCATGCCGTGATCGTACTGGGTTTTAATACCATCAAGAATGCCGTCGTCTCAGTTTCGATTATAAATGCATTTTCGAAGAAAGAAACCTATGAGGGATTTGAAATCACAGACTTCTGGAAGCACTCTATCGCCGTGGCCGTGACAAGCAGGTATCTAGCCGAGCAAAGCAAACTCGACTCCCCGGATGACTGCTTCGTTGCCGGGCTCTTGCATGATATCGGGAAGATGGTTCTCGCACAGCATTTCACCGAGCTTTTTGGCCAGGTATGGGAATTAGTGAAGGGAAATGGATTGTCCTTTTATGAGGCAGAGAAAAAAGTATTGGCCGCAAACCATGCACAAATAGGAGGTTATTTAGCAAAGAAATGGCAATTTCCAGAGAGCCTGATTGACTCCATCACCTATCACCATGCAATCACAAAAACCGTCTCTAATCTTAACCAATTGATTATCGTACATACGGCAGATAACATTGTGAATAACTACCAGGGTAGTTCAGAAAGGAGCGCTGGTCGTTCCTCTCTTGATCCCGAGGCCAAAAGGATTATGTTTCTCCAGTTGGAAACCGTTTCAGAGTGGTTTCCGGATGTGGCAGCAGAAATAGAAGAGGCCTGCGAATTTTTTCTTAAAGAAGAGTGATTAGTTATTTGTCATTGGTTAAGTAGTTAAGTCGTTAAGTCGTTAAGTCGTTAAACTGGAAGGAGGAAGGGGATGTCTGAAGAATTAAAGAGTGATTTTCGAGACTTGGATGTATGGAAAAAATGTCGAGATATAAGGATAATGATATGGAAATTATGCAAGAGATTTCCTGCTGAAGAAAAATTCAGATTGGCTGATCAAATGATCCGAGCCTCTAGATCTTCCACAGCTAACATTGCTGAGGGCTATGGGCGTTTTCATTGCCAAGAAAGCATTCAATTTTGCAGACAATCTCGTGGGTCACTTTTTGAATTAATCGACCATGTGCTGGTAGCAGAGGAATGTGAATATATTGACAGCGAAGAAAAAGAGGAATTGATTGACCACATTATTTCTGCCATTCGCCTTCTAAATGGCTATATCAGATATTTAAGGACAAGGAAAGATAAGTAATAAATCGTTTGAAAGATAAAAATGGATCACGTCCTGAGAATTGAGCAGGATGTAAACAACTCAACAGCTTAACAACTCAACCAATTGACTAATTGACTACTCAACGACTCAACGACTCAACTATAGACAACCCAAACGGAGTGAGCGAGATGAACGACAACAAACATACAGTTCTCTTAGTGGATGATGAGGAGAAGATCCTGCATTCCTTAAAGCGATTGCTCAGGAAGGAGGGGTACCGGCTCTTTACAGCTTCAAGTGGTGACGAAGGCCTCAAGATCCTTGAAGAAAATGATATTCACCTGGTGATCTCCGATCAGAGGATGCCCCAGATGAGCGGAACCGATTTTTGCGCTCAAGTACAAAAACAGTATCCCGATTCAATCAGGATTATTCTAACCGGTTACACAGATGTGGACACCATTACCGAATCGATCAACAAAGGTCACATCTATAAATTCTTCCTTAAACCCTGGAACGATCAAAGCTTAAAATTGGAGATCAATCAGGCATTAGATCAATATGACCTTATCCAGTCCAACAAAAAACTTAACAAAAAGGTTGGGGAGCAAAATTTAGCGTTAAAGAAGATAAATGAAAATTTAGAGATGCTGGTCAAAGAAAGAACAATGGAACTCGAGATTCAGAACCAGGCCCTCGAATTATCACGCGCCATCCTGGAAGGGATGACCTTTCCTATAATCGGCGTCAGTGCCGAAGGGTTGATTGCGGTAATCAATCGAGAGGCAGGATCATTATCTATCAATGGTAATGACATTGAGATAGGGAGAGAAGTTAGTGATTACTTCTCACCTAAGGTAAAGGAAAAAATAATCTCTACACTTCAAACCAACACAATCCAGACAATTAAGGGCTGCCATGTATCAGAAATTACCTACGATATCGATGTCATGCCTCTTTCCGGAAGGTTTCGTGGCAAAGGGGTTATCCTGAGTTTAAAACAGGTGGAGAAGTAGATGTTAGTCATTAGTTATTGGTTGAGTAGTTGAATGGTTAAGTAGTTGAGTGGTCAATTGGTTTAGTAGCCAATTTGTTGTTAACAACTCAACTACTCAACAACTCAACTATTTAACGATTTAACTATTCGAGGAAATCTGATGGAAAATCGAACAGTCCTTTTTGTAGACGATGAAAGTAATATTTTGAACTCTTTGGGGAGGGCACTCCGCACTGAGCCATATCAATTGTTTTTTGTTGAAAGCGGTCAAGAGGCACTCAGTGTCTTGGAGAAGAAAAGCGTTCATGTTATTGTTACAGACCTGGGTATGCCAGAGATGGATGGCCTGACATTGCTCAAGCAGGTTCAGAAAAGATATCCTGTCATCATTCGCCTTGTATTATCAATTCATGATGATAGCCCTGCTATTATTAATGCCATAAACAAAGGGAATGTATACCGTTACATTATCAAACCATGGGATAACAAGGAACTAAAGGTAATTCTCAGGCAAGCGATAGAGGTATTCAACCTGCAACAGGAAAGACAAGATCTGCTCAAAAAACTGGAGGAATATAACCGACTATTGGAAAAAAGGGTGGAAGACAGAACCAAGCAGCTTCTGGCCATTGAAAAACAGGCAGAGATTGGCAAACACGCATCGCAGATCGTTCATAACCTAAATAGCCCCCTTCAGGTTATACGTGGAGGTTTGGATCTTACCCATCTGGCGCTGTCCAGTGAGAATCCGGACCTGGAGAAGGTAATTAATTATCTTAACATAATCCAGTCAGGCGCATCCGATTTGGAAAAAATAGTTACTGGAATCTTAACTCACGTGAGAGATAAAGCTCTATTCAAGACCGAACAAGTTGACATCAATGAGATCATCAAAAAAGAACTCGAATTCTTTAATCTCGATCCCAACTACAAACATCAAATAGAAAAGAAGGCTGCTCTTTCAGATAACCTCCCGCACATTTCAGGGAATCCGATTCACATCAAACAGATTGTAGATAACCTTATAAAGAATGCTATTGATGCCATGGAGAATTCCCAGGAAAAACTTTTGACTATAGAGACCTGCCTGGATGGTAAGGCTGTGCTTATAAGAATATCCGATACAGGTGAAGGGATAGAGGAGAAAAATCTCGATAAGATATATTCCCCGAATTTTACCACCAAACCAATTGGTAAAGGAACAGGTCTTGGCCTGGCAAGCGTCAAAACAATGGTGAATGCCTATTCAGGTTACATCAGAGTTGAATCCAGGGGGGGTAAAGGAACTACATTTATTATCAAAATTCCTGTAAAACAGACTGTACTCCAAGCTGGTAAAGTCCATGGGATATAATAAAGGGCGGCAAACAGAGGATAGATGTTGAAGACACAGAGTCCACTCGTTTTCTGAGAACGAATTCTATCATGATCACTGAATGTAAAGACCAGATAAACGGGCATATGGAAGAAATAGTCTCACTTGTCTGTAACCCTGGAATATCATTTATGCTTCTGTGAGACCAATATGAACCTGATAAAAGACGCAAATATTGAATCATTGCCAACTTCCATCTGCCCCGTGACAGGGTTGCCTATCACCCGCAGACCTGAATGGACAGATGTCAGCTTCGGCAAAGATTACAGGGTGACGGTAAGTATAGTAGGCGACAGCATCCTTTGGGTGCAGTCGTCCGGATACGTTACCCTGCATGACGAGATAAATGTTTTGTCGTTAACGGATCAAGTGCCTGCCGAGGCCATTTCCGAAGAGAAGCCCTATGTTCAGATAGAAGACTATTCGAACCTCCGAGGCGCTTCCCTTGAGGCACGCAAGTACTATATCGACGATATGAAAAAGCGTAAGCGAATTTCGGGTGTAATCTTTTGCGGCGCTTCATACATCTTCAAGATCAGCATTAAACTCGGCAGGCGTTTAAATGTGGTTAAATTTCCAGTGCATCTCGTGGATGATTATTCCGAAGCGGTCAGACTTGCCCTTGAGATACAATCAAAAGAAAAGGTCTTAGAAGACAAACCCATCATTGTCTCTACCCATGAAAAAAATCTTTCAAAAGAGGCTTTTCCATCCGACGAGGAATCTACCTGCCCTGTCACAGCATTGCCCATTACCACCAAACCCGAGTGGACCGATATCCACCTCGATGACAATTATTCCGTATCTTTCAGATTAATAGGAAATGCCATATTGTGTACGGTTCTAAATGGCACCCTTAGCGAAACCGGCTCACAAAAGCTTCTTGCTGCGCGTGAAAGGATTTTGATTGAAGCAGACCTGCTGGATAAAAAATATACTGAGATTGTAGACTACAGCATGTATGCAGGGTATCCTTCAAAAGAAATCCGCATGATGCTTGCAGATTTTCTACTCAAAAAGGTTGATACAGGCAATCTTCTTGGATTTTGGGTATTTAACCCCCCCTTGTTCATAAGATGGATGTATAATGTCGGCATAAAAATGTATAAAAAATCTATCCTTGCAAGCATTGCCAGGGATTATAAGGAGGCCATAGAGAATGCAGTTAACGTGCTTGAGAAGAACGGCGTTGATGTGGGGTTAGACAACACAACAGGTTCACAAAGGACGAGTGGAGGTAACTTCTCAATAAGTTGGGTTATCTGTCATTGAAAAGGGCGCAACAAGGCATGCAGAAAGCCAGGGAGCATGGGTATGTCTTTTTTTATCTATGCCCTAAACACGGGGCCTCACAGGATCCCGTTAATCGGAATGTAGAGCAACTTGGCCTTATCCGCTTATGCGGACAGTGCTCAGCCTGGCACATCCCGATTATCGGGATCACGCCAATGCATTTATTATAGAGCATGAGTAAAAAAAGACATACCCATGCTCCTTTAAATGATATGCCGCATTTTTTAAACTGCTGCCCCAACTTATTGAGAAGTTACGAGTGGAGTTTTGAATTAGAGAATTACGGCATCCGTTTTGAACTGATCGGAAACGATCTCGTATATACTGTTGCCCACGGGTCACTGAAAGAGGCCTATGTAGCCAAGTTCTTCGATCTTCACGAAAAGGTCCTTGAAGAAGGGGGCTTAACGGCAAAAGGATATTACTATCGGATAATCAACTGGGAAAAACTTGAAAAAACCACATGGAAAGCCAGAAGTATGTATATCGATGGATTAAAAGATTTGAACAAGAAAGTCCCCTGCAAATTATCGGTATTATTTGGGCTAAATAAATTTATGAGCACAATAATTGGAATCAGCAGGCAATTTGTCTCTGTTCCCATAACTACAGCCAGGAACCTTGAAGAGGCATTGACAATCATTGAAAGAGAAAAGAGAAAAGAAATTGAAACAAAGATTACTAAAAAAGAAAAAAGGCAACCGGAAAAAACATATACAGAGAGGGAAATAAGTAAATATTCCGAAGAATTGCTACAATTTGTGGGAACCATAGACTGGGATCAGGAAGGGATCTCGCCGGAAAATATCAGCAATTCCCATCCATTCAAGCCAGCCTTTGATGCTATAGCAATCATAAAAGATGATATTGACGATCTTTTTCAAGAGCGAAAGAGGGCCGAGAAAAAGCTAAGTAAAGCCAACCAGGCACTGGAAAGCCTTAACCAACAGTTAGAGGAAACCATTGAACGCTCCAACCGGATGGCCGTTCAGTCTGAGATGGCCTATATAGAACTCGATCAGATATTTAATGCATCAGCCGATGGGATGTGGGTAATCGGCAACGACTTCAATGTACTTCGAATCAATGAAACGCTTTTAGCTCTATCAGGTAAAAGCCAGGAAGGGGTGGTCGGGAAAAAATGCTTTCAAAAATTGCCTTTGAACTTGAAAATATTGGAAAATCGTGTATCTTAGAGGGCAGGGAACGTCAAAGTAGAATGTAACTTGGCCAAATAGATGTATTTTCAAGACGACTAAATCCGAAATACGAATATCGAAATACGAAACAATATCAAAATTCTAATATCAAATGACCAAAACATTTCTGGTACTTATACAATCTTTACAGGATATTGATACGTTTTGAATTTGGGATTTATGTCATTCGTATTTGTTTCGGATTTCGGATTTCGAGCTTCGAATTTTCAGAAAATCAAATAAGCAAATAAACTCTATTCATTCAATGTGT
>Ga0315533_1002091_pt1 | contig 14269 bp, 9 predicted proteins | sample SalMarSW160130MG_FD_203081 | JGI IMG/M metagenome (GOLD analysis project Ga0315533, IMG submission 203081) | Salt marsh sediment microbial communities from the Plum Island Ecosystem LTER, Massachusetts, United States - Salt Marsh Sediment SW1601-30 ...
CGCCATCGCCGCGCTGAAGGCCAAGCTTGCCGTCCGGACCCGCGTCCGACGCGACGGGAAATGGACCACGATGGCGGCGCGTGAACTGGTGCCCGGCGACGTCATCCGCGTGCGTCTCGGCGACATCATACCGGCGGATGCGTGCTTGCTGGAGGGGGATCCGGTGGAAGTGGACCAGTCCGCGTTGACGGGTGAGTCGTTGCCCGTCACCCGCAAAACCAGCGAGACGGTTTACTCGGGGTCGATTATCCGCCAAGGAGAAATTGATGCCCTGGTCTATGGCACGGGTCAGAACACGTACTTCGGCAGGACCGCGCAATTGGTGCAGGAGGCGCACACCGTCAGCCACTTCCAGCGCGCCGTGTTGAAGATCGGCAATTACTTGATCATTCTTGCGGTTGTGCTCGTGGTGCTGATTCTGGCCGTCGCCTTGTTCCGCGGCGATAAAATGATGACCACTTTGCAGTTCGCACTGGTGCTGACGGTGGCGGCCATCCCCGTGGCGATGCCCACGGTGCTCTCGGTGACAATGGCGGTGGGCGCGCGGCTGCTGGCGGCAAAACAGGCGATTGTCAGCCGGCTGGTAGCCATCGAAGAGTTGGCGGGGATAGATGTGCTTTGTTCGGATAAGACCGGCACCTTGACGCAGAACAAGCTGACTCTGGGTCCTCCGTTCAGCGTCGAAGGAGTCAACCCCGAACAGGTGATCCTCAACGCCGCGCTGGCGTCGCGCGCGGAAAACCAGGACACTATCGATCTGGCCGTGCTGAGCGGCATGAAGAACGATCAGGCCCTGAAGGGCTACGAGGTGGTCCATTTCCAGCCGTTCGACCCCGTACACAAGCGCACCGAGGCCACTGTCAAAACGGCGGACGGGAAGACGTTCAAGGTGACGAAGGGCGCGCCGCAGGTGATATTGGAGTTGGCGGCCAATGCCGCGCAGGTAAAATCCACAGTCGAGAATGCCGTCAACGAATTCGCGGCGCGCGGCTTCCGTTCGTTGGGCGTGGCGCGGGCGGACGCGCAAGGTCAATGGCAGTTTCTTGGCGTCCTGCCGCTATACGATCCGCCCCGCGAGGACTCCAAAGCGACCATAGCGACCGCGCGACAAATGGGCGTGAACGTGAAGATGGTCACGGGTGATCAACTGGCCATCGGTCGGGAAACCGCCGGGCAACTGGGGCTGGGCACAAACATCCTCGACGCCAGCGGCTTCGGCGACACGCGTCATCATGAGACGGCGCAGTTGGCAGAGTCTATCGAAAAAGCAGACGGTTTCGCCCAAGTATTTCCCGAACACAAGTTCCACATTGTGGATGTCCTACAGCAACACGGTCACATCGTTGGCATGACCGGGGACGGGGTGAACGACGCGCCGGCGCTGAAGAAAGCCGATTGCGGCATCGCTGTGTCGGACGCGACGGACGCGGCCCGGGCGGCGGCGGCCATCGTGCTGCTGACGCCCGGCCTGTCGGTGATCATTGATGCGATCAAGGAAAGCCGCAAAATCTTCCAGCGGATGAACAGTTACGCGATCTACCGCATCGCTGAGACAATCCGTGTGCTGTTGTTCATGACGTTGTCGATCCTGGTATTCAACTTTTACCCGGTGACCGCTGTGATGATTGTGCTGCTGGCATTGCTCAACGATGGTGCAATCCTGTCTATCGCGTATGATAAGGTGCGCTACTCGGACGAGCCGGAGGCCTGGAACATGCCGGTGGTGCTGGGGATCGCGTCGGTGCTGGGCGTGGCGGGCGTGATGGCGTCATTCGGGCTGTTTTATCTCGGTGAGCAAGTGTTTCACCTGGACCGCGAGTTCATCCGATCGCTAATGTATTTGAAGCTGTCTGTGGCGGGGCATCTGACAATTTTTGTCACGCGCACCCGCGGCCCGTTCTGGTCCATACGCCCCGCACGAGTGCTGCTAGCGGCGGTGATGGGCACGCAATTGATTGCCACAGTGTTTGCGGTTTACGGATTTCTGATGACGCCCATCGGTTGGGGTTGGGGCCTTGCTGTGTGGGGTTATGCCCTGGCGTGGTTTATGGTCAACGACCGCGTAAAACTGGCCGCGTATCGGATTTTTGATCCAACAGAACCCGCACTATTGAGCAAAAAACGGCTCGATTCTGTGCCGCAGATCGCCAAGTGAGCCTATGAACTATACGAGCGGCAAGGGCGGCGCGAAGGCCACGCGGTTCAGGACTGGCTCCAGGCGGAGCGGGAGATTCGGAAAGATGAGTCCCCCAAATGAACCGACGCGAACCGCGCGCCGGACATTGCCGAAAGAGTGAAGATGAAAATGATGCGCATTGGCATAGCTGCAGACCATGGTGGGTTTGAGTTGAAAGTGCAACTGACTGCGGCCCTCAAGGCCGCCGGTTATGAGGTGGCGGACTTCGGAGCCCATGAGTTGGTTACAGGAGATGACTACCCGGATTTTGTGGTGCCCCTGGCCAGGGCGGTGGCGAGGGGTGAGGTCACCCGGGGGTTGGCCATCTGCGGCAGCGGGGTAGGAGCTTCCGTTGCGGCCAACAAGGTGCCCGGCGTGCGGGCGGCGTTGATCACGGATTCCTTCTCCGCTCATCAGGGGGTAGAGGACGACGACATGAACGTTATGTGTCTGGGCGGCCGGGTCACCGGACATGCTCTATCCTGGGATCTGGTCCAGACGTTCCTGAACGCCCATTTCAAGGGGGCCGAACGGTTCAGGCGCCGTCTTGCGAAAGTGGCGGCGTTGGAAAGAGAGAAGAAGTCTTAATAGAGGTATCAGAGATGAGTGGACAAGAGCTTATAGCCACTGCCAAGGCGATGGTCGCTGAGGGCAAAGGTCTTCTGGCGATGGATGAGAGTACCCTCACCTGTAACGAGCGTTTTGAAAACGTGGGGATTCCTCAAACTGAAGAAACCCGCCGTTCCTACCGGGAATTGATTGTGACCACTCCTGGTTTAGGTGAGTTTATCAGTGGCGTCATCCTTTATGATGAGACCATCCGTCAGTCCAGGAAAGATGGTACTCCGTTTGTTAAAGTCATAACCGACGCGGGTATCATTGCGGGCATCAAGGTTGACACCGGCGAGCAAGAGATGGCTGCTCACCCCGATGAGAAAATAACCGAAGGCCTGGATGGATTGCGCGACCGCCTAAATGAATACTCTCAAATGGGCGCCCGTTTTGCCAAGTGGCGCGCGGTGATTACCATCGCCGATGGCCTTCCCAGCCGGGGCTGTATCGAAGCCAATGCGCATGCGTTAGCTCGCTATGCTGCCTTGTGCCAGGAAGCCGGTCTGGTCCCCATCGTCGAGCCTGAAGTGCTCATGGATGGCGAGCATCCCCTGGAGCGGTGCTTTGAAGTAACGGCGGAAGGCCTGCGGACGGTTTTCAGCCAGCTTTACACCCAGCGGGTGGCCCTGGAGGGCATGCTCCTGAAGCCCAATATGGTGCTCCCGGGAAAGGATTGTCCCAAGCAAGACAGTGTGGAGGAGGTGGCAGATGCCACCGTGACCTGCCTCCTGAGAGCCGTCCCTGCTGCCGTACCAGGGATTGCCTTCCTGTCGGGGGGGCAACCCTATGAATTGGCCACTGCCCGCTTGAATGCTATGAATCTCAGGTTTAAGACGAGAATGCCATGGGCCCTGACTTTCTCTTTTTCCCGAGCAATCCAGCAACCCGCGTTGGAAATATGGAAGGGTCAGCAGGCAAATGCAGGCGCGGCGCAGCAGGTTCTGTATCATCGAGCCAGGTGCAACAGTGCTGCACGCCTTGGCCAGTACAGGACCGAGATGGAAAATAATGTCGACTCGCGGGCAAGCTGAGCAAAGGTCGTTACCTGATTGGGTCAGATCTCGTGCGATTAAAGCGAAGAGAAGGACTAACTTATGAGTTTAATCATCTATTTTCTGCGACATGGGGAAACCACTGCCAGCCAAACAGGGGGTTACTGCGGCACCCTTGACCCGGACTTGACCCCGGCAGGTTATCAGATGGCAGAGGATTTTGCCGACGCTTATAAATCTCTTCCATGGGTCGCTGTCTTTTCCAGCCCGCTACGCCGTGCCGTAGCCACGGCCAAACCTCTTTGCGAGGTGACTGGAATACGAATGCAACTCAAAGAAGGGCTGAGGGAAATTGCTTATGGTCAATGGGAGGGCAAAATTCCCGAAGATATTAATCGCGAGTTTCATGATGACTATGTTCGCTGGTTAACTGATCCGGGATGGAATGCTCCCACCGGAGGACAAAAAGGCATCGATATCGCTCGGCGCAGTTCACTTGTGCTTGAGGAAATTGAGAAAACTTACACTACAGGAAATGTCCTCGTCGTTTCTCATAAGGCCACGACCCGGATTATGCTGTGCTCACTTTTGGGCATTGACGTGGGGCGTTTTCGCGATCGCATCAGTATGCCTGTGGCTTCTGTTAGCATCGTGGAAATGGCGGTGCACGGTCCTTTATTACACATGATGGGCGACCGGGCCTATCTGAGGGAGCACCTGCGCAGACAAGGGGGTACCTAAGCCATTGAGTCAGCTTAGACCCAACCGGTGCTTGAAAATTATTTCATCAAAGTTGGAACACCGCTCGCAGCGTGTGATGATAGCAAACAAGAGCTCATCCCGATGTATCGGTGCAGCAAAGCGAGGCGACTCGATACTCCGCCCCGCGGGCCTGCAGGAGAGAGTTCATTCAGTATAAGGAGTAGAATATGCCATCCAATGGAAAAAAAGAACCACAGGAAAACTTAAAAGATAAGCTTCGTTCCCTCTTCGGCCTTAACGACCCCCAGAAAAAGAAGAGTGCCTTACCCCCTAAGGCTCATTTCAGCATCTGGTATTTCCTGATGGCCTTCCTTTTATTTACCTACCTTCAACAATACTTTTTTTCTGCAAGAGTGGAGACGATTCCCTACAGCCAATTTAAACAATACATAGCCGAAGGCACCGTGAGCAAATTGACCATTAGCCCGGAAAATATCAACGGAACAATAAAAGGCCAAGGAAAAAAGCCGGGCCAGGACCAGAAATTCACCACGGTCCGGGTGAATGATCCCGACCTGGTGAAGGATCTGGATGAACACAAGGTGAATTACTCTGGACACTATGAGAGTAAATTCCTGAGCAGCATTCTCTCCTGGATCATCCCCATCGGCATTTTTTTCCTGATCTGGCGATATGCCATGAAAAAGATGGGGCCGGGGATGGGGGTCATGTCTTTTGGCAAGAGCAAGGCCAAGATATTTGCTGAAAGTGAGACGAAGGTCACGTTCGCCGATGTGGCTGGAATCGATGAGGCCAAAGAAGAGCTCGAGGAAGTCGTGGAATTTTTGAGCAATCCGGGTAAATTCCAGAAACTGGGGGGAAGGATTCCCAAAGGGGTGCTTCTGGTCGGCCCGCCGGGTACCGGCAAAACCCTTCTGGCCAGGGCTGTGGCCGGGGAGGCAAAAGTACCTTTTTTCAGCATCAGCGGGTCTGAGTTTGTGGAGATGTTCGTTGGGGTGGGAGCAGCCCGCGTTCGCGATCTTTTCTCTCAGGCCACCAGACAGGCCCCCTGCATCATCTTCATCGATGAACTGGACGCGTTGGGGAAAGCCCGGGGAATGAATGTCATGGGTGGGCATGATGAACGAGAGCAAACGCTCAACCAGCTCCTGGTGGAGATGGATGGATTCGAAACGAATAAAGGGGTCATTATCATGGCCGCCACCAACCGGCCGGAAATCCTGGATCCTGCCTTGTTGCGCCCGGGGCGGTTTGATCGGCAGGTCCTGGTAGACCGCCCGGATATCAACGGGCGGGAAGCCATCCTGAAAATCCATTCTAAGAATGTTCTATTGGCTCCCAAGGTTGATCTCCGTAAGCTCGCCGGCCGCACCCCGGGCTTTGTGGGAGCTGACCTGGCCAACCTCATCAATGAGGCCGCCCTGTTGGCTGCCCGGAAAGATAAAAAAAAGGTAGGATCGGCGGAGTTCGACGAGGCCATCGACCGTGTTGTTGGGGGCCTGCAGAAAAAGAACCGGGTGATGAATCCGCAGGAGAAAGAGATTGTCGCCTTTCATGAGTCCGGACATGCAATTGTGGCCGAGTCTGTTGAGCATGCCGACCCGGTGCACAAAATCTCCATTATTCCCCGGGGGATTGCGGCCCTCGGATATACCCAACAGCAACCCACCGAGGACCGCTACTTAATGACCCGCTCGGAGCTGCTGGACCGGCTGGCCGTACTCTTAGGAGGCAGGGTAGCGGAGGAGCTGGTTTTCGGAGAAATCTCCACAGGGGCCCAAAACGACCTGCAGCGGGCCACAGACATTGCCCGGTCCATGGTCACGGAATACGGCATGAGCGATCGCCTGGGCCTGGTGACCTATGAGCGTGCTCGCCAGCCTATGTTCCTCCCGGAAAGTTTTGCTCCCGGGAAAACCTACAGTGAAGAGAAGGCCGGCCAAATTGACGAGGAGGTCACCCGATTCGTCGAGGAAGCCCATCAGAGGGTGCTAAAAATACTCTCGGAGCGGCGGAACGTTCTGGATGATTTGGCCCATCTCCTTTCGCAGAAGGAAGTTGTACAGGGGGAGGAGCTTAGAAAGATGCTGGGCAAAACCCCGGCGGAGTAGCACCGCACGCCGCTCAGTTTCCCATAACCTCTTAAGCAGATAACTTCTTGACTCCCCTGCCTTTTATCATATGATAGGGCATCATCTACTCGATTCCATTTTCCGCGAATATAAAATCATACATGACCCTTAAAAACAACAGGCCGAGCCGGGAGAAAGAAAAAGTAATAACGCTTAATTCAAGCAGAAGAGCATAATACTTTTGTTTAATGAATCCCAAAGTCGAAAAATACTCATTTTAGCGGCCCCAGATGAATGCCTTGAATCACGAAAATGTAAATTCCGGAGGTGCAATAATGGCTGGTAAATGGAAAGAGATCGTAAGATTAACCTTCAAAGGGGAACGATTTCGTGACCACGCCCTCGATTTGCGAGCCTTAAGTGAATTAAGCCAATTTCAGAGGATGGTGGCAGAAACCGCGAAGACCCTCTGGCACACAGCGAACCCTGATCGTGAACGTTTGCCGCCCCATTTTGAAGAGAGGGTGCGTTTGTGTTTGAGAAAAATCGAGGATGGGAGCGCGACTGCGCCTCTTGAGGTGTTCATGGAAGAACAAGACCAAATGAGCTTATTGGAACCCGAACCTTTTGAGATCAATGAGGCTGTTGAATTGGCTCGCGATGTATTTGAGGCAATAGGAACAAACGCTGAGTTCCCTGAAAGATTCCCCAGGTCACTGTTACCGGAGTATGCCAAATGTGGACAAACACTTGCTGACGATGAATCAGTGGAAATGCGGGTAGCTGAGAAGAAGCCTGTGTATTTAACGCTGTCACACAAACAAAAGCTGGAAAGAATGATTGAAACGCCTCATGAAGACCTTGTAGAAATTAGTGGAGAAGTGTTTGAGACCGATGTTAAGAAAGGACGGTTCCAACTCTGGTCAGGTGAAGACACTACTGTTACTGTAGATTTCACCCCGGAACAGGAGGACCAGGTCACGACGGCGTTGAAGGAGCATAAAACGGCTCGAATGTTTGTGAAAGGTTCAGGAGAATACTCGCCACAGGGAAAGCTCCTTAGAGTCTTGCAGGTAGATGAATTAAGGCTTACGGCTGATGAAAAAGCATACGATCATTCGGCGAGGCCAATTGAAGATTTATTGATGGAGCTTGCTGAAGAGGTACCGCAGGAAGAATGGAAAAGGCTTCCAAGTGATTTGAGTTATAATCTGGATCACTACCTTTACGGAGCGCCCAAGAAATGAAGGCTGTTTTTGCTGATTCAAATTACTGGATCGCTATAGTCAACACAAATGATCAATGGTCAGAAGCGGCTAAAGCCGCCAGATCTTTATTGGGCGATATTTTTATAGTTACAACAGGCGAGGTCCTGACAGAATTTTTAACCGCCCTTTCAAGTATCGAGCATATGCGAAGGCAGGCAGCAAAAATGGTCCGCCTTATACTGGAAAATCCAAATGTTAAGGTTATTCCACAAACTCGTGAGTCCTTTTTAAAAGGGCTCACATTTTATGAGACGAGAAGTGACAAGGAATACAGCCTGACAGATTGTATCTCTATGAACGTTATGCGGACTGAATCCCTGGTCAAAGCGCTTACCAATGACCACCATTTCGAACAGGAAGGATATACTGTTTTAATTAAGAAATGATGATTGTAAAATCATTAGTGATATTGGAAACTTCTGGTTCATCAGTGGTCCTGGCAATTTCAATAGCATCAGAAAAATATTAAGGGGTAAGCCGGATGGCAAAAAATAAAAAAGCTCGAAAAAAGCCGATTGAGCAGTATGAACACAAGGGGAAAAAGCGGGTCAATAATCCGCCTGTGGGCCTGGTTACAGCGGAGACGGACAAAGAGACCGGCAAAAAGACATATGCCTATGACCCGCATATTGATCCCAGCCTGCAATGGGCCGGCAAGGCCGAACATACCTCCTTTGAGGTCCCGACACAGTCTCTTCATGTCCATGAGCGTATCGACCCCCGTTCAATTATCGAAGCGGTTCGAAAAAAGAACGGGCGGAAGTACGACCAGCTTTCCCTGTTTGCCTCTCTGGAGGAAAACCCTCCCATAAGAGAGGCGATCGAGTTCTACAAGCACAGCCACAATTGGTCAAACCGGCTCGTGGCCGGGGACAGCCTCCTGGTCATGAACTCACTCCTGGAAAAGGAAGGCATGGCCGGCAAGGTCCAGATGATCTACATGGACCCGCCTTACGGCATCAAATACGGCTCAAATTTCCAGCCCTTTATAAACAAACGGGATGTGAAGGACGGCAACGACGAAGACCTGACCGCTGAGCCCGAGATGATCAAGGCATTCCGGGACACCTGGGAGCTGGGTATTCATTCTTATCTGACTTATCTACGGGACCGCCTGCTGCTGGCAAGGGAGCTGCTGACGGAAAGCGGCAGTGTCTTTGTTCAGATCAGTGATGAAAATGTGCATCATGTGCGGGAATTGATGGACGAGGTTTTGGGGAGTAAAAATTTCATTAGTGGAATCGTCTTTCTTAAGACTACAGGTCAAACCAGCAAATTGCTGCCCCCAGCAAGCGACTATTTGATTTGGTATGCTAAAGATATTGCATTTATTAAATACCGTCAGATGTACAAAGGAAGGAGCAAGGAATATGTTGATTCTGCATACAACTACCTAGAACTTGAAAATGGTGAGATTAAAAAATTAAATAAAACCGAAATTCAAAACGAAGAAATACTCGATAAAGGCAATAGATTTAGAATAGATAATCTAACTTCTCAATCTGGCCCTGGTGATGTGCCGGAGAGTAGATTCACGTGGAATAATAAAACATATAGGCTGAAAACCGGGTCATGGAAAACATCTATTGCTGGATTAGAAACCTTAGCTAAAGCAAATAGGCTATGGTTCCTTAAAAATACGGTTTATTATAAAAGATTCGTCGATGATTTTCCGATTCAACCAATCAATAATGTCTGGGACGATACAACTATTAGCGGATATGCATCAGATAAAGTCTATGTCGTTCAAACTCTGACAAAAGTAATAGAACGCTGCCTTCTCATGACCACCGACCCAGCCGACCTTGTCTTCGATCCCACATGCGGCTCCGGCACTACTGCCCATGTTGCAGAGCAGTGGGGCAGGCGGTGGATGACCTGTGATACGTCAAGAGTAGCGATCACCCTGGCCAAACAGCGGCTCATGACCGCCCTGTATGATTACTATGAGCTGGCCCATCCGGAAGAAGGGGTTGGAAGCGGCTTTAAATACAAGACCGTGCCCCATATCACACTTAAATCCATTGCCAACAATGAACCTCCTGCACAGGAAACACTCTATGACCAGCCCTTTGTGGATAAATCCAGGGCCAGGGTCACAGGACCTTTTACCATGGAGGCGGTGCCTGCTCCCGTGGTAAGGCCCCTGGAGGATATCAGCCGATACAGCGGTTCAACCTTGCCCGCGGATGATTCGATCGCTAGGAGCGGAGAGACGCTTCGCCATGCGGAATGGCGCGATGAATTGTTGAGGACCGGCATTCGCGGCAAGGCGGGCCAATATGTCCTCTTTTCTCGTGTGGAGCCATTGCCGGGGACACGGTGGCTCCATGCGGATGCAGAGACAAGGCCCAATTCCAGAGGCCCTGACTCCATTAAAGAACCGTCAGCGGTTTATGGTGAACCGGTTCGTACCGTGATATCTTTCGGGTCCGAGCATGCGCCCCTGGAACAGCGTCAGGTAGGGCTGGCCATTGAAGAGGCGCAGAAACTGGTTCCCAAACCGAAAATCATTGTCTTTGCGGCATTCCAGTTTGATCCTGAGGCTGCCAAGGATATTGATGAAACCGACTGGCCGGGCGTTACACTCTTAAAGGCCCAGATGAACGCTGACCTTCTGACCGAAGACCTGAAAAAGAGCCGGTCAAACAATGAGAGCTTCTGGCTGATGGGGCAGCCGGATGTGCGAATCGACAAGATTAAAGACGGCGAAGACAAGGGCAAGCACCGTGTAGAGGTATTGGGGTTTGATTATTACAACACCAAGACCGGCGTTATAGAATCGGGCGGCACAGACAGGATCAGCCTGTGGATGCTGGACACGGACTATGACGGCAGGAGCCTTTTCCCCAGGCAGGTGTTTTTCCCCATGGCCGGTGACAAGGACGGCTGGAGCCGCCTGGCAAAGAACCTGAAGGCGGAGATAGACGAAGAACGAATTGAGGCTTACAGGGGAACGGTCTCCATCCCTTTTGATATTGGAGACAACCGGCGTATTGCGGTCAAGATTGTGGACGACCGTGGTATTGAAAGCCTTAAGATTACGGAGGTTGAATAATGGGGAAACCGAATATTGAGCTTTCAAAGGAAAAAATAGCGGATTTTTGCAGACGGCACTATATCCGTAAACTCTCTGTTTTCGGGTCATTTTTAACAGAAGATTTCGGGACCGACAGTGACATTGATATTCTGGTCGAATTTCACCCTGACCATATCCCGGGACTTATTAGGCTTGCCGGGATGGAGAATGAATTAACATCGATCTTAGGACGGAAGGTGGATATCCGGACAGCCGAAGACCTGAGTCGCTACTTCAGGCAGGAAGTGATTGAATCGGCGGAGGTAAAATATGCGGAGGGATGATACCGTACGTCTTCGTCATATGCTGGATGCCGCGAGGGATGCTGAACATTTTATAAGGGGAAAAACAAGAGACGACCTTAGTATGGATCGAAAATTAGAACTCGCCCTTGTAAAATGTATTGAAATTGTCGGAGAAGCTGCGGCGAATGTATCAAAAGAATACCGTGATGATCTACATCAGATTCCATGGGCAGATATCATAGGGATGAGGAATCGACTTATACATGCCTATTTTGAAATTAATCTCGATATCTTGTGGAAAACCATAACAGATGACCTCCCTCCATTGATTATTGAACTCGAAAGAATTGTCCCTCCTGAGGATAAAACATGAAATCCACCATAGACCAGCTCATCATCAACTCGCCCTACAAAAAGCCAGAGAAATACTGGAGCTATGAAAGGGAGGAGAGGCTGTTCGATCTTAAAGACGGCAGGAGACCAGCAGGATATGTGGTGGCCTCTGAAAGATCAAAGGCATTTGATGATCCGGGCATCTTTGTGGAAATTCCCCTTGTCAATATGATTCGACCCCGTGTTGATGCCTGGCGCGATAAGGGGTATCCGGGAGTTACTGGCATCACAAAAAGACTGCTTGAGCACTGGCGCAACCAGGAAGAAAGGGAATACCGCCGGTTCTTTTTCTGCCAGATGGAGGCCATTGAGACCCTGATCTGGCTTTTGGAGGCGCCAGAGGCGGAAAAGGTCGGTATCGATGTTCCTTCAGACGGCGGGAATTTTAATCGCCTTTGCTCAAAGATGGCCACCGGCGCAGGAAAGACCATCGTCATGGCCATGCTTATTGCCCGGCAGGTATTGAACAAGGTGACCTATCCGCAGGATGCCCGGTTTTCCAAATATGTATTTGTGGTGGCGCCCGGCCTGACTGTAAAAAGCAGGCTCCAGGTTCTGATGCTGTCGGCTGCGGATAATTACTATAATGAATTCAATATCGTCCCGATCGGCCTTGTTGAAAAGTTCAGGCAAGGGAAGGTCCTCATACGCAACTGGCATGCCCTTCAATGGGAAACCGCGCAAAAGCTGGCTAAAAAGAGGAGCGTGGATAAAAGAGGGGAAAAAAGCAATGAGGCCTATGTTCGTGAAGTGCTGGGGGAGATGGCCAAGGCAAGTAACATAATTATTATCAATGACGAGGCACACCATGCGTGGCGAGTCCCTGCGGAATCAAAGATAAGGGGAATAAAAAAGTCGGAACTGGAAGAAGCCACAGTCTGGATTAACGGGCTGGACCGGATTCACGAGGCGAGAAATATTCTTGCCTGCTATGATTTTTCTGCGACACCGTTTGCGCCCTCGGGGAAAAGGAGCTCCGAAGAGGCCCTTTTTGAATGGATTGTCAGTGATTTTGGGCTGAATGATGCCATAGAATCAGGGCTCGTCAAAACGCCTCGGGTCGTCATTCGCGACGATGGGAAATTGTCAAAAGACTACAAGTCCCGCCTTTATCACATCTACAATGATTCTGAAGTAAAAGACGACATCAATAGAAAAGCCGATCCTCAAGAACCTCTGCCTGATCTGGTGACAAACGGATATTACCTTTTGGGAAAAGACTGGCTTGAGACCGCGACTGAATGGGAGAAGGCCGGGTTTAAAACGCCACCGGTAATGATTACTGTTGCCAATCGCACGGAAACGGCGGCGCGTGTCAAATACTCATTTGATCATAAAAAGATCCGTATTGATGAATTGTGTATCCTGGAAAGGACCCTGCACATTGATTCCAGAGTCCTTGACATGGCGGAATCTCAGGAAGAGGCCATATCCGTCGCCGGTGATCTGAATGATGAGGATGAGACTGAGAACAGGAAGCCGACAAAAAAGGAATCCGCTGAGATCCTGCGGCAGATGGTAGACACGGTCGGGCAGACAGGCAAACCAGGCGCGGACATACAAAAGGTTATTTCTGTCGGTATGCTTTCGGAAGGATGGGATGCCAAGACAGTAACCCATATTATGGGCCTTCGGGCCTTTTCCAGCCAATTACTTTGCGAGCAGGTGGTTGGAAGGGGTCTTCGCAGGACATCATACGAGACAAACCCGGACACCGGTCTTTTTGAAGCCGAATATGTGAATATTTTTGGAGTGCCTTTTACCTTTCTGCCCCATGAGGGCGATGAAGGTCCTCCTCCTCCGCCTCCTCTACCTAAAAGCCGCATTGAACCGGTGAATGAGAAACAGCAATATGAGATATCCTGGCCCAATATTATTCGCATTGAGCATGTCTACAGACCGACATTAAAGATCGATCTTGAAAAGGTTCGCGTTCTGGAATTATCCGCATATGATACCAGCAAATTAGCGGAACTGGCTCCGATAATAGAAGGAAAGCCGGATGTAACTCGAATCTCCACAATTGACCTGGAAGATCTCGGTAAAAAATTCAGGATGCAGAAGATAATATTTGAAACGGCAAGAGACATTTATGATCAGATGCAGCCTGATTGGCCTGCGAATAAGGAATATCTGCTTGCCCAATTGATACGACTGGTCGAGCAGTTTATCACCTCTGATAAAATTCAGATCATCCCTCCCCTCTTTACCAGGGATGATATCAAGCGGCGAATCATTTTGACCCTTAACATGAACAAAATCGTCCAGCATATATGGGAGGCCATACGCTTTGAAAACTCGAAATCGGTTGAACCTGTGTTTGACAGGGATTATCCGATACGATCCACAGGTGATATGAAAACATGGTTCACAGGGAGACCATGCGAGATCACCAGAAAGTCCCATATTAACATGTGTGTTTTTGACGGCACCTGGGAGGCGAGCGAGGCCTTTGAACTGGATCGAAACAGGAATGTTAAGGCATGGGTCAAGAATGATCACCTGGGATTTGAAATCCTTTATATTTATAACGGAGTCGTTCGAAAATACCGGCCGGACTTTATTATTCGGTTGAGCACATCGGATTATCTTGTGCTTGAAACAAAGGGGCAGGATACTGCCAGGGATAAGACAAAGCGTGCGTTTCTGAATGAATGGGTCGAAGCGGTTAACAGCCACGGCGGATTCGGAAGATGGAAATGGGCTGTG
>Ga0315533_1002092_pt1 | contig 14262 bp, 11 predicted proteins | sample SalMarSW160130MG_FD_203081 | JGI IMG/M metagenome (GOLD analysis project Ga0315533, IMG submission 203081) | Salt marsh sediment microbial communities from the Plum Island Ecosystem LTER, Massachusetts, United States - Salt Marsh Sediment SW1601-30 ...
CGTTTGTGTGTTTCGAGGTCGTATGTTATAAGCTCTGAGTGAGGCGCTCTGCTGACACCGCCTAAGTCCGCCGCCAGGGTGGCCGCTTCTACCTTGATGGTAAAATCAAACGCCATCCCGGCAGGGGCGTAATAGATTTTTCTGTCTTTGCCGATTGTAAAGGCAAGCGTCGAGTACGGCACATCTTTGCGGTCTGAACGGTAGAAGTATTCGGAACACAATTTTTCCAAAGTGGTAACCTTTCCTTCAGGGCCGTCTTTAGGGTCATAGCGGAAGAGAATGGAGCTTCCGCCGCTTACTCCATAAATCATTTTTTCAACCGGGTCCCATTCGACGACCCGCCAGATTGCCTTTCGTTCCAGCATCGGGTTGGTCATCTTGCGGGGAAAAACTGCAGGGGCACGTGGAATTGAGACAGAGAGGTCGTAAATCCGCTCGGTTTTGGCATCATATTTCCAGATTCGGGCATTTGGTGGGTAACAGCCATAAACATTTCCTTCTTCGTCGGCCACAATGAAGCGAAGCACGTCCCAGTCATCCACTCGACCAAGGTCGCGGGTAATCTTTCGGTCAATGTCAAGCCGATAGACATGACCGTTCCAGGCGGTGGCGAAAAGATAATTTCGCTGGCGGTCGATGGCCAGGCCGTAAATCCCCCATAGACGGTTAATGAGTCCTAAGTCCTCAAGTTTGTCGGTCTTCGGGTCGTAGCGTATCCAGTGGGGTCCCTGCCAGCTATAGGGGTCTATTTCGGTAGGGCCTGAGTCTTCGCACATTGTGCCGAAATATATCCGGCCCTGGCGGTCTTCTACCGACTTTGTGTGAACCTTACCTGCCGTGCGTATCCCCTTGCCTTTTTCACCGAGGAACTCCGGTAAATCCGCAATGTGGCGCATATTGTCCGTAACCGGGTCATACTGATAGAACTGGGAGGCGCCTGCGTGTGTGCAAAGACCGATGTAGAGCTTACCATCACTTGCCGGATAAAGAGCGGAATACATTGAGCTTTCTTTGCGGTTACCAGGGAAATCTCGCCAATCCACGTATGTATATTTCTCTTCAACCTGCGCAAGAGCATACGAACAGGCCCCGCCGAGGAATTGTAAAATGATAAAGAGCTTAAAGGCGGTTTTAAGCCAAATGGTTTTACCCTCACGGGACCGGCTATGGGCTTTAGTCAAATTGTCCTGTTTCTGTTCTGTCATCGCTTCAGTCGATTTCGCCATTTCAAGTTGTTAAAGTCAATAAGTGGAAGCTACTATAATTGCAAGGTGCTCTAATATCCAGAAAAATTCTTGGATGGCATCAAATTTATGATGGGCCTTGTGCACTATCAAGGTGTTGTGAAGGGTCCTTGCAGGCCAGGGTTAGATTCTCTCTGCAGGGTCCCGCTTCAGGGTGATGCCGGAGAATCGCCAGATTCTCTCGAACTGCTTATGAGTCATCAGCTCCCTGCCTGTAACGGGGTCGGCAATACAAATCGTTTTGTCGGAGACCTCAAGGATGGCGACACAGTGGTCGGAGAGAAAGGTATCCCTTACAATGGCTAATGTGATGCCCGCACTTTTAAGCTGGGCAATCGAATCAAAACGTCGGTACCGACATCTCAGGCCGTCGGGGCCGTAGCGGTTCTGAAGGGCTGTGCTAAGACAAAAGGGAAGAGTGCCTGTAATAGGGCTGGTATGAGAAAGTACGGCAATCCGTCCTTCGTCGGCGACAAAACCCAGTTTTCTCAAGCCGGTTACCGCCGCCGCCGGGGCGCAGGTATAATCTTTGGTCTGGAAGCAGATACCGTCGGAATCAATCAGTGTTTTGAGACCGGCCAGCTCGTCTCTAATCAGGGCGGGAACAAGAAAAGGCAACACAGAGAACCAGACCACGACCACAGCCATTAAGATGCAGACTGCGACCTTCTCGAATCTGCGAGGCAGCCGCGACAGCGGGGTGGTCAGGCCTACTGTAACAGCCAGAGATAAAACAACAAACCTGATACGCCCTGCCGTAAGCCAACAGAACGGCGGTATAAAGCATAGCGAATTGACAAATCTGGTCGCTACCAGTATGGCGATTAGTAAAAGAGAGAGAAAATAGCCCCACACCCAACAGGGTTTTCGAAGACTCGAAAGGACCCTGCCGAGGATAATACCCAAGACAGCTACTATGGAAACAGCTACGGTTTCAAGCCACGGGTTCACCTGCCCCCCTCTTTTTGCAGCTTTTCATCACCTCAGTAATGTATCATATCAGAGTCTGAAAATCAAGCAAATTATTGGATATTCGAGCTAAGCTGTGGTTTTCGCCCAACTTACGTAAGCTGGGGCATCGAGTCCGACGAATTGGGAATTGATGGTTGGGCGATTCGGATTTATAATCACGGTCTGATAAGAATATGGTAAGCTAATCTGCCGATTGTGCAGAAGAAATGCAGAAGAGAATCAAAATATATACGGTCAGCCAGGTCAATTCTCTAATAAAAGAGGTACTGGCAAATAATCTGCCCGGGCGGTTGACGGTCAACGGTGAAATAACGGATTGGAAGCTGCACCAGAGTGGACACTGTTATTTTTCACTCAAAGATGAAACGGCGGTTCTGCCCTGCGTGATGTGGAAAAGCAAGTTCGGCAGAATCAAATTCAAGCCGGAGAACGGCTTGGCTGTTTTGGCGACCGGATTTATTGACGTTTATCCACCGCAAGGCAAATATCAGTTCTATGTCGAATCGATGCAGCCCGAAGGGGTCGGGGCGCTGCAATTGGCCTTCGAGCAGATGTATAAGCGTCTCAAGGCCGAAGGGCTATTTGATGAGGCACACAAGAAACCGTTGCCGGGGTATCCGGAACGAATCGGGATATTGACCAGCGAATCCGGGGCGGCGGTGGAAGATATTAAGGACAGTATCTGGAATCGCTGGCCGGCCGCCGGATTGTTTCTGTATCCGGTGCCGGTGCAGGGTGAAGCAGCGGCGGAGCAAATCGCGGCAGCACTAAGAGATATAAACAGACGCAATAAGAAACTGAAGCTCGATGTCTTGATTGTCGGTCGAGGAGGCGGGTCGATGGAGGATTTGTGGGCGTTTAACGAAGAGGTGCTGGCCAGGGCGATTTTCGATTCGAAGATACCTGTTATAAGCGCGGTTGGGCACGAGATTGACATAACAATCGCAGATTTGGTCGCCGACGCCCGTGCATCAACGCCGACAAAGGCCGGTGTTACAGCGGTCCCGGACAGGCAGGAGGTCCTGCGGCAGTTAAGGGACATTGAAAACAGGTTGACAGATAACATCGATACGACCCTTGAACTTGCACAGCGAGATTTGCGAACGATTCTCGCCAGCGTGGTATTTAGAAATCCGCTTTTGCCCGTATTCGCAGCCGAGCAGCAGTTAGATGAAATCGGTGTCAAACTGGCTGACTCGATAAGGCAACTACTGGCAGAAGCACGAGAAAAACTGGCTTCAAGCTACGATAAAATAATCAAAATTGAGCCGCATCGGCTGTTGGGCCAAAAGACGGTTCAGCTAAACAACCTTAACAATGCGGCAACGGCCGCTATCAGTGTAGTTCTCAACAAACGAAAACTACAGCTGACGGCGAAGGAAAATCGCTTACTTGCCCTAAATCCCAAATCGGTCCTGCAGCGGGGTTATAGTATTACCACGAATAAAAAGACCGGTCTGTTGGTGAAAAAGCCAGGCGATGTTCAAATCGCAGATTTCATAATAACCGAGCTTGCAAAGGAAAAATCTATTGAAAGTAAAGTAACAAAAAAGCAAAATAGAAGCAAATAAACTGAGGTCTGATTATGGCTAAAAATGAGAAAAAAAATGATATCGGCAAAATGAGCTTTGAAGATGCAATCAAGGAACTTAGCGGTATCGTCGGCAAGATAGAGCAGGGTGAGATTGCCCTGCAGGACAGCTTGCAGCAGTATGAGAGAGGAATGGCCTTGATTAAGCACTGCCGAGAGATACTGCAAAAGGCCGAGCAGCGGATTGAGAAGATAGCGAAAGAAGAGAAGGCAGAATAAAGAAATCAAAAATTAAAGATTAAAAATCAAAATTAATGAAGTCGCTGCCGCAAAGCGGCAGCTCCATAATTTTTATTTTTGCATTTTGATATTTGATTTGGATTCTGCGAGCGTGGCGGAACCGGCAGACGCGCAAGGTTTAGGTCCTTGTGTCCCTTATGGACGTGGAGGTTCGAATCCTCTCGCTCGCATTCTTGTAAATGCTCAAACTGACCGTTTCTTCGAAACGGGCCAGTTTGAGCGTTGTTCGTCGCTCGTGAATCGTATCTCGTGCGTTGAAGCCGACTTCGTCGGCAACTATTTTAACTTTTTATACGATAAGCAATTAAACAAATTTTATATATTAAATCGGTCAGTTTGAGTAAAGTAGTCAAACTGTTAGCGTAGGCGAGTGAATTTTAAAGAGGTTTTTTGCCAAAATGAGTATTGTAGAAATAGCTGCGGCGGCCCGGTCGGCCTCAACACAATTAGCGGCGGTCAAAACCGATGTGAAAAACAATGCATTGGCTGAAATCGCCAAGGCGTTGAAACAGCAAAGCAGTGAAATCCTGACAGCTAACAAAGAAGATTTGGCTGCCGCTGAAAGAGGCGAGCTGTCTGCGCCTTTGCTGAAGCGGCTAAAGTTCGATGAGGAAAAATTAGGTGAGGTCATCGCCGGTATCGAGGACTTAATCAAACTCGACGACCCCGTAGGAAAGACAATTTCCGCTACCGAGCTTGATGAGGGATTAGAGCTTTATAAAGTCAGTTGTTCGATAGGCGTTATCGGCGTGGTTTTTGAATCCCGGCCGGACGCCCTTGTGCAAATTTCAACGCTGTGCTTAAAAAGCGGCAATGCCGTCCTGCTGAAAGGCGGAAGTGAAGCTCGGCATACAAATAAAATCCTGGCGGAAATAATCTCAAAAGCGACGGAAAAAGCGGGTCTGCCTAAGGGCTGGCTGGGCCTGCTTGAGGGTCGTGAGGATGTTGCCGAGATGCTGGCGCTGGACGAGTATATCGACTTGATTATCCCCCGCGGCTCAAAAGAATTCGTCCGCTACGTAATGGATAATACCAATATAGCGGTGCTGGGGCATAGTGACGGGATATGCCACGTTTATGTTGACGGCGGGGCCGATTTGGATATGGCCGTGAAGCTGATGGTCGATTCCAAGTGCCAGTATGCGGCAGTGTGCAATGCAGCCGAGACGCTACTTGTAGATGAGAAAATTGCCGGTGTATTTTTGCCGAAGGTGCAGGCCATTCTGGAAGAAAGAGGCGTCGAGTTACGCGGCTGCGAGAAGACCGCATCAATAATAGATATAAAGCCGGCGACCGAAGAGGACTGGTCAACCGAGTATCTCGATTTGATTTTGTCGATAAAGGTCGTGGGCGGGATGGATGAGGCAATCGAGCACATAAACCGCTACGGCTCGGGACATACCGACAGCATTGTAACCGCTGATAGAGAGAAAGCAGAGAAGTTTATGAATTTGGTGGATTCTGCGAATGTGTTCTGGAACGCCAGCACACGCTTCAGCGACGGCTACCGCTATGGCCTTGGCGCAGAAGTAGGTATAAGCACTAACAAAATTCACGCTCGTGGGCCGGTAGGTCTGGAGGGGCTTGTGATTTACAAATGGAAGCTGGCCGGTGCCGGCCAAATCGTCGCAGACTACACCGACAAAAACGCAAAAAATTTTACGCATAAAAAGCTAAATAAAAATTACGAACTATAAATGCGAAACTTTGAGAATGTAAAAAAGGTAGTCATCAAGCTCGGCACCAATATACTGACGAAAGAAGGCACTATCGAAATCGACACCGGCTATGTTGGCCGAATTGTCCGCCAGATATATTCGCTGCTGAAGGCCGGCAGGCAGGTCGTTATCGTTACCTCCGGTGCCATCGGTATGGGGGCCGGCCAATTGGGCATGACCGAGAGAGTAAGGCAAACGAAGATGCACCAGGCGTGCGCAGCGATTGGCCAGCCGCTTTTGATGGCCGAGTATCGAAAGGCGTTTGGGCGGTTCGGCGTTACCGTCGCGCAGGTGCTGCTTACCGCCGACGTGCTCAACAACAGAAAGACCTATCTGAATCTTCGCAATTCCGTCGAGACATTGTTGAAACTGTCGGTTGTGCCCATCCTTAATGAAAACGACAGCATCTCTACCGACGAAATCGGCTCGGCCTTCGGCGATAACGACAGATTAAGCGCCCTGGTCGCCAGCAAAATCGATGCCGATTTATTGATTATGCTAAGCGACATCGACGCCCTCTACGATAAGGACCCGCGGAGATTCGCCGACGCAAAACCTGTATCAACCGTGTACGAAATAACCGACAGATTAGAGCAGAAAACCGGCAGCAGAAAGGGCAGTAAATACGCCACCGGCGGGATGAAGACAAAAATAGAGGCCGCTAAAATCGCCTCCAATGCCGGCTGTCGAATGGTCCTGGCAAACGGAAGATTGAAAAATGTTATCGGCAGGATTACCGCCGGCGAGGAAATCGGCACGGCCTTTTACCCGAAAAGGAAACTGTCCAACCGTGCCAGATGGATTCTCAACAGTACCGCTGTCGGCGTGATAAACATCGACGATGGCGCTATGCAGGCAATCAGAAACCACAAAAGTCTTCTGCCAAGCGGTGTTATTTCTGTCAAAGGCACGTTCGAGGCCGGCGACGTCGTTATGCTCAATGATAATGCCAAGGCCGTAGCGTGCTTGAGCATTTCTCAATTGAAGGCCCTGGCCGGCAAACATAGCTCCGAGATTCGAAAGATAATCGGCCCGAAACACCGCGATGTTGTGGCTATTCCGGAAGACATAGTTTTCCTTGACTATTAGCGGGTCTGTCTTGCGGATTAAGCCAGGCATTGTATAAAAGGCCTTGTCCGAAAAATTATCCGTTCCGTCAGACAAGGCCTTCCCTCGGCGAGCCAACAAAAAAGGCACAACCAAGATGGCTCTGGTGTAAAAAAGAGCACTCTCGATTGTGCCTTCGACTTACAGGGCCTAACCCTGCACGACAAAGCGACCCGCCCCTATTTTGCGAGCCGTTCCAAACCATTCTATCGGCCAGTGTCCTATAAAACTTTATTCTATTTGTCTGTTTTTATGCTTTATTATTAACAAGGGTTTCCAACTTTCTGCGTATTTGGCCGAGGTCCTTGGATTTAAAGGCGTTTTTGCTCTTTTCCAGAACGTCGATGGTCTCCACAAGACCATCTGAGAGCGATTTCAATGTGGGGCAATTCAGCAAATGGCAGGGCTGTTCCTGGTTGTGGTGCCCAGCCAAGGAACCCGTGAGGTGCTTGAGGTCTGATAGGGCATCAACGATGTTTTGAAACGTAAGCTCGAGAAAGCTGTAGGTGGACAAGCCAAACGCTTTCGCGTCCTGCCGACTGAGGACTTTCTCGACTTTCGCCAGGTCTTCATACCAATACTGTAAACGCTGTTTTATGGTCTGGACGGCACGATAGGTCTGGAAGTGTTCGATGGCAATGTGAACATCAACCAGCAACTTTTCGAAATCAATCGGCTTTACGAGATAGGCCTGCACCCGCAGCTCGACCGCCTGGATAGCCGAATTTAGTGAGGGATAGTCTGCTACCAGAATGACCGGTATGCCTTCGGCGATATCCGGCAGGACCGAAACCAGCTCCAGTTCGAGATTTCCGGGCATATCGATGCCGGCAATCAACAAATCATAGGTATTACGCCGAAAGGCCCCTTGGGAGCAGGCGTCCTCCGTAAGGAGTCCTTCCGACTGTGGACCGCGGAGCATCTGGACTGCTGTTGGTACGTCCAACACACAATCACATTGGTATCCCTGGCGTCGCAGCAAGTCAGCGGTTGACTGTACGAAAGACTCCTCGGCGTCGGCAAGCAAAATTTGGCTTCGTTCGGCCATGCCCCACCCAATAGGCCTCAATTTCACGTAAGCAACTTAACTGCTTTACTATATTATCGGACACGCAACAGGAAGCTATGCACAGGATAACCCTATATATGCGGCAACAAGACCCCCTTTTCTGACAGGAAAATCTTTTGAAACTGTACAGCCAAATCCTCAAACTATGGAGAGTTTTTACTGGTGAACCCTTCGAAAACAGCAGCTCTGGGCGTATGAAATCGGCCTGTCTACATAGATTACGACTTCCAGCAGACTGTGAGAGTCTGGGTAGCGCAATGCCGGCCTGAATCGACGAGGTGTATAGTTTCGGAGGAAACCTTAACTGATAAAATGACCTCGACGGTTCCATCACTTGGGATGCGCCTTACTGTTAAGTCGTTGCTGAGGAATGAGTCATACTGGCTGCAGGTTACCGCCCTGCCGTCCGTTTGGTCTGTTCCGCAGCCGTTATATTCCAGCTTGTACACTGTAAGAGCGTCTTTCGAGAGTTGAACTGTATCGGGATTGTCAGCGGTAATTTTTACATCCCCGTTGGTATAGAGCACAAGTGAGGTGCTGGGCGAAGCGTCAATGTCAATAGCAACAGGCAAACTGTTACGTGACCACTCCGCAACTTCTGCGACGGTGCAGGATATATTGCACGTGGCGCTGGTAGGCGATGGTACAGCCCAGGCCAAACCAGCCGCTAAAGACGACACAAATACTGCGATGAATAAGTAACTTTTCATCTCCCAGCTCCTGTTAGCCAACTCTACTATTTTGCAGAGGTGTTAGATAAATTAGGATTTCATTATACCAGAACCATAAGTGCAGGGTCAAGATAATTCGAGAAGGTTGGCTTATAGGACTTATTTGGATCACACAAAACGGTGCATCCGATGTCTTCGCTGAGTAGGACTTGGAAGTTAGGTTGGTCCTATAAAAATGCAAAGACAGGCCGTTTTGCAGATAAATGCGCAATGTGCTGGAAATAGCTGGGCAAAATGCTCGAAAGTGGCGGGGAAAAGGCAAATCTACATAAAGTGGCAATTTAATAAAACCGATAGTGAGGATACGCAAGTGGGCCGTAGTGCAAAAACGAGACATTAATTGAGTAAACAGTGGGAATTAAGGGATTAAACATATGAAAACTTTAGCTAAGGTTTTGTTACTGGTAACGGTGGTGTTATGCCTTACTCCAGGGCTGGTGCTGGCCGACCCAAATAACACCGATGCCACGTGCAGTGTAACGGTTACCGTCGATAACATTATGGAGTGGTCAGGCAACTTCAGTGGTATCAACCTGGCTAACATCACCGCCCAGAGTACCGTTGTCGATGGGAACGATACTACTGACCTCTACACGAACGGAAATGTGGACATCACCACCGCCGGCACTGCTGTGTTGACAAATACCGACCCGAACAGCGCTGACGTACTCGTTACAGAGTACAAGCTGACATACGACGGTGACGGAGCCAGCGCCACGGGCGGTTCTACAGTGGACTGGACGGCTTACGATTCGTTCCTGACGAGTGCATCGGTCGTTACACACTTCTCTGAAGACGGAGCCGTTGAGGTCAGATTGTGGGCAAGGGCTTCCAACCCCGCCGGCGAGGTTGCCGACGCGGGCAGCTACAGTGCCACCCAGACCCTTACGGCCGCCTGGGGAACCCAGTAATCAGGATTATTTCTAATAGAGAGGATAGTGGGGTCTGGCTGGCAGAAAAGGGCCGGACCCCACTACCCATTTTATTGTAAGCAGGTGATTTTTCTCTGCAATGGTAAATTAAGGAATTCAAGATGAAAAGGAATTCGAATATAGTTAACCGGACTGGAGCAGGGTTTGTCATCCTGTTCCTTTTTATTATGACCTCCAGTACTTTTGCCGGGATGGCGGTTACTCCACTGCAGCAATGGGTTGAAGTTAAGCCCGGGAAGGAGGCGTTTTTCTCGGTGACTGTAACCAATACCAACAGAGGCCCGGAAACTCGGCCCTGCACTGTCTATGTGAGCGCTGTTGATTTCACGGTGTCTGCGGAAGGGAGCCTATCTTTCGGTCGGGAGTTTAAGCACGAGCGGTCGGCCGTTGACTGGATTAACTTCGATGCCGGCGAATTTGTTCTCGAGCCGGGCGAATCAAGAAAGATAGAAGCAAAGGTATCAGCTCCCGCCAGCGCTGACGGAGACTACTGGGCTGCCATTATGTTCAGACTGGGCAATCCCAAGAGTCGGGAAAATGGCATACAAGTTGTACTGAGGACTGCATCCGGCGTATTCGTACATGTGGCGAGAAGGAACTATATTGCACGGGCAAACATTATCAACACAGATGTATCTTTACCTGCACCTGTTATTGATAAAGACCCTGCTGCGGAACTGGGCTGGGGCCAGGGTTCTGGCGAGATTGAAAAAGAGCAGGCACTTAAAATCACCGCAGAGCTGGAAAATGATGGACTGATAGCATTTCTGGCAAAGGGCACGGCGTTTCTCTATACCGGAAACTGGCGCCGGGTGGCTTCTATTCCGCTGCACATAAACCGCAAACGAATCTTTCCCGGTCACAGCCGGTATTTCACCGGCGTAATGTCACAGCCGTTACCGGCGGGAGAATATAAGCTGCGTGTGTTTTTTGAGCCGGACGCAAAGTATAGCCGTAAAATAACCAAAGATATGGATGTTTCAGTAAGTAACGAATCGGCCCGTTTATGGGCTGAGAGCTTTAAAGGCGATGATATACAAACCCTAGAGATTGGGCAAAAAGAGCTCAATCTGGTTCTGACACCGGGGCGTTTCACCGCTGCACGGCTGCTGGTCGCCAACAAGGGCTTAAATACGGTGTCGATATCCTGTCGTGTTGAGCACAATGAATTGCCCGAAGGTTGGGTGGAGCTGAAGTCGGATAATTTTACACTGGCCGGGAATTCGCGGCGCAATCTGGTTTGTTCGGTCAGGATACCCCACGATGCCCAACAGAGAGAATACAACGGGATTATCCATCTGGAAGCAGAACGCTCGGGATTGATTGTTGAAGGCAGCAATAACACTGAGCCGTACAAAATCCCCATTCGTATCACGGTAAAATAAGTGAGCATGGTGTATGATTAAATTAACAGCCAGACAGAGCCAGCGGAAAACAGCAGCAGCGGTGCTATTCGTACTGCTGCCTGTCTGGGGTCGTTGTCTGTCTGTTCCTGCCGAATCTGCCTTGCCTGCCGTCGATACCGGCAAACAAATGGTTCACAATGTCTGGGTTGACGTGCCTCTGACCCAGGTCTTCCGTGACATATCAATAGAGGCTGGCGTTGTTATAGCCCCCTGTCCCCACGTACCCGACCCTCTTATTTCGCTCGATGCGGGTTCGGGCAAACCGTTGAAACAGTGTCTGGAAGAACTTATAGCCGGTCGAGGCCTTTTCATTTATCCGAAAAACGAGAATTTTTACATTATTAGCTGTGGAAGCCCTACGTGCCCAAGCTCTCTGCAGATTTCCGCCTCGAATCGACTTTACCTGAAATATATAACCGCAAAGCATTTAAAGTCCTCTCTTCCACAGTCACTGCAGCAATACGTATCCAGCGGTGAGAGAGTCAACGAGGTCCTGATTTATGCGGTGCCCGAGATTACGAAACACATTATGGAAATCGTTGCGAAGCTGGACGTTCCGCGGCCCCAAGTGGTACTGGAGGTGCTTGTTGTGGACCTGTGGGAGGAGGCGGGTGAGCAGTTCGGGCTGGATTGGGAATATACCGGCCGACACAATGCCATAAGTATGACACATGGTATCGGCGCCTTCACAGGTATAGCACGTTATACAAGCGTACCTAAAAATGAAGTCACGGAGCTGCTTTTCACACTTGAGGCGCTGGTGAGCGAGGAGCGCGCCAGTATAAGGAGCCGGCCCCGGGTAGCGACCCTGAATGGCGAAAAAGCCATTATAGACATATCGCTTGATGAATACTTCACCATAGTTACAAATTACTACACTACCTCGCTGCGGACCGAAATTCAGAAAATCAAGTCCGGCGTGCTGCTGGAGATGACGCCGTACATAGGCGACAATGGGGATATTACGGTTGACGTTCTTACGGAAGTGAGTGATGTAGCCAGCCGCCAGAACCAGATAGCGGGGAACGCATCGGGAGACCTACCGTTGATTCGACGCCGTAAGGCCGATACCCGCGTGCGAGTGAAGGAAGGCGATGCAATCGTGATAGGAGGTCTCGTCGAAACCCAGGAACAAAGCAAGGAGAAACGTGTGCCCGTTCTCAGCTCGCTTCCTCTTATAGGCGGGCTGTTCAAGACCGTAGACAATACTACCGTGAAGAAGGAAGTGATGATATTTATTACTCCACGGTTGATGAAGGAAGGAGAAATTGCGCTTTCCGACAGCCATGAGCTGATAGATGCAGACAAAGAGCTTGAGAGCATACAGGATGCGGCGGCGGTATCCGGCGGACAGCATCAACACAGTGATAATTCGATTAGCATAGAAAAGGAAATCAAATGTCTGCGGGAGATAGTTGCTGTGCTTGAGGGGCAGGGTCAGGACCACCATAGCGGTGCAGTAGTCAGAATGAATAAGGCGGAAATTGTTCCTTTGGGCGAGCACTACCCCTTCAACATAATAGCCGAAGAAATTGATGCTCTGCAGGAAGTAGCGGCTTTACTGGATACAGGTAAGGAAGATGAACCTGCAGGCAGAGAGCTGCCGCGATTTTGAATTTCATCGTACCTTTCGGCCATTTCTTTACTACGAAGATAACGGCCAGGGATGAGCGTTATGCGTAGGAAATTATTTTGTTCGGTAACTTTTGTTCTGGTGTTTGGCCTGGTTAGCAGTGCATCAACGTTTATGTACTGGAGTGACAACTTCCCTGATATTACCGTATCGGAACATATAACCGAGCGGGACGACATTGTCAGCGGTAACAGCACGACAACACTTCACACGAGCGGTGATGCGGAAATATCCGCAGACAACAGTGCAACGGCTCAACTATCTTTAGGTAGCTGTACACTGGCAACGGAGTACAAGCTGACATTCGATGGCGACGGAAGCAGCGCTACCGGTGGGTCAACAGTTGACTGGACAAGTTATGATTCATTCTTAAGCCTCGCCGCCGGCATCACACATATATCAGACGACAACGATGTAGAACTAACGCTTTATGTCAGGGCGAGCAATCAGGCCAATCAACTGGCTGATGCGGGGACATATACCGCCACACAAACCTTAACGGCCCACTGGGTCGGTCCCTAAATCGTTGTTTGGCAGGGCCTTGAAGACATCGAAAACTGTTATTATGCCCTGCACTTTACCCTGCTGGTCCACCACTGGCAAAGCACGACCGCCGAAGCTGCATATATTTTCTATTATATCTGCAAGCGATGCGTCGGGGCCTATGGTGCGAACAGGCCTGCTCATTACCCATTTGACCTTGATACGAAGCGTAGCGTCATCCAGCGGCCGACGCCACTTGGCAAACTCAGGCCGCAGGTATGGACTGATTGCCCCCGTTAAATCAGACCTTGATACAATGGCTTCCGGCACTTCGTCCGGGCCTATCATTATATAGTCGATACTGTGTTGCTGCATCTTTGCAAGGGTCTGCTGGACGCTATCATCGGGACTGCCCCAGATAACGTCCTTTTGCATAATGTCTTTTGCGCATATCGCCAGGGCTGCATCGGTACTGTCAAGCGCTGGCTCCTCTGATGTTGCGGATGAGGAGGGTTCTTCTTTTATGTCGTTTTCGGCGGCACCGCTGACCTCTTCAGTGACTTCCTTACCCTTTTCCTCGGCCTTGGCCTTTGCTATTTTCTCCTCGCTCTCAGCCCTGATCTTGGCTATTCGTTCTTCGGCTTCGGCCTTTGCTCTGACGATTGTCTCCTCGGTCTCGACTTTGCTTTTGGCTATTATCTCCTCAGCATCCGCTCTGGTCTTTGCTATTGTCTCGGCGTCGGCCCTCGCCTTTTGTTCGGCTGCGGTCTTGACGGTCTCTATCTGCTCTTTGGCCTCCGCCTCGACTTTCACTATCCGTTCTTCGGCCCCAGTGTTTGCCTTGGCTATCGCCCCTTCCACCTCCGCCTCGGCCTGAGCTATCCGCTCCTCGGTCTCCGTCTTGCTTTTGGCTATTATCTCTTCATCCTCAGCCTTTAATATCGCCTTTTGTGTGGCTACCGCATCCTCGGCTTCGGCCTTGATAGTTACTATCTGCTCTTTGGCCTCAGCCTTGATTGCCGTTATCTGCTCGGTATAGGTCTTCGCTGTCTGCTCGACGGCGGCTTTGGTCTCGGCTATCTGTTTCTCAACCTCGACTCTCGCCTTCCGTTCGGCCTCGACTATCGCCCCGGCCT
>Ga0315533_1002096_pt1 | contig 14253 bp, 13 predicted proteins | sample SalMarSW160130MG_FD_203081 | JGI IMG/M metagenome (GOLD analysis project Ga0315533, IMG submission 203081) | Salt marsh sediment microbial communities from the Plum Island Ecosystem LTER, Massachusetts, United States - Salt Marsh Sediment SW1601-30 ...
TCGAAAATATATCGCGGGCCGTAATCACGAATCCAGACGGTGTCCAAGTTGTAGTAAATAAACTTAACGCGGTCCAAATCCGCACCGGCACTTTGCAACGTAGATCTGCAGCTATTCTCCTGGCTGGAACCCGAGACTATTACAAAGGCAAATGAATCCATATTTGTGTCGTTGGTGACACCGACTATAAAGTCCGTCAGGAGGGAGAGATAGCTCCCCGGTTCCCATGCCACCAATGCGCCGTAAACTGGTTCGTATTCGCCGGGCGACCAGACTGTTCCCGACGGTGCAGCCAAGAGACCCACTTCCAAAGTTTCAAGGGTCGCGACTTCCGGATGCTCCTGCAGCCATTGCAGTTCCTCCGGCGTCGTGTAACGCGGCAGTCCATCAGCATAATTGAGCGCAATCTCTTCAAGAACATCAGCTGGTATTTTGGCTACCTGTGCATTCGCAGGCAGCGAAAACGCCACCACAGCGCAAAAAACGAGCATACTAACCTTTACTTTTACGATTGTTAATAACTGTTTCATCACCTTGCCTCCGAAATATTTTAAGATAGAAAAAAGCTTCTTTTGGGCTGAATATGGCGGACGAGCCTCGACTACACGTCCTTGTTTTGGGAAGTTGGAAAGAAATGGGTAGAAAATCACCCTGTTCCAGATGATTCTTACTGTTTAGCACCCACCTCTTGTGCTTTCATCACCTCTCCAGCGCTCCTACACTCCTGATTGTGCCGTACCGCCGTACCAGCACATATTAAGACTTATAGTATATCACTTTTTTCATAAATGTCAATAAATAAGTTGTGAAATTGCAGATTATTCAAGACATTTTGTTTATTTGCGGATTTTTAATTTTACTGCTCAATTTTTGGTAAATAGGTCAATCATTAGCACAAAAAGCGAAAGAACGGCCTTTATTTAGGCTTAGGTTGTGCTTCTGCTGGTATCATAAGCTTTTAGCGAGCATTAGTCCATTATTCACAAGCACTTACAGGTACAGGATTTAATAGACGATCGTCGGTGAGATGGTTGATTTATGGCATTTTCCATTTCTATGGCATTCTTTCGTTTATCAGCTTGATTTCCTGCGTTTTATGGGACTTAAACTTTATGTGATTAAACTGAAAGTGAGAACTTTAGAATATTGCTATCGCGGGAGCAATAAGAGAGCATTTTAGAGCAAAATTCTGATAACTTATGAGAAGATTAAGTAAAATTGAGAATGATTTAACTGTTAGTTGAAGAAAACCAAATCGTAACTCTTTACATATTAGAGGCTTACGAAATATTCTTTTACTGTTCGGGTTTTTTGAGCTCCTCAACTTTCGGCAAATCTTTCAATGAATTTAAACCGAATACTTCCAAAAATTTCTTTGTTGTTCCGTATAATATCGGCCTTCCGAGGACCTCGGCTCTGCCGACAATTTTGACCAGTCCCTTATACATAAGAGAGCGAATCAGCTCACCTGCCTGAACGCCTCTTATTGCCTCTATGTCTGCGCGGATGACGGGCTGCTTATAGGCAATAATCGCAAGTGTCTCCAGAGCAGCCGCGCTGAGTTTGCTGTCACTGCGGGCGCGAAGCAGCTTTTTGAGCCAGTGATTGTAGTCGCTGAGTGTCATCATCTGGTATCCGCCGGCAATTTTCTCTATTCTGAAAGCGTTTTTGTTCGATGTGTATTTTTTGTTCAGGTTATCTATGTGCCGGTTGACCTGCTTTATTGAGGTTTCGGTAATACCAGCCAGACGGTTGGCACTTAAAGGCTCATCGGAAGCAAAGAGGATCGCTTCTATAACCGACTCAAGAGTTATTTCATCCTCGTTACAACTCTGCATATTTTCATATTCTCTTTCTTCAGAAGGCTCTTTTGTTTCCTCGTCCTCCTGCTGAATTTCTTTTTTGTCTTGTGAAATATCCTGATCTTCGATTTGGTCTTTGTGCTCTTCTGTCATAGCTGAATCCACTTAAAAGGGTCCTTATCTTTTTTGCTTATCCTGATTTTTACCTCACCGAGAGTTTTTTGCAGCCGTTTAGCAAATTTTTTCAGCATAAATCTTTCCGAGACACTATGGCCCAGACACAGGCAGGTAACATTTGCCTGTTGTGCTGCCAGAGCCTGGTGGTGTTTCAGTTCGCCGGTCAGATACAGCTCGGCTTTTGCGGTGATGACCTGATTGATTATTTTGCCGCAGTAGCCTGCACAAACCGCAGCGGTTCTCACAAGCCTTTTATCCTTTCCCACAATGCCGATTGCTTTTGCACCGGTATGTTTTTTTATTTTTGTAATTATTGCATCGAGCGGCGTAGGTTTTAAAAGTTTGCCGATTCTGCCCAGCCCGAATTTACTGAGCTTATTATAAAGCTTGAAACAGTCAAAGGCAGGCACTTCATAAGGATGTGCTTTTTTCATTGCTGTTATCACATCATTTAGTTTCTCTGCCGGAACAATCGTCTCAAACCTTATCTCGGCTACCTTTTCGAGCTTGCCCTTTTTGCCGATGGCAGGTTTGGCGCCTTCCAGGGGAAGAAAGCTTCCATATCCCTGAGCTGTAAATCCGCAATGACTGTAGTTGCCCATTATACCTGCTCCTGCCCTGAAGATTGCATTGGCAACCTTTTGGGCTGAATCTACAGGTATGAAAACGACCAGTTTATACATATAGCCGCCGCCCTCAACAAAATCGCCTATAGGTTTGCCGTCGCTGATTCCGACAGTTTCCGCAAGGGCATCGTTCACACCGCCTTCGACTATATCCAGAGCTGTATGCACTGAAAAGACGGCGATATTAGAACGTATCAATTTAAAAGCTACACTGCCGGAGCCGACAGAGGTTATCTTTTTCAGGCCGTCCCAGATAACAGGATGATAGCTGATAATCAAATCCGTTTTCATCTTTCGGGCCTCGGACAAAACTTCACCGGTAATATCAATAGTCAGCAGAACATTTTTAACTTGTCTTTCGGCATCTCCGATGAGTAATCCCACGTTGTCCCAATCGAGGGCGAGCCTGAGCGGCACTAACTTTTCAATTTCTTCAGCGATATCCTTTACTTTCATCCTGTATAGCCTCCAGCGAAATATTGGCTGAATCTGATTCAAAAAGTATATCGGATTTGATTTGATTAGCAAGTAAACATTGGCAGCGGTTTTATCATAATCAGAACGAAGGTTAACTTTTACTGCATCTGGTTTCGATATAATTATCGAACAGCTTTTGCATTTTTTTTGTAACAGGGCCGACCTTGCCGTCACCGACCGTATGCTTTTCAACGCTGTTTACCGGCATAATCTTCATAATAACATTTGTCAGAAAGATTTCATCCGCTGCCAGCAGGTCATCGATTCCAAGGTCTTTTTCAAGCAGTTTTATGGAGTTGTCGGCAGCGGTTTTGCTGACGGACTTTCGAGCCACGCCGGCCAGGACTGGTGTTGTCAGAAGCGGCGTGTAAATAACGGAATCTTTAACCAGAAATACATTGCTGATACAGCCTTCAGCCAGAAGATTTGTTGTTGTAAACCACAGAGCTTCCGCAGCTTTTTTTTGGTGAGCCATCTGAAGGGCGAGCATACGCGAGAAATAGCTTGTCGTCTTATGGCCGAAAATCGGCTCGGTGACATTCTGCCTGTATGGACACAACACTACGAGCACACCTTTTTGATAATACTCCGCCGGGTACGGCTGTAAATCGGTGGCGGTGACAAGCAACGTTGATTTGCCCCTGTCTTCTGAAGCAGACATCGGACCCGATGTAAGTGTCAGCCGAAGCCGCGCATCTGTCAATTCGTTTGCTTTAAGAACTTTATAGACGGCATCGACTATAAACTGCCGGTCATAGGTGTTTGATATTGAAAGCTTTTTGGCACTTGAAAACAATCTGTCTAGATGGTCATCGAGACAAAAAACAATACCGTTATTGCAGCGCATCGTTTCGAACAGGCCGGAGCCGTACAAAAAACCGCTATCTTTAACAGATATACAGGCTTTGTTGATATCAATCAGCTTGTCGTTTAAAAAAACCTTTTCCATTTTCTGTTTAGTTTTCTCACGCAACACTTAATGTGCACGGTGCATTATGTTTTTAATTCCTGCCAGCAGAGCTTTTGCCTTTGTTATCGTTTCGTCCCATTCAGCCTGCGGGTCTGAATCTGCGACAATGCCTCCTCCGGCCTGCACATAGGCCGAGCCTGCTTTGATAATAATTGTTCGTATGGCAATATTCAAACAGACATTTCCGTCAAGACCTAAAAAACCGATACTGCCCGTGTAAACGTTTCTGTGTGTGGGCTCTGTCTGGTCGATTATTTCCATCGCGCTTACTTTTGGCGCACCTGTAATAGAGCCGCCGGGAAAGGTCGCTCGAAGGACATCGCAAAAACAGATTTTTTCACGAAGCCGTCCGGCAACTGTGGCAACGGCGTGAAAAATGGTCGGGTAAGCTTCAATCGTTCGCGGCTGAACAACCTGTCTTGTGCCCGGCACGCAGATTCTGGCAAGGTCATTGCGTTCCAAATCGATTATCATATTCAATTCAGCCTGTTCTTTTCCGCTGACAGCCAGCTCATTAAAATTTTTTGTATTGATTTTTTTGTTGTCCTGCGTGTTACTTACCCTCGGGCGTGTGCCCTTAATAGGCTTTGTGCTGATGATGCCGTTATTGATTGTAATGAACATCTCCGGCGATGCGCTGACGATAGCGAATCTACCGCCATCGATATAAGCAGCATAGCCGCTCGGATTAAAGCAATTCTGCCAGTTGAAAAGCTCTATAGGTTCAGCCGTGTAATCACATTCGAAACGCTGTGAGAAATTGACCTGGTAAACCTGACCGTCATATATGTAGCGCTTTATCTTCTCAACGCTTTGAAGATAATAGCGCTTATCAATATTACACCGGATTTTCGAGAAGTTAATATCATCAATATCAGCAGCTTCTGGTTTAGTCGAATTAATTTGTTTTGCCTGTGCCAAAAAGCTCTCAAGTTCAGCCAGTTTTTCCTGCGGCTGTTGTGAATCTGTCGGCAATTGTATAACTATCAGCCAGAAGGTATTTTCAATATGGTCGTAGGCGATTAATCTGTCGTAAAAGCATAATCTAATCAAGGGCAACTGAAGGTCGTCAACAGCATTTTGAGGCAGTTTTTCAATATATCGGGCAAGCTCATAACCGAAGTAACCTATCCAGCCGCCAACAAAAATCCCTCGCGGCGGCGTGTTGCCGACAGTGTCACTAAGTTTATATTTATTCAACACCTTCTGCAGTTTTGCAAACGGTTCCTTCTGTTCGGGCCTGAATTCGAAAATCTCTTTCGGTTCAGCCGCCCAATAACTAAATCTTCCAGCATCTTTTTTTGCGGGATTGCCTCCGAGAATTGATGCGAATCTTTGACGTGCAAAAGCCTCGCTCAGTGCGGCTAAATCGAGAGATGTGAAGATTTTTTTATAAAAGACTCTGCAGAGAACCTCTTCGCTCCTTTTTATTAGTGTCCCTGTAGTCATTGCGATTGCCCAGCCCTGAATTGCTCTATAATCTGCACGCTCGAGGAGGTACCTATCCTGTCGGCGCCGGCTGCGAGCATTTCAATAGCCTGTTGGGAGGTTTTAATACCACCTGCCGCCTTTACTTTGCAGTGCGGTGCCGACTGCTTAATCAGCTTTATATCTTCAATTGTTGCACCGCCGGCAGGGTGGAAACCGGTGCTCGTCTTAACAAAATCGACCTTGCATCTGTCGGCAATTTCGCAGGCAAATCGCTTCTGCTGCTCGGTTAACGCTGCCGCCTCGATTATTACCTTTAAGACAACCGCCGGCCTCATAGAGCGACAGACTTTCAAGACTTGGCGGAATTGACGGGCTAAATAGTGATTGTCAGCTTCTATTATCGCAGCCAAATCAGCTACCATATCAATCTCGTCGGCACCGGCAAAAATAGCATCTCTTGCAGCATCGACTTTCGCCTTTGTAGAATCGGTGCCGAAAGGCAGACTAACTACGACGCCGACCTTAACGGCACTGCCGTGTAATAATTCAGCCGCTAAGGCAATCCATCTTTGATTTATAGAAACTGAGTAAAAGCCGTAGCTTTTGGCTTCATCGCAGAGCTTTTTTATATCATTACTTATTGCTGTTGGGCTCAGCAATGTGTGGTCGATACAACCTGCCAGCTGTTTTTCATCCACAATTTGCTACCTTTCGATGTATCCCTGTTTTACAAAAAAAACTATTGCTTTGTCTGTATCCGGAAAAACTTGTGTGGCGGTTTGTGTAACGAAAACCGAAGGTTTGTGTTTGGCTGTCCAAATGACATATACTTCTTTTGCCGACTCGTGTGCGTGCTGAAGCTCTCTTTCTACGCCGCTTGAGATTGCAGCCCTGCCGTCGGCGGTTTTTGGGATAAAGCTTATTATCATATCGGACTGGTCAATCAGTATAAAATCCCGTGCATAGGTCTGGCTGTTTATGTCACGCTCAATTTGCTGAATCTGCTTTAGGTCCAGCCGGACTTTTCTGCCGAGAGTTTCCACCTCGACAAAGTCATCACCTGCCCGGCTCGCTCGCTGAGCGTAAACCGGCAGATATGTCTCCTCCAAATCGGCTGGGTCGAAACAGGTAAAAAACTGCTTTATACGCCGGCGAAACTTTTTGATTTCCGATTTAACCTCTTCCATATCAAAAACCTGGGTCATTGGAAAGCTGAGATATGTCTTTTTGCGCTGCGGTTCGAAAACAAGACTGTAAAATGTCTCGATGGTTTCCTTCTCCTCACCTCGGGCGAGACAGTAGAAAGGTATGTTTTCTTTTACGCCTTTGCAGAGCATCCCGGTGCCGATAATCTCCTCTTCTCGCCAGACAATTAAATCCTTGAGACTGTGCTCGGATGAATGTTCATCGGTTAGACGCGTATGTAAGGCTGCGACGCCGTCAATCAGGCATATATACATATCCGCATTGAGCTGCCGCATCTGGTCGAAGTCCACTGCTGGAAACAATCCATGTCGCCAGCGGAAAGTTGCGTGAGTATTAACTATAAGGTTGGGGGCTTTTTTGGCCTTTGAGATGATGTCCTTGAATACGCTTCTGCGTAGCGAGTTCAGCCTTTTCATTGAAATATCGAGAATCTTGCCTTCCCTGATGTCCGGGGCCTCGGCGTACATCATATCCCCGACATTACACAAAAGAAGCTCTATACCCTTTGAGCCGGCCAGTTGACACACCTTTTCAAGGTAGCTTTTCTTATCAAGACCAACCATCCCTGTTACTACAATGACCATTCTGGCGCCTCTTTTAGGGTACATTACATATTTTTCAGTCTCTGTTCTCTGTCATAATTTTGCAGCGCTTCAATCAGCTCGCTCATATCGCCGGCCATTATCTTGTCCAGGCTGTGGAGTGAAAGGTTAATTCTGTGGTCGGTCACGCGATTTTGCGGAAAATTATATGTCCTTATTTTTTGGGACCTGTCTCCGGAGCCTATCATAGTTTTCCGCTTCAAGTCTCGTTTGGCTCTTTCTTGGCTCTGGAAATGTTCGTAGACCCTGCTTCTCAGAATGCGCCAGGCCTTGGCACGGTTTTTATGCTGGCTCTTCTCATCCCGCATGCTGACAGTGATTCCTGTGGGGATATGCTCGATTTTTATTGCGCTGCTTACTTTGTTGACATTCTGGCCGCCGGGACCTCCTGCCCGGCTGACGTGCTCGACTACATCATCCGGTTTAATCTCAATATCAATCACTTCCGGCTCGGGCAGTACTGCAACTGTTGCTGCCGATGTGTGAATTCTACCCTGCGACTCTGTCTGAGGGACCCTCTGGACACGGTGACCGCCGGCCTCATAACCTAATTTAGACCAGACCCCGGGGCCTTTGACGTTGAATATTACCTCCCGAAAACCGCCTTTCTCAGTTGTGCTAAAGTCAAGCTGCTCAATCTTCCATTTACGGCTGTCGGCGTATTTAACGTACATATTGTACAAATCGCGAGCAAACAAAGCCGCCTCTTCACCGCCGGTGCCTGCTCGTATCTCCATTATAACAGAAACAATGCTCATATCGTCAGCCATCACTACGGTATTCTTTATCTGTTCGAGCAGGGCGTCTGTCTGGCTCTGAAGATGCTTTAGCTCCTCTTTTGCCAGAGCCTTGAATTCATCATCTGCCCCTTGGTCGTGTATAATCTGCTCGGCATCTGCGATGGCATCGAGATTTTTTTTGTACTCTCGATATTTTGTGACTATGGGTTTTAGCCTGCCCTGCTCTTTAAAGAGGGCAACGAGCCTGGTGGAGTCGGAGGCCGTCTGCGGGTCGGCGATTTGAGTTTCGAGTTTTCTGTATCGACCTTCGATTTCTTCAAGTTTTCTCAGAAGTGTTTTTTTCGCATCAGCCATAAATCGGGCCTCGTATTATGTACCTGTTATTGCGCAATATAAATAAAAGGCTCCGATTTTGCAACCAATACAAAACCCGAGCCTTTGTTGTAATCCGGGAAACCAGCTACTTTTTCTGGTCTTTTTTGCCCTTTTTGAAATAATCCTTGCCGTATTTCTTCTGGAATCTTTCAATTCGGCCTGCGGTATCGACAAATTTTTGCTTGCCTGTATAGAAGGGATGGCACACCGAGCATATTTCGGCGTGAATCTCTTTTGCCGTGCTATAGGTCTCAAAGCTGTTGCCGCAGCCGCAGTGCACAACTACCTTATTGTAGGGTGGATGTATGTCCTTTTTCATGAATATGCTCCAAAAATCTTAAACTTGGTATTATAGTAATCTTATCATATATTTCAATAAAAAGTAAAACTTTTTTCCAGACAAAATCCGGCACAGGATATTCTGATTGTTTCGGCTTTGTCTTTATTATTGGACAAAGGGACGGGCGGAAAACAAAAATATTGCCGGCAATATTTCCAAATCACGCTTAAAAGCTCAATTTTCAAGTCGAAACTGCCGTCTTCTATTGTTCAATCTTAAGCACAACAGGCTTTTATTCGATAGTTATTTTGTAGGAAATACCCTCGGATGAAAAGTAACTGAAAGTCCAATCAAATAGGTGTGGGCGTAATGAAAATCAGATATGTTGTTTCTTCAATGGTATTCTGGTGGCGTGAAAATCACCTCTCCTTTGAGCAGGATTGTGAATTTCTGAAGTCACTTGGTTTTGGAATAGAGCTGTGGCCTAATGCCGGCGGAATTAGCGAGTGCCGTTATGCAAGGCGTAACTGGAGCAGGCTTGCAAATGCCACTCAAGGTATGTTGGTCTCAATGCGCTCGCGAAGTGATGAGCCGACGTTGGAGCATTGGAAAGAACAGATAGAGTGCGCGAAGTTGCTAGGTGCCAATATTATAACCGACCTGAAAAGTTTTGGTATTCTCGAAGACTCGGAGATTGACGGCTGCGATTTTTCGGAAAAAATAGTTCAAATGGCTGACGAAAACAAGGTAAAGCTGTGCATTGAAACCGGCAGCCTGAAAACCCTTAAGGAAGTGGGGAAAAAATTTGACTCCGTCTGTTATTGTCTTGATGTGGGCTTTGCGTATTTAGACCCGGAGTTTAGCTTTAGGCAGTATGTGGATGAGCTTGCCAGCCGCGTCGTACATCTTCATCTGTCTGATAATTACGGCCAAATCGATGACCATGAGCCGCCTGGCCTTCGTGGAGGGATACCTCGTGAGGATTGGAATTATCTTTTGGAGACTCTCGGCAGATATGATGATGAAATCATAGGCTCACTTGAGATGTGTCCCTGTACGCCGGCGGTTATGATACGCCAGGCCTGCGAGTTTCTGTTTGACGAATTAAACTGGCCTGACAAACCTCATAAACTCGCACAGCTCAAAGCGTATACCAAAGCCCCGCTTAGAAAAAATACCTGTCGCTAAGTCTGTTATCACGCCAAAACAGGTCACACCAAAAAATGCCTCAAGCGGTTATTTAACCTGTGTTATTTACGGCAGAGCGTTCGCTATGGCTCTTGAAAGACTGTTAGTCAGGACAGGTGCAGCTTCTGCCAGGGTCAGATTCATTCTTTTCGCAGTTGCAGTTGCCCTGTTTGCATGATAGAGAAAGTCCTCTTCAATTGTAACCTGCTGTGATTCTGATGAGCCTGCGGAGCTGTCGCCGCCCTCTGTACCGCCGCCTTTATTGAAGGCATCTGTGTGCGTCACCGCGACATCATCGTGACTGCCGCGTGTGGTTGTAACTTTTTGGCCTGCGATTCTTTCGCCTATTACGACGTCAACCACCAGATTTATATCGCGAATCTTATTGCGGTTGGCCACAATATCACCAAGAACTGCGCCTGCAGCGGCTCCAATCACAGCGCCTTCTGTGGTATGACCATCACCGACATTATGACCGATAATACCGCCTGCAACACCGCCGGCAACGCCTCCTCCTACTACCGGGCCGAGGTCTTTTTTGGCGCCTTCACCGAAATAGCGAACATCTGCATTAACTGTAAACTGTGCCTCATCGATATTCCGCGTCAATCTGTAGCCGAGGTTTTCAATCTCATTGGCCACCGCATTTGAGATGTCAATATCGCTGCCGGAGCTGTTTCTTACTCTGCAGTACACAACCATCTTGTCTGATGATACCGGCCGAATCCTCGGCTGAGGACTCATCCACTTCAAACCTGCCTGCAGTTTTACCTTGTCGGGGTCGGTAGCTCCAACAAGACCCTCATAGCCGCGGTCAACGGATTCGCAGCCTTGAAGAAATATCAGGGCAGCACAAATAACCTGTATGGTGATTCTCAGATATCTACTTTTACTCATAGGTTCTCCTTCCATTTAAAAGAAAAAATTCTAAATACCGATTCTGTTGTAATATCATAGCTCGAAAGCTTGTTAATACAAGATTTTTTTACTAAAAGTAAACAGGGACGGTTAATACTTTTAAAACAGACATCCACACCAAAATGATGTTTATTATTGATTTTTATCGCTTTCGTTGCCTATCATATAGCCGGCTGCCGCCCCGACTCCTGCTCCAATCAGCGTTGATTTAGTATCCTCGCCGATCGCCTGCCCTGCAGCGGCCCCGACACCGGTACCAATCAGGGTCCCGGTCTGGGCATCGCTCTCACAGCCGCAAATCCAAAATGCCCCAATAACTATTAAAATCATTAGGAAAATTGTTAATAATTTTCTGCTCATAAAAACTCCTTTCTTACTTGTTATGTGATTGGTTTAAGCAAAAATCCTTTACCTTTCAGAGACGCATAATCAAACCTTTATATCCTTTTTACGCTTGTAATCGAAAACCGTGGCGGTTATATTTTTTATCGGCCTGTTGATTTGATTTTGAGGAGTAAAAAAATGAAAACTAAGCTTGTAATTGTCGGCTGTGCCGGCCGAATGGGCAAACGTATCACCGCATTAGCAGTGGAATCAAGAAGATTTGAAATCATCGGTGCGATTGAGAAAAAAGGGCACCCCGATTTGGGAAAGGATGCCGGTTTGGCGGCCTCAGCAGGTCAGTTGAATATTAACATCGATTATACCTGGCCGGGAAAGGCAGATGTGGTAATCGATTTTTCGCAGCCGGAAGCTGCCGATAAAACTGTAAATTACTGCGTTGATAACGAGACGGCCATGGTTCTTGGCACTACTGGATTAACAGTTGAGCAGCACAAAAAAATTAAAAAGGCCTCGGAAAAAGTCCCGATTGTTTACGGAACTAATATGAGCATAGGAATGAACGTTCTGTTTTCTCTTGTAGAAGCCGCTGCTGTAATGCTTGGCCCTGATTATGATGTAGAAATAATTGAGCAGCATCACCGTTTCAAAAAAGATGCCCCCAGCGGCTCTGCCCTCACTCTCGCGGAAAGAATATGCAAGGCAACTGACAGGGATATGCAGGCGTCTATTGTTTACGGCAGAGAGGGTAAAAATGCTTTAAGAAAAGAGGGCCAAATCGGCATACACGCCGTTCGGGCTGGCGATATCACGGGGATTCATTCAATTATCTTCAGTACACGTGGCGAGACTGTTACGCTGAATCATACCGCGCACAGCAGGGATGGATTTGCAAAAGGGGCCTTGCGCGCCGCCCAATGGCTTCTCGATAAAAAACCAGCCTTGTATTCAATGGCCGATGTTCTTGGTATTAAGTAGAAGACCTTTATCCTAAAAAATATTGGACGGCTTTTTGACTGCTATTATCGGTCAATACAGCTCACTGTCTTAGGCGGCGGCATCTACTGTTCGTATGACAGCGCTACAAACCTGAAGAACAGCATTATCTGGAATAATGGTGCAGCCATCTGCCGGTAGTATAGTCGTAGGTAGCGCGAGAGAAATTTGCTGAAATTAAGATAACAAACAGAAAACAGCCTAATAATAACGACTTCCGCATTTTCAATCCTTGCCGTCAAAGCCTCATCAATACAATCTCTACAAACGTATAACGCTTTTCAGTATTGATGATTTTATGTTAATTATTCTACGAGCGGCGAATTATGCTTGAACAGTTTGAAAAAATTCGTTCCGAGGCGCTCGAGGCCTTGAAAGAAGTGAAAAACCTTGCCGACCTCGAGCAGTTCCGCATAAGGTACCTCGCCCGTAAAGGCCAAATTACCGATATGCTGAGCCAAATCGGCTCTCTCGCCGCCGAACAAAAGCCCAAGGCCGGACAGCTCGCAAACAAAATCAAAAAAGAGGTCTCCGAAAGCTTCGAGCAATTGAAAAAGAGCCTGCTGCAAAGTCAGCCGAAAACCGAATCTGTTGTTGACGTAACATTGCCGGGAATATCGCAGCAAATAGGCAAGACCCACATAATAACGCAGACGATAAACGAGCTTCTCGAAATCTTCGGCAGGATGGGTTTCTCCGTAGCATACGGGCCGGAAGTCGAGGACGATTGGCATAACTTCGTCGCCCTCAATATCGGGCCGGACCATCCGGCCAGAGACCCTGCCGATAATTTCTATATCGACGATAATACTCTTTTGCGCAGCCAGACCTCCACGATTCAGATTCGGATTATGGAAAAGCACAAACCGCCCATCCGCGTTGTTGCTCCGGGCAGGGTGTACAGGCCGGACACCGTCGATGCCACACATATGTTTATGTTTTATCAGCTTGAAGCCCTTGTCGTGGATGAAAATGTCAGTATGGTCGATATGAAAACGACCATCGACCAGTTTATTCACGCCTTTTTTGGCCCGGATACTAAATGGCGGTTTCGGCCGAGCTTTTTCCCATTCACTGAGCCGAGCGGGGAGGTGGATTTGCTGATGGCTGATAAGACCGGCAGAGAGGACTGGATTGAGATGGGCGGCTGCGGTATGGTTGACCCGAACGTCTTTGACGCCGTTGGTATCGACAGCGAGAGATATACCGGCTGGGCCTTCGGCTTTGGTATTGAACGTCTCGCTATGCGAAAGTACGGTATTACCGACATCCGCCTTTTCTTCGAAAATGACCTCCGCTTCCTGAGACAATTCTAATTTAATTTGGCCACGGATTTCACAGATTTCACGGGGAAAAAATCCAGCCACGAATTTACACGAATAAACACTAATTTGTTTAATCGCTGATTTCACGGATTGACACGGATTTTTCTCTGACAGGATAACAGGATTTACAAGAGAATTTAATTAACCACCAATTCGCAAAGACACAAAGAAATAAAAATTATTTTCAGACTAATTAATATTCAACTCAGCTAATTCAAATCAATTAAAATCTCTTATTTCGTCGATACTAATAGGTACTTCTTTGACTTTAATTAACTGTTCGGAAGTCTGAAGACCTTTAATTGCCATTTCTAACTTATTTGTTATTTCACCTTTGGCTACGACTATAATACCTTTAACCAATTTTGTTTTAGAAAGATTTTCTCTAACCCAACCCATATATCTTAAGGTCTGACCAACTACATCATCTTCGGTTTTTCCCTTTTTCAACTCCACTACTATATATGTACAATTTTGATCTTTCATTAATAAGTCAATGTTAGAAACATCAGTTGGAAACTGTCTACCATTATCTACTAATCGTAATCCTTTTTCTAAAGCAGCAGGATTTTTTTCTAATGCTTCTTCTAATAGTCTTTCTTTGAACAACTTTTCGAGTGTTTCTTTTAATGACTTTTGTTCATGAATATCATCAGTAAAATCAATGACTTCTTTTGCTTTTTTCCCTTTACCCATATCTACATAATATTCCATAATATCTTTGTTGGGTATTTCAAATGTTGTATCCCCCATGTATTTAAACCAATCTTCAAACTTTGAATAATCAATAAATTTGAT
>Ga0315533_1002100_pt1 | contig 14237 bp, 13 predicted proteins | sample SalMarSW160130MG_FD_203081 | JGI IMG/M metagenome (GOLD analysis project Ga0315533, IMG submission 203081) | Salt marsh sediment microbial communities from the Plum Island Ecosystem LTER, Massachusetts, United States - Salt Marsh Sediment SW1601-30 ...
CCAGATATTAAGACCGACATTATCTTCGGTATTGTCATCTTGAGAGAAAAATTCGAGAATAGCTTCGCGGCCGGAAGTAACGTTCCGAATACCGAGTAAGCTGCTTCTCTCGACAAACTCATAATCGGCGGCTGCAAAGTCAAACTTCAATGTGCCGCCAGGAGGCCGTCTGCTAGCTATTGTGATTCCCCCGCCTGAAGGGACTATAAGAGTATTGGTATTCAGGTCAATATCACCTTGTATATCGATTCGGCCGTCTGCACCTGATTCGCCGTAGACAACCGCTCCCGCAGAACCAGGGGCAAGAATTATATTACCGCCAGTGCCTGACGCTTCTTCGTCGGCATACCCTATACCACCATCGCCGCCATATAATCCTACTGCACCGCCTACCCCTGGCGCTGCATCCCACACTCCAACCCCACCCACACCACCTCTTATGTAAATAGGCCCGCCCTTATGAAGGTCAGCACCAGTCCCGCCTATGACCTCAAAGGCCGTCGGCGCATCTTCTCCAATTTCAGTAGGGCCTTGAAAATAAGCATCGCCGAGAAGTTCAAGATTGTGAGTCGGGGTTAGTGTTCTTATCCCAACATTGCCTCCGTATCCAGTTCGATTTACTACAAGAATAGATGTGCCAACGATTAGATTACCAAGTGTGCCAAGCCCCTCAATCGTGGCATCATCATTAACTTGCAGGTCGTCTGTGGAATACAGGTGTTCAGCCTGCAAAGTTCCGCTAAATGTAGCCTCGACGCCTGAAGTGATTGAGCCATCACTTATGCTTAATGTGCCATCTGTTAAAGTTCCCGCCGTGAGTTTATATGGCCCGGCATCCCAGTCGGCAGTGAGTGGCTTCGAGCCATCCTGTCTAAGCGCAAAACTATCAATAAGCGAATTGATAATCACGATACTTTATTAACCTTTCTTTTACGATTATGTATTTGCATTTATTTATACCCATCAATCAGTTTCAATGGTTTCTTCTTTTTCGGGCATAGTTACATCTACGGCGGCCACATCCGACATCTCAATCAATATGGTTTCAATTTGTTTTTGATACTGGTCTCGTTTTTGATTATATTCTTTTTCGTCAATGTTTCCACTGGCCTCCCTGATAATAATGTCCCTGATTTTGCCTTCCAATTCCTCGACTTGCTTTCGTTTTTCCATCAAACGAAACTGCTGTTGTTGGGTCACGTCAATCGGCTGTGCCCGCAAGCCGAAGATTGTGTGGGCTATGGCGGGGCCGATTGGTCGAACTTTACCCATTTTCGAGGGCTTGCCCGTAGCGGATTCATATAATTTGTCCCAATAGATACCCCTGTACATCAAAGATGGAACTGCCGTTTGCCAAACGTGAAGCATCTGCTTAAAAGTTTTCTCTTCCGGCGTATCTGTTTCATCGTAGATTTCCCAACCAGACCAACCGGACTTATTGCGTGTTATATCCGCTACCGTTTGAAACAGGGGATTTGTTATTACCGCACCTGCTAATCCTCTGTCCTGGACATCAAACAATTCACCCCAGGGGACGATGTAAGTCCAGTCGAAAAACTGCAAGTCGCCATTGGCGTCCCGCCAGGGCATCAACAGATAACTGCCCCTCTGCATATATTCGGGCAAGACCTTTTGTATTTGAGCATAATCCTTGTCGGTAAGCTCCAGTTTGCTCAAGGAATACTTCTCCAGGCCCCAAGCCAAAATCGGATATTTCGCTAAAGCCAACGGCCTATCAGCAGTGGCCTCTAAAACCCTTGGCAGCGCCTTTCGAGGAAAAGTGTAGAAAGGCATAATTCGCCTTGCCACTATTTTCTCAAAACGAGACAGGTCGCCATAATCAAACAACCATTTGTTTGCTTCCTGAACAGCACCGATAACGCTTTTGCCCTTTTCCCGTTGCTCAAGATACTTCATAAATTTGAATATAACTTCTTCTCGTTGGTATTGCCTGCTAGCAGGGCCGATTGCTTTCTCATACGTTTTGTTCCAAGTGTTTATTACTTTTTGCAGACCGCTGGCTTTGTCTGCCTGAACAGTTTTTAGCATATCATCAAGGATTTCGCCTGACATCATCGTTGTTCTGGCGAAATACTTCTGAGCCGTTTTATATTCCTTGCTGCCCGCTTTTATTTCTTTAATCGCTTTAATAAACAATCGGGTTTGTGCAGTATGGTCGGTTCCGCTCAAATCAAGCAGGATGGAATTACTGATTGTATTCCTGAAATGAGTAGCGGGATTGAGAGTTACTTTGCCTATTTTCCAAGAACCTATAATACTATCATAAAGAGATTCAAAGTCGCTTCGTATTCGATTCAATTCCGTAACATCATTGTATATCTGCTTCGTTACGAATTTGCCTTTTAAGGCGCCATAGGCTTTCGTGTCCGGCAATGCCTTCAGGGTGAGACCTTCCCGCCAGACATCATCGACCCAATCTCCGTGTTGGGCAGCAAAGTTAAAGAGCTTTGCCGTTTCAATGTCCATCGTCTCCTGAATGAGCCGTTTCGTTACGGGATACGACGGTTCAAGAATTTCGCCTAATTCTTTGCGGGCTTTGATAGGGATTTTCTTTCTCGCTTTGGCATAAGGCACACGGACTTTCGGTGCTCCGGTAACAGGAAACTTTCTGGCGGCAATTTCGGCTTCCTTCGTAGTGTACATCCTCGGCATATACAACTCGCCGCCTATATGAGTCGAACCCCACAACATCTCATCTACATTGTCAATCTTTGATTGCAATTCCCTGATTCTTTTTGCCTTGCCGGGAAATCGTGCAGAGATTTCGCCACCCTTTCTGACGTAATGCGGGGCGGTCTGAAGTCGCTCCAACGAACTAACCAATTTCTGTTTATCCGTAGTCAATCTGGCAATGTCCGCTTTTGTCAATTTCGTCAAATATGTTTCCCTGCCAAGCAAGCCGAGCTTTTGCAACTCGCTAAAATTATGAGACAGTTCCGCAATAACGGGATTGGCGGCCTCGGCCAAAACTTCCTGCTGTGTTATGCTGCCCTTGATTATCTGGCCGAGACGTAGCTTGACCGCTTCGGGCGTTATGTTCTTGCCTGTCTGCCTGCTCAATTGGGCGGCGATTCGTTTCGCATCCTTATCGGCAAGCGCCTTGCCGAGCTTTACCGCCTTTTCATTACGTTCGTAAACGTTGGCTTTGCGCATCAATTTGGCTTCTTCCCACGTTGGGATTTTTCTATTGGCAAGTCTTTTAACAGCAGGTATCTTCAACATCCCCGCCTTGCTGAGCCGGAGAGCTTTACCGAAAATTAACGGTGTAACCAAAAAAGATGTGGCGATTCCCATAACCTGCTTATACCATTCGGGGGCTTCAGGCTCGCCGGTCAATGTTTCATAATAAGCGGCCCACATATCATTAAAGTTTTTGACCTTTTCCGGGTCGTTGCGAGTAAAGGGAATAAACGACTTTGCACCGTGATAAAAGGCGGGCAGAATTTCCGGCAATGCCGCTTTTGCTTCGCCCATCGCCTCATCAAATTCCTCTTGGGAAACCTCTCCCGCTAATATCTGTTCTGAAAAATCATCCAGCATCGGTTCGAGATTCTTGCCTAATATATTTCTTGCATAAGGCGTTAGGCCATCTCTTATCATATTCTTGACCGCTGTTTTATTCCATTCCGTAGCCCCGAAAGGATAAAGAGTGTCACTAATTACATCTCTCATTATCGGTCTTACAATCGGCCCCATCGTTCTCAATATGGCAGTCGTGGGCGTGGCGAGGCCAGCTTCTATTCTCACAAAAGGCCAGGACAAAACGCCCAAAGTCTTCCACGCAACCTTGCCGACCACTTTTGCTGTCTTGCCTGTAATATCCACAGCGCCTTTTAAGGTGAACAATTCAGGTGCCGGAAATATCTCGTCCGAACTGAGCGGTTGTGGCTTTTCGTCAATCCGACCAAACATAATTTCGTCAGTGCTTAAATTGGGCAAAGGTTCTTGTTTGGAAGGTTCGAGCATTGGCGCTTCAACGGGGTCGTAAGGATTGAAATCATTTACAGCCACTTCGATTTCATCAAGCGGCATATCTGATATATTATATTCTCTTGGCATTATTCAATCGGCTTCCAAGGCTGTTGGTCATCCGCCCCGTCCGGCCTGTATTCGTAAGGGATTCCGTCTGTGTGGATTATTCGCTGGCCGATCTCCAATTCCTGCGGTTTTGTTATTTTAACGATGCCACTGATTTTTGCTTCCGGCCATCTTTCCTTTATGATTGCCGCCGCTTCCGGTGCAATCTTCTGCCAATTAGGGCCAAGATTCCGGAGTAGATGATTTATGGCATCCTCTGACCTGCTGAACGGCATAACAGTCCCGAAAATACTTACTGCTCCGCCGCTTTCAAGCTCGCCTACGGTCTGTTGAATCTTAGCATCAGTGAACGGTCTTTCCGGTGTTCTGTAACCCGATATGAGATTTTGATAGAACTCCTGCGTTTCGGTTAGTGACGGGTCTCTTGCGTTTTTCTTTCTGAAATCCACGAAGAAATCCGTCAGCGAATCGAGAGACTGGCCGTAAATGACGTCGTTTTTAATCTTGTCTATTGAAAAAGCCCTGTCCGTTTCGGCATTTTTGAGTTCGTTGAAAAACGTTTTTGCCAAAGGCGTGTTAATTGCGCTGGTTTTGTCTAAAGCAAGATTGTATTTATTTTCGTATTCAGCGACCTTGTCAAGACTCAGCCCACCTTTTATGCCTTTACCAGCGTAATTGCGAATAGCTTTCGGGTCGATGGTGTGCGGCTCAAATATAATAGCATCGGCAACTTTGCTTTGCACTTTCAAATCAGTTTGAACTAAAACCGCCTCACGTTTTGCTATCAGGTTCCTCCACCAATTCTTGCCCCCGTCGCCGGTTACAGGAAGCGGATTGAAAGGGTCATTTATTTTTGCTTCTAATGTATCCAGTTGACCAGTTTGCAATAGTTGCCAGTATTCCTGGTGTGCGGCTTCCAAATTATCATCGTTCTGTTTGGCGGCGCTTGCCAGTAATCTGTCCCGATAATCCATCTGGTCGGCGGACAAACCTTTCAACTCTTCGAGTCTGAACATCGCCATTTGAATCCTATTTTCGCCTATATCGATTCTCGCCTGATAAAGTCCGGAAGTATTGTCGAAATCCTCAATCTTTTTTGCGGTCACTTCCGGCCCCTGTGCGCCTGCGGCCTCCAAGGAATACTGCAATTTCTCAAAGGCAAGTTTGTTGCCATTTTCGTAAAAGTGTGTTTCGCTTGCATCCTGTTCATCGGCGGCGCTTTTGGCTTTCAACTGTAAAAGCTCGCCATTGAACCTCGTGTCCCACTGTGCGTAATTCTGATTGTAGCGGGCAATCAATTCGTTATTAACCTCGTTATATTTCGATTGAAAGGCCTGCATACCCGTCTCGGCCTTTTCTCTTATCGCCTGCACAGCATCATCGTTGTTCGGGTCGAAGCCGGGCGTTCTCAATGCAGACAGGGCGGCGTTTATAGACATCTCATACTTGCGTTCACCCTTTGAGAGGTCGAGGACTTTATTCGTATTCTCTATTCTTTGAGCGACTTCACCCATCGCCCCGCCTAACTGGGTGATACCCCTTGCGATATGTTCGGCGCCCGTGGAGACATCAAGTTGCAAGGGCACGCTCGGCCCCCTGCCGGGCAACGTTGCTTCTGCGTATTCTATCGGGAAGTTTGCCATATTATTTACTCTTCAGTAGGAGTAGGAGCAGGAGCAAACCCTTTCAATAAAGTCCCGCCTGCTCCCATAAATCCACCTATCATTTTGGCTCGACCTACCTGCCTTGCCAGCTTGCCCTTCATACGGAAGCCGGCCGCTTCGCTTCTCGCCCTCGCCGCTTCGGTCGCTCCAGCGTGACCAATCATAAGGTTCTCAAGCTCCGCCTCGGACGCCTGCTTGGCCAATATCGTAAGAGGAGCACCTGCCGTCGGCACTGCACCAGCGACACCAAAGCCAGCCCGCAAGGTGCTTTCCCGTCTTGCAGCGGCCTCAGTCTGCCTTCGCTGTTCAAAGGCAGTCTTCTGCTCTACGGCCGTTGCCTCCTGTTCCATAACAGCCGCATTGTATTTTTCCATAGCCTCCTGGCTTTTTGCCGCCCGCTCGGCTTCGATACCACCGTATATCTGTCCGCCTGCTATTGTAGCCGCTGCCAACGCTCCAAGACCCATATCAATCTTCCTTTATCCTAATGTAGTTTTTAAACCTGTTGTAGAGGGCTGCAATAAACCCCGCTTTCTTAAACGTTCTCGGCGAATTAGTGTTTGACTTTTTTCCCACGCTTTTGCTGTGCTTATTTTCGGGGCGGCGGTAGTGGCAGTTGCAGCAGGTGTTCCAAATTTACGGCGATGAGCAATTGCAACTATTTTTTTCAATGATTCAGAACCCATAAATATCACTCCCTTACAATGACATACATCCAACACGCAATGCCTTCTTGTGTATATTTTTCCATTCTGCCTTCAAGTTTGAAACCGACAAACTCAGCAAGTTTTATCGCCCGCTCGAAATCGACCCTTATCGTAGATTGAAGCCGGTGCAAATCAAGCTCTTTTATCGCCTGCTCCGTGATTTTCCTGATACACTTGACCATCTGCATTTTGCATTGTGCCGCCTCTTTGCTTAGGCAATACCATCCCTCGGCAACGTGCGGCCAGTATTGAACGGCGCCGCCGACGCCCACGATTTTGCCGTCAACGAGGGCGGTTTTCGCCCAGCCCGATAGCTTTACATCCAGGAAATCCTTGATGACCTTCTCGTCTATCGGATTGGCCTTGACATATTCCAAATCGGCCTGTGTCGCCTGTCGAATTTCAATCATCTCCCAGTCACATCCATTCTCGGTATCAAAGCCCGCACAGTGCAGGGCAGGGGACTTGAGCCTGAAATAATCAGATTATTATCCAAAGTGAACCCACCGTCAACGGAGACCACCACATCACCGGCGAACAATCCTGTAATCTCGGTGTTGTTTTCCCATTGAGCATTTGTCCAGTCGATGTCATAAAGCGTATCATCATCAACGCCGTATTTCGCATCCATAGTATTGAGGAAGCTGATACCCATTTCGGCAACTTTTACGAGCGAGCCGTGAGTAGTCCCGCCCGGCCCTGAAATGTCTGGCCTCATTGGTTCGAGTTTGAAAGTGTAGGCCAAGCCCGCCTGAACGGTCGTTGCGTTTGTCGCTTCACCATCCAGCTTTACGGCAGTAGTGCCGCCAGCGCCGACCGTTGCAGTGTCCATAACAACGCCATCGGCTAAAATAGCTACCGTTTCGCCTATTAAGTGCGCAAGGGTGATAGATGCCGCAGGCGCAGTGGTTGTTAATCCGCAATCGACAAAGAAAGCATCTTCGATGTCCGTCCCGAAATTTCTCGGCTGCATCTGCTCGACATACCTGACCGTTGCCTCGTTTATTTTTCGCTCCACCGAAATCCAGACTTCATCTTCATCTGCGCCGGGGATAACGGCAACGGATTCCACATCGCCGTCGATGGGCTGCTTTGCCCAGGCAACAACATTCTGCTCTCGTTCGTATGTCAAGCAAATCAAAGAGCCATCGTCGAGAACACACCATAAAATCGAGTCGGGATTCTTTTGGTGCGCCATACAGACAATACCCGATTCGGTAATATGCTCGGCCAAAGAGGTCAAGTCGGGCGCAATATATTTATCCCCGTTAAAAGTTAATTCCCTCACCTTGCGACCCACGAAATCCACGAAAAGAATTTGCTCATTCACTTTGGCCGGCTGGATATTCCTGTTACCGTGATTCGACTGCTGTTTGACGGTGAAATTGGTCGGTGTAATCGGCGTCTCCAAATCGTTCGAGCCGACTCTCCATTCGTCGCCGGAAGTTCCGACCAGGAGCGCTTCCAGCGCCTCAACCCACCTGATGTCGTTTGTCGTGGGAATAACGAGAGAAAACGAATCGGCGTCCTTGACACCTTCCTCGAAGTCCTCGTAATCGCCAACTTCGCTCAGCCATACCATTTGCGTAGCAGCAGCAGTTGATGCGGTGGATGTATATGTAACAGTCCCTCCCTGGCTTGCGCCTATATCTAATCCGCCAAGTTGTGATGCGCCAATTGACCAAGTAGCCATTATACGTTACATCCTGAATAATCCGTACAATCCAAACCTTCATTAGAAGCAGCACTGTCATTATCTATTGAAAAATTTCCCGTTGCCGGAGAGGTCATCTCAGGGTCTTCTTCAATCACATTATCACCTTTTTTAAGCTGGTCGCCGGAAATATCGGTAGTATTGTTCCAGCAGTTAAAATCTACATAATGCCTTATGTCTTCTTGTGTTCCTGTCGCATTTAATCCTGTGGTGCAATCACTTATAATGTTATTTAGCCTGACAATTTCCTGGGCGGAACTTGTATCCACATCCTCGACTATTCCCGTACCGCACCCGTAAATCGTGTTGTTAATACAAACTTCAATAGTACCATTTCCTGTAAAATTTGCTCCGGTTGTACAGGTGTCTATCACGCATCCATACATCGTATGGATACCTGCATTAGAAACACCCGTAACCGAATCGTGTATGTAGCAAAAAAGAAATTTGGAATTGCCGGAGATTACATAAACCGCCTGCCCCAAAGTCGAAGTCATCTCACAACCTATAAATATGCTGTTTCCCTCAATTACAAGAGCGGTTTTATCAGCGGTTGCAGTTGTATTCGCAAATTTACAGTTCACATAAACACCTTGAGCTGAGGATTTCCAGACCCCGTTCGTCGCCGCATTATTTTGCGTTCCTGTCCATATCAGGTTTCTCATATGTGTAGCCTGGCTGCTGCTGCCAGCATAAGATGACATATTTATAGTCGGTCTATCGTTTTCGGTCGGAGTGTCCCATCTTGTCGTTTTGTATCCTATCAGCAGCAATCCGGCAACACTGCCAAAAGTCAATGTTTCACCTACGGCATAAGTGCCGGTTTTGATATGGATTATATTGCCTGCCGCTTTGCCGTGGGTTGCAGAGAAAAATTCCGCCGTATTGGAGCCTGCCATTAAAAACGCACCACCGACTTTACCTGTAACAGAAGATTTATTTGCTCCAGCCGAACTGTCTATGGTAACAGTATTGGTATCGCTATGTGCGGTAATTTCATACCACCCCGCCGTAGCGCCGCCGCCGACAAGATAAATGATATTACCTACCATAGCAGCAGTAAAGCCACCTGTGGTAGATGATACCTCGGTTCCGGCGGCATCTGTGGCTATATCTGTAAGTGACAATTGAGCCGCATCCTGCTGGGAATAGTCAACAGATGTGCCATCCGTTCTGTTATGAAAACCGCCGCCATTCGTTTGCGAACCCGTTGTTCTTACTTCCCAAACTGTATCTGCGTGGAGCGCCATTATACCGTACATCCTGAATAAGTAGAGGCGTCAAGGGCGGTTTTCGCCGCTATACTGTCACTGCTTATTGTAAAAACATCCGTTGCCGGAGAGGTCATCTCAGGGTCGCCCGTTATAGCTTCAATGCCGAACTTTCTCAAAGGGACATCACTTGCACCATCGGTATCATCGGAAAACTGGGTTCCCGCCTTGTCGGCGGTATTATTCCAGCAGTTAAAATCGAGATAGCTGTAATTAGAAGCCGTACCCGAACCGTTAAGTCCCGTAGCGCAAGCACTTATTATATTATTGAACATTACCGACTCGTCCGTTGTGGCAGGCTCTATGGCAAGTCCGGTTGTGCAGTTGTATATCGTATTATTAAAACACATACGAACTCCGCCATCACCCCAAATCGTGCCATCGATTCCGGTCGTGCAAGTATCTATCACGCATCCGGCAATAAGGTCTGTTACGCCCGTAACCGTTATTATACCAATAACAGAATCGTGGATATAACAGTTTATTATTCTGCCGCCGCCGTTATCGTGAATTGCCCTGCCATACTGGGATTTTAACTCACAGCTTATTACAACATTACCACCCAAACTTAGTGCACGTGGGTCGGCGCTCGTGGATGTATTCTCAATTTTACAATTTCTTATAATTCCGCGGCCGCCTGATATATTAACAACACCAGTCGAAGCACCAACAAAAGCATAGCTGCCTGTAAATATAAAATTCCTTAAAAAGTATGACTCGCCGCTGAAATAATATGTGCTCATATTTATAGTTGGCCTGTTCGCTCCGGTCGGAGTGTCCCCTCTTGTTGTCTGATAACCCTCAACAACGATTGCATCTATGCTGCCGACGTGTGCAGCTATGTCATAAGTGCCTGTTTTGACATAGACAGTATTGCCGGTTGTCTTGTTAGAAGCCATAAATGAAGTATCGAGTGTGCTATATGCGCCGCCGAGATACCAGGTTCCGCTTGTTTTCGCACCGTCCGTGCCGACAGCCCTGTCCATTGTAGCCGCATTGGCCGCTACGGACACAATCTCATACCATCCCGCCGTCCAGCCTGTTCCCGCTGTGATATGGACTATATTACCTACATCGGCAGCTACGAAATTATGGGTAGCGGAGGTTATTTCCGGAGAGGCGGCATTGCCATCGGCACAGGCAAGGTCGGTTCCGCTGTCCTGTGCGGCATTCTGCTGGGAATAATCCGTTCCGGTAGCTGCGGGCTTAAAACCGCCGCCGTTATTCTGGCTGCCTGTGGTTCTTACTTCCCATACCATTGTAGAATCTATAGCCATAATAAAACCTTTCTTTAAGTTGCCTGTGCAGGTATGACCGAAGAACCCGCATAAACACATCTGCCGCCGACAAATGTTACGGAGGTCGGATAGCCCCTGTAATCACTCCAGGCGCTTTCTGCCCAGCGTCTCGTAGCGTTCGTCGAGGCGAGCGCTTTCAAGACCATGATTCTGACGGTCGAAGTGCTGATAACCTCAGTAACTATTACGATTCCCTCCTGCGTGCTGTTGCTGATGGTGATATTGGCGCTGAACGAACCCGTTACCCCGACGGCGTAAATCCGGTATTCGACGTTGTCGGCCTCTTCTGAAAAAGTAATCTGGGCGTTGTAATCATTCTTGCTGATATACGTTCCGTAGGTTTCCCAATCGCTGTCAGCCGATGAGTTCTCTCTCCTTTGAAGTTTTACCGTGCCCGTCCACGTTCCGTGGGTGATGAACCTAAACGTGCCTTTCACTATCAGCGAGGAGCTTGTTCCCGCCTCGTCCTGGGTAATTGCGGTATCCTCTCTCGGCTGTAGTAATTTGAATAACGCTCCGAGATGACTACCATCAAAAAACACTACGTCTGCACCGGCTGAATCCTCGCAGTGCAAAGTGCCTTCGCCGCCGACAACGGAGACGTTTGGCTTCATAAAGGCCGTATCGGAAACATTCGGGTCGAGCAAATCGTTTCTTATCAAAAACGGCCCCTTGCGAAAATCTATCTCATCGAGCGAGAAGGCTGTTGCGCTCGTTCTCGTCAATTTTCTCGGCGCATAAGACGGGTGAACGAGCCACATCACATCGCCGACCTGCTCGTATTGAAGCTGGAATAAATCCGCTTCGAGATAAGGAGTTGTCACTTCCACCGCAGAGCTGTTATCGAGCAAAATAGCGCCATCATAGTAAAATCTCGCATACAAATCGCCGAACTCGACCATATACGCAACGGTTGCAGAATAAATGAACGGGACAAGCCTCACCTTTTTTGAGTTAGTCTTCACGCCGTAAATATATTTAGTCCCCGGCCTGCGTTCGGCGCAGCCGTAAATCAAAGGCAGCATATTTTCAAGATGCCTGCAAAGAGATGAATACTTTTCGACATCACTTCTCGCATCAATTTTTGGCGATGCTTCGCCTGAATTAAAACTTAATATAGGCACATTGGCCATTATAAATTCCCAATTATAACAACTTCTTCCCTCTTCTTCCGGGCATCCCAAACATCGTTGACCCTCTGCGCCTCGACAATCAAAAGGTCGATATTTTCGTCTGTCACATCTACTTTTGTTTCAATCTCAGTCAAATTTTCTGAAGTCTCAATCACGGATTTGTATTCACCCGAACCGACCACATCGCCCAGGCAAACCACATTTTCGCTGGCCTCCTCATCCGAATAAAATATCCATTCGCCCTCCCAGTGAACTCTATCTCCTTCATAGTAAATAGAAACGTCGGAGAGAATATAAACAAGGTCATCTTCCCAATAGACATCCTCAATCTCGTAGGCCAAAACCATATCGCCGACTACGAGGCTCGTAATCGGCGTGGCGACGTAATAACCTTTCGCTTGAATCTCCGGCAAGGGTTGCTGCTCTAAACCACGACCGGCGCCGCCCGGCTGGAAGGCCGAGAAGACAAGATTGTAGCCGGTTGGAAAGCCGAACTTAACCTTATAACTCACGACTCACCTTTAGGTTAAATAGCCGAAAAGGTCTATCGTTGCGTTTGCCGCCAGCGTCGAGCCTGTCGTTACGGTCAACTGAATCGCCACTGCCGCAGCGGTCTCGGTGTATTTAGTATTTTCGTTATCGAGGATAATATAATCCGTTCCCGCCGTAGTCAAAGTCGCCAAACTGAACGTCTGCTTCCAGTTCGTGACACTGTAACTCGTCCCGCCTGCAAGAGACGCCGTCGGGTCTCTAACAACAACGTGGGAAATCCGGCATACCTTACCAGTTGGCACAGTATAAAGCGTGTTCGCCTGTGCCGTTTTCATATCCACAACGGTCGAACTCAATAACGACATTCCTGCTTTTTCCTTCAAATCTACTGACATATTTAGTTTCCTTAATTTTTAACCGCTTGTTGCACTCCTCGCCGGAGTGATAATTCCCGAACCGTAGCGAGCGAGATTCCAGTCGCTTCGTCCCGCATCTTCGGTCTCTGCCCTGCAAATCGCCTTCGCCCGTTTCAATGCCTCGACAAGCTCCCATTGAAGTCCCTGTTTCAGCGTCGATGTTTTAGTCCCCGCAAGCGGGTGAAGGAGCTTCAAAGCAAGCTGCAAAATCAATATCTCCGTAAACAACGGGTCGAAATCGTCAGGGTCGGTAACTTTCTTGACGTAAAGGGCATCGACTTCCGAATCATCGGTCAAAAGAAGATTGCCTTCTATCGTCCAATGCTGGTGAGTCCTGCGCCATAAGTTTCTGAATCGGTCGAAATCGGCGGGCAGGGCATACTGATACGAATACTGAAAAGCCGGTCTCGTATTATAAAGAGTCCAGGTGACCTCGCCCGTAATCCATATCACAGGAACGCCTTCATAATAAACGACTTCACCTTCGTAATAAACTATCTCCAAAGGAAATTCCGTTGAGATATGCGCTGTGCCGCACTTGAACAGATAGTCACTTTCCCAGACATACTGGTCGGTAGTGTAACTCGTTGCAGTAGCCCAACTGGCAGCCAGCTTTATTCGTGTATTGGCGAAATTCCATTCAAAGCTTCTCTGAAGCGCCTTTCTGGTCTGCTCGTAATGCAGGTTGCATTTCACGCCCTCATTCGATGTCTGGATGGCGTAAGTGAATGTCTTAGCGCCGATTTTATCGAGTGCCTGATTTGCAATTTCGACTTCCGCTTCGGTTAAAGACATTATTAATCGTGTCCAAAAATTCTTTTGTAATTTTCTCTATACTCATCGGTTGCGGGCATAGACCTTATCTTGCCTGTGGCCGGAGGCCCGCCCTCTCTGTTTGTGTAACCCGCCTTGCAAGTCCTGCGATTTACTTCTTCACGAACATTGCCTTCGCTTTCGTTCCAAGCCACTATTTCGCCATCGTCGCCTTTAGCCATTTCCAGAACCTTAACTTAAACAGAAAATCCAACCGGTGCGACTTATGGCCGCAATGCCTGCAAAGACGAAATCGCCTGCCGTCCTTTTCACGGGGCATATACATATACGAGCCGCATTTGGGACACGGACCAACTGGACTCATTATTTGATTCATTTCTTTTTTTCTCTTTTTTTATACCAGGCATCGCTCGGGCTGCTATCCTCTTCGGGCGCTTTCTTTTTTTCTTCTTTCTTTTTAGCCATTTTGCTCTTCCTTAAAAAAGGGGGAGGCAAGATTTTACCTCCCCCAACATAAACTATATACTGCATTGAAGCAGTATCACCGTTGAACCGTTGGCAGTATCGTTGTTATCCAAAACAACTCCCGCCAGTTGGTCGGTAACGTTCGTGCCTATCTGGGAATGGGCATCGACGGAACCATCTTCCCGCCAGAAAACCATTCTCTTCAAAGCAACGGCCCCGACTCTTTCTGCGTGCGGCGCAATCC
>Ga0315533_1002101_pt1 | contig 14235 bp, 25 predicted proteins | sample SalMarSW160130MG_FD_203081 | JGI IMG/M metagenome (GOLD analysis project Ga0315533, IMG submission 203081) | Salt marsh sediment microbial communities from the Plum Island Ecosystem LTER, Massachusetts, United States - Salt Marsh Sediment SW1601-30 ...
CCTCTGCCCCTGGGAAGCCAGGTACATCTCCTGGGGCACCTCTCCCTCTCCCTTGAAGGGAGAGGAGCACTACTACCTGGCCGGCCGCGCCCTGGGATTTATCGCCCTCATCTGGGTTATACTGGGAATAGCATACTTTGTTAAGGAGGTCCTGATATGAAATGGACAGCTGACAAAATCACCGCCCTGGTCCTGCTCTGCGGCTGCCTTGGCCTGCTCTTCACCGGCATTGACGGTGAAGTCAAGGCGATCCTGACCATAGCCGCCGGCTGGCTCTTCGGCGGGGCCTATAGCGAGAGACGAAAAGGAAAGGAGGGATAACAATGGCTAAGCTATACCATGACGTGGACATCGTCGAGCGGACCGAGATCACCCGCGACGGCAGGGTGGAGAAGGTTTATCACGTGAGCGCCTACACACCGTCAGATGTGTACTTCTCCATCGATGTCAAGCAGGCCGACTTCAGCAAGGCCAAGGTGGACGAGCTGCTGACTCACAAGGCTACCGATCTGGAAGCAATAAAGGCACTCTAGGGAGGCACGATGGCTACATCAGCACCACAGACCCCCCTGGGCAACTTTTTCCGCTGGCTGTCCGAGATCTTCTTCTATGGCGCCCCGGGGGACAAGATGAGCCTCTACTGGCTCTTCTACTATATCGGCAATAGCTGTGGTCAGATTCCTATCGTTGGTTCCCTGCTGCGAAGCCGCTTCTACTCGGTGATGGACCTCTGTGGCGAGATCCACACCTGGTTCGACTATGCTGCTGACGACATCGATGAGTGGTGGGCTGAGATAGTCAATATCTGGGACAACCTCTCAAGAGTGGTCAACTACGCCTGGGGCTGGCTGACCGACCGAGCTAACCAAGCCTACGACTGGGCTGTATCAGCCTACACCTGGGCCTGGAACGCCATCCAGTTGGCCAGCCAGGCCCTCACCGAGATCCCGGCAGCTATCCTGGAGAAGCTGGAAGCTGCCTACAACCTTGCCTCAACTGCGCTCCAGGTGCTGCCCGCATGGATCCAAACGACCTTTGACAATGTAAATAGCAGCCTCACCTCTCTCTGGGACTACGCCAGCACCACCGTCTGGAACAAGGCAGTAGACGCCTGGAACAAGGCGGCCAACGCCTGGGACTACGCCAGCACCACCGTCTGGCCGGCCGTCCAGGACCTCGGCACTGACCTCTCCTCATTGTGGGACTATGCCCGGACCACCGTCTGGAATAAGGCTATAGAAGCCTGGAATAAGGCGGCAGCCGCCTTTACCTACGCTGCTGACCTGGTAAACAGCCTTGATGCTGTCCTGCGAAGCTGGGCTCTGGGTAAAATCGACGATGCCAAGGCAGCCGTGCTGGCTGAGATAGCCGCCCCCATCAACCTCATCACCACCTGGTTTGACGATATCCAGAATTTCTTTAACGCCCCACTGGACTGGCTGGAGTCCAAGTTTACCGACTGGTTCCTGGGGCCCGAGTAATAACATGAAACCTGCAGATAGACTTAGGGACTGGATAGATGGCCTGGGCGAGGCCTGGAAGGACCGCCTGCGCGGCTGGATGGCATCCTGGCTGGAGCGCGGCATACTAGAGTTCTTCGAGGTTATGGAGCCCGAGGGCAAGGAGCAAGCCAGGAGCATTATGGCCAAGATAAAGGCCAACCCCTCAACTCCCCCGGAGGTTCGTGAGGCCATTGAGAAATTTGAGACAGGAGGCCCGGGCCCTCTCATCATCCTTGCCTTTATTATGCTCGGGGCGATGATAGTTCAGACGGTACAAACGCTGTGGCAGCCGGGTAGCAAGCAGATGAGCTACGCCGAGGAGAAGATAGCCAAGACCTTCCGCCTCGACCCCCTGTCCATCATCACCGCCTGGCGGCGAGATCCTGCCAAGTATGCCTGGCTATTTGACGACCTGAAAGACCTCGGCTGGAACGACGATAGAATAGAGGCCCTCAAGTTCTTTACCCTGTTTTACCCCTCTCCGGGTGACCTGGTGCGCTGGCAGGCCAGGGAGGTCTTCGAGCCTGCCATGATAGCCAAGTACGGATTGAAGGACGAGCTCGGGGAGCTGAGGCGTGAGGACTTCTATAAGGCCGGCATGTCCGATGAGCAGATCGACAACTACTGGATGGCGCACTGGGAGCACCCCGATTTCAGGACCGTCGTCGAGATGCTCCGCCGTACCGATTTCTCTGAGGACGACATGAAGGACTGGTTCCGGCTGGTCGAGATACCCCCCTTCTGGAGACAGAAGATGATCGATATCTCCTACGAGGTGCCCACCAGGGTTGACGTCAGGCGCTTCTGGGACATGAGGATCATAGACGAGGCCAGGCTCAGGGAGATATACGCCTGGCAGGGCTATCACGGCAAGGACCTCGACGACTACGTGCTGTGGACCAAGGTATACGTCGCCTTCCCCGACCTCATCGCCAGGTGGAAGAACGGCTGGATCACCCTGGACGATGTTAGAAGTGAGCTCACCGGATACGGTATGCCGGCAGCCAGGCTGGAGGAATTGATCGAGACCAAGATTGAGTCAACCGGTGGTGAGAGGACGACCACCGAGCGAGAGCTCACCAAGACTGAGATATACAAGGGGGTTAAGAAGGGGCTTATCACCTGGGGGGAGGGAATTGAGCTATTGATGGATCTAGGTTATGATGAGGACGAGGCCGATTATATTCTGAAGGTTAACGTCGGTGTACTGGAAGGCAGCCCTGAGACGTTTGACGAGTTTAAGGAGCTAACCAAGGGCTGGAGGAAAGCCGCCAAAGTGGAAGCCAAGCCCGAAGTTGAGGAGCTGAAACAGGCTGCCGCCGAGGTGGTCAAGCTCACCAGGGACCTCGAGGTCCTGCAGGCTGCCGTCAAAGAGGAGGAGCGCAACCTGGTCGCTGGCAAGATCCTGCCACCCGAGGCGACTAAGAAGGTTGACGAGCTCCGGGTAACCCTGCACCGGGCCGAATCCGCCCTGGCGGCTGCCAGGAGCGAGTATGACACGCAGCTGGCCGAGTGGAGGCACAAATGACCCGAGAGCAAGCCATTAAGGCAGCAATATACATCTGGCATCTTGCCTACGATGCCGGATTGGAGGACGGCTACGGTCGCAATACTAAAGATCTCGAGAGCAGGAAAAGACCGCCACCATCCGGCAGCGACTTAGCCAAACAGGCCGGGCTGATAAAATGAGACACCAACAGCCTGATGAGGACTACGTGGATGAGGATGAGGATGAGCTGGACCGCTAAAACCACCCTCTCCCGCCCCAAAATCCCATAATGCAGTATCGACGGCATTTTCAAAGCATAGGGGTGGCCACCCCTATATGACCACTTACCCTCAAAACCTTCCACACCCCCTGATTTTCGCAAATTCTGAAGGCATTAGCTTTGACATAATCCAGATCGCCACCCTCCTAGCTTTGCAACCCTCCGACCTGGCCGGATCTTCGGGGATATCCACACCCCCAAAACCTCCGTGATTTTGCCCCTCAAAGCTGGCCTGCGGGCCCGCGGGATCTCCGGAGCTACTCCCTTTGTTCCTGAATCCTGGAGGTTCAACCTCACCCTCGCCGTCCTCTCCCCTCAGCACCAGGTTGGCCACCAGGCCGTACTCAAACGACTTGTGCTCTACCCGTAGGATCCTCTCCCGGTGCTCCCTGACCATCGCCCGCCAGGTGGAGGCGTCAACCACCGATACCGTGGTTCCCTTCACCGGGTCCACCACAGTGACGTAGTAGCTGATAAACGGCAGCCTCAGCTGCCTCATCGATACCCTAGTCTTGCTCATCTTCTCTCTGCTTCATTATACACACCCGGTACTATTTTCTCATCCCTTTTTCCCTCGGTATATCTGGTATACCATTGACAAAATCAGTGTACTCTTTTACACTTTCCCCCGCGGGCAGGGAAACATGAAGAACTTTGGCATCGGTCTGGGGATTGGTTTAGCCGGTCTAGCAGTATGGCTTGGCTCTAGCATAATTGGTGGCATGGCTGAGGCTTTCCAGTCAGCTCAGCCCTGGTTTGGTAAACCGCTTATGTTCGTAGGCTTTTCCATAATGCTTTTAGGTCCCTTTGTCTTCTGGATTATCCTGCCCATCAGGAACCGGCGGAGGAAAGAATGAGCAAAACGATCAAGATCCAACCCGACACCTACCAGGAGCTTGACGAGATCAGGCGCAAGGGTGAGACCTTCTCCCAGGCGGTATCCCGGCTGCTGCGCATCTACCGCTACACCGATAAGATGTACCACGCCCTCAGGCCCGAGGAAACATCCAGGAGGTAACTAACTCTGCAAGGAGTTGCAACAGCCAGACGGGGATGTAACCAAAATGAAACAAAAATGTAACCAAAATGTAACAAACTCTGCAATCAGTTGCAGAAGGTCAAGGCTTTCCAAAACACTTGTTTTGGTAAACCTTGCCAGCTTTGAGCCCGCTTCACCGGTGAACTTCTCCCAGGGAGACAAATTACGCCCTAAAAGCCGCTTATTGCAAGAGGTTGCAGAGTTAGTTACATCCCTTATCATCCCTACCCTACACTTATACTTACCAGGTAGTATATTTTATAGGCTTACGTATACTTAGAAGGGGAGGGGTATTATGTCGTCGGCAATAAAACAAATTGAAGCGGTTCTGGTCCTGAATGACTACTGCCAGAAGCTGACTCTGTACGATCTCAGCCTGGCCACTATCAGCCTCTATAAGCAGAGGCTCTCGCCATTCTTGGGCTTCCTGGGTGATCAGGAGCCCTCAGCCGAGCTGGCTCGACTGTTCCTCGGTGAGCTCAGGACGCGTGGCTATGCTAGAGCCACCATTCGCGGCTATTACGTCGCCATCAAGCTGTACCTCGCCTGGCAGGGTATCACCCTCGAGGTCAAGTTCAAACGTGAAAAGCGCCTTCCCCGCTACCACGGCCGTGACGAGATCACCGGGATCCTGGCCGCCGTTGGTCGCCGGACCGACAACTGGAGCAAGCTGAAGGACCGCGACCGGCTGATGATCAAGCTGCTGGCCCATACCGGCCTGAGAAGAGCCGAGCTGGTATCTCTCCGCTGCCGCGATATCCGCAGCGGATTCCTCACCGTCTACCGTGGCAAGGGCGAGAAGGACAGGACGATCCCTCTCACCAGGGAGCTCAACGACCTGGCATCGAATTATATCGATGAGCACCACTTAACTCCCTCGGACCGGGTGTTTCCGGTGACGCCCCAGAGGGTCTGGCAGCTGGTAACCGGTTATGCCCGGCGTGCCGGCATCGACGACCTCAGCCCCCATGGGCTCCGCCACTACTTCGCCACCAGGCTGGTGGAGAAGGGCGCCGCCATCAGCGCCCTCCAGGAGCTCCTGGGCCACGCCGATATCTCCACCACCGCCGTCTACCTGGATGTCATCCCGGCCCACCTCAAGGCCACCATCGAACTCCTGGAGGAGGAATGAACATGACAACACTGAATTGGAAGGAATATGTAGCACTCTTCGACTGCTTTCCAGAAGTCAACACTTGGATCAAGGCCAAGGATGATCGGGTTTATAAAGTTATCCAAGTACGACATAACAGCGTCGTCTTGGAAATCCACAAGTGAAGTGATGAACCTAGACATCATCCTGGGTGAAAACCTGCTGGAGCTCGGCTTTACTCTCGAGGAGGATGAGGACCTCATTTACCTCAAGTGTAACGGGGAGCAGGTGACTATATTCCCCTCCTGGACCGCCACCGTCAGGGAGATCAAGGACGCCGCCCGGGCCTGGCTCAAGGAGCACGGAGAACAAGCAGGCTAGGCTTACAGAAATGAAAGATTGGTTTGGCACATACCATAACCTGACTGGCTACGAAGGCTCTGGGAAGTGTTTTTGGTGTGGAGGAGATTTCCCAAACAAGAAGCCTCGCCGATATTGCTCTGAGAATTGCCAACACGAATACTATCGCCATTTTCTCTGGCCATACGCATCAGCTTGGTGCATCGAGCGTGCAGGGGGTAGGTGTGTTGAGTGTGACAGTAACCGAAATCTCGAAGCACACCACATCATTCCTCTAAATGGAGCATATCGGACCGCGAGCAGGGCAAACCTACCCGAGAACCTCGCCTGCCTTTGCTTCTCATGCCATAAGAAAAAGCGTATTAAGCCCTCAGCGGATGTATTTGAGGTGGCGAACGGTAAAGGCCAACTGGTTTTTGAGGCATTCGTATGAAGCACCTGGCCACTGACAGCAAGGCGAGGCTGACCTACCTCAAGCGTGAGCTCATCAAGTCAGTCACCCACTCTCGCCACTTCAAGGTCAAGACCTGCACCTACGACCCGCCCAGGCGGGCCATCCCCACCCGCGTCAAAAAGCTGCTCCAGGAGATCGACGAGCTCGAGCAAAATGAGGACCATCACAAAAGGAGGTGAACATTGAGACTAGAAACAGCCATCGAATTACTCGAAGAACTCAAGAAAGGCATTGACCTCGACGCCCTACCCGACCACGCCGAGGCCGTCCAGTTAGGCATCGGAGCCATCAAAGAGCACCAACCTATGCGTAAATTCTACCCACCCAACACCTACTTGCCGCTACCAGGTGAGACAAAGGAGTAAAAGGAGGTAAAGTGAAGCTACACTATTCTGATTCCAGCATACTGGAAACCGTGGCCAGACGGCAAGGTTTTCTACGGTGGATGACTTCCCCCTGGTCCTTTAGACCTTGGGTCTGGTTCTACCGCTACCGATTCTGGTGCGCTATGTCAAGGAGAAGGAGGCAAAATGAACGAAAGTAGCAGCCAAACCATAAGAGGCATTCAGCTCAGGCTAGGGCCCTGGCGTATGCTCCTGGGCCTTGAGGTGCTTGGCAAAGCGGATAACTTGACACTCGACGTCGCTGAAGCCACAGAGGCGGAGCTAAAGAGACTCCGTGAGGCTGATGTTATTACGTTGGTAAGAACCAAGAAGGAGGGATAGGTTATGAAGCTACGGAAAGTTGACCCACACAGTATCAAGGTACCCGAGGTAAGGGTAACAGCTCAGTTCGATGAGGACATCTACCAGCAGTTCAAAGACTCGATAGAAGCGGTCGGTCAGATCACCCCTCCTATTTGTTACGAAGTCGAGGGGGAGCTGGTCCTTTGCGACGGCCTTCACCGTCTCCAGGAGGCCATTGCCTCCGGGGAGTCTAGCGTTGGCGTGGTAGTGATCCCCGGGGACATGGTGGACGTCTTGACCAAAAACATATTCCTCGATCATCTTCGCGGCAAAACCCCGGTGAGTCAGATGGTCAAGGTGATTAAAACCCTCTACCAGGAATATAACCTTGACCCCGATCAGATCCGCGAAAAGACGGGTCTCACCCGGGATTATATCGAAAAGCTGATCAGGATCTCTGAGGCGAGTCCGGTGGTCCAGGACGCTTTAGACCAGGGTGTTATTGGCATCGGCCACGCCTTTGAGCTGAGCCGTCTGCCGTATGCCGTCCAGCAGGAGGAGGTAATTGCCAAGCACCAGGTCTGGCGTTTCACCGTTAAGGAGCTGCATGACCAGATTGACGCGGTGCTAAAGGAGCTCGAGCTGATCAAGGAAGCACCGCCGGCGGCGCCGTCTGAAGGACCCCGGAAGCCAGTCCAGTATGCCTGTGAGGGCTGCCACGAAATAATCGAGCCCCGCTACCTTCGTCCCGTCATGCTCTGCCCTAATTGCTTCGGTGAGGTATGGCGACTCGGCAAGGGCCGGGTGGCACCGGAAGCAGAGGCCAGCAAAGAGGGGGAGGGAGCCTAAACAGTTTGGCTTCCGAACTGTTTTGTCTGGGGGGTAAGAAATCCCCAGGGAGCTGCGATATTGAAAAAGGTTTTTTCCCTGAAACAATACGCATTTTATCAGCTCTGATAATTCTCGTAATTACTCCTCGGGCAATCGAATTGGCTGCACATTCCAATCTTTTAGGAAGCCTTCTCCTATCTGAGTTATGACGAAATCGTAGTGGCTATACTCTTTATCGGGGAGGAAGGGTGTCATGTGGGCGGCCAGCTTCTGGGACAGGATGGAGAAGGTCCTGGCGCAGTCCTCCCCCCCCAGTGTGTCTACCCAGAATACCAAGCCCTTTATCTTCTTGGGTTTCCCGGTCTCCCTGTCGGCTATCTCTCGCTCTATGTAATAGTGGTCGGTGAAGTGCATCCGGGTGGGAACCCCGGGAACCAGGGCGACATAGTTCATCAGGAGGTTGGTGGCGGTCCGGAAAACCGTCAACGAGGTAGGTTCAACTGCGTGCATTTCTCTCATCTCCTACTCCCCCAGGTACTCGTCAGGCGTGAGTAGGTCCAGCTCTAGCTCCTTGGTTACTTCCCCCTTTAGTAGCGCCATAGCCGTCTCATCCGATACACTCTTATAGACCGGTGGAGCTCCCGGCTGTGCTCTCGCCTCGCTCATCCACCCCGCCTCGACATCATGCCAGAGAGCGAACACCCCGGGTGAAAAGCCAACTAATCTGATGAGCTGAGTAACTGCCCTGGGGAACTTTAGCCCTACCTGGGCCAGCAGCTTAGCCCTGATACCGTAGACCTTCTGGTAAACCTCGGATATCTCGGGGATACCATATAGCCGGAACACGTCCAGGGCCCGCTCGACCTCATGTATCTGCTGCCAGTAAACGCCGCATCCCATAATGTTATCTCCGCTCTCTAGTCTTCAGGAAATGGTATAATTCCTCCAATAGTTTTACTTCCTCACCTGTCGAAAACTCTCCCTCTGTTCTAAATAGCTCCAGGGCATCAAGCAGTAGCTGTACCTCTTCCTCTGTTAGTTCGTAGAATGAAGACACAGTCAATCCACCCCCAGAATGTCTCTCAGCTTCATCTTCTCCGCCCTCTCCTCCCTGTACTCGGTGGTGAAGTAGTGCTGCCTCTCCTTCACGTAGTCAGCTATCCAGTCGGCAAAGAACACCACTACCTCAACCTGGGCAGCCTCAGCAGCTACCCGGATCCACTCTATCATCCAGGGTACCACCAGCCGGCAGACGATGGGCTGCCCATCATAGAACGGCAGGTCCGGGGTTCTGGCTGCCATGCCCCGATAGTAGGACAGGTCGCCGATTCCGGCCTTTATGTCCCTGATCTTCGCCTCGATGATGTAGTAGGCTTCCTTGGTCCACTTCACCGCGTCCACCCTTGGCCTCGTGGGCCTGAAGATAGCGGCAGCCTTCCCTAAGCCGTAGCGGTCGACATACTCCTGGGGTATCGGCCCGAGCTCCAGATTGAGCTGCCAGCCGCCCTTGGGCCAGGTCTTCAGCATGTACTCCGAGATGTAGCGCCTTTCCCGTTCTTTCCTAACCACTCTGTTGCTCCTCACGCCACCGCTTATAAAGTCCAGGGGTGACCCGCTTCCGCTCGCGGTTTATCTCTGAGCCTCGGGGGCCCCGAGGAGGAAGGCCATGCTCCCGTGCCCAGTCCCAAAACTCTTTAGGCCACTTCCTGTCCACAATAGCTCAACATGTTGCGTTTGACATTCTAACAACCTGGTGGGAAAATTGCCAATAAGGGCAGGGACCCAGAAAGGCGACCAATGGGTCCCTGCCCCGCCTTTTTGGGTCCCGCTCAATAACAGAAGGAGGTTTGATATGACAATTAAAGTCAAACCAATCGAGGCCTCAACCACCAAGTGGTTGGAAAATGCTGGTCGGGCTGCCGAGTCCTTTATGACCGAGGCAGAAGCATCCGCCGACGCCTGGGCAAGGAACACGGCAGCCGCCGCCGACACCTTCGGACAGGCAATCACCGCCCCGGGCATGAAGGAGAGGTTCCGCCGAGGTGTAGCCCGGGCCGGAGCCGCCAAGTTCGCCCGTAAGATCCGCGACGTCGCCCGTGACCGCTTTGCCCCTGGAATCGCCGCGGCTACCACGGACTACAAGCTTGGAGCCGAGCCCTACTTCTCCACCCTGGCAGCTCTAACCCTCAGTGCCCGTAAGCCCAGGGGGGATCCGGCCAACTACCGCAGGGTAGAGGAAGTCGGCAAGGCCCTCAACGCCAAGAGATTGGCCCTGTTGGGAGTCACCGCTGGTGGCAGCACCGCAGGATAAGGAGGTAAAGGTAGATGTACTGGCAGCAGAGATACTTAAAAGAAAGCAAACAGGTTGACAGTGCCACCACCGGGCTTGAGACCGTTGACCTCCCCAAGACTGGCTTGCTCAGTGGCTTAGAGCTGAGAGTATGGGGCACAAATGGCAATAACGCGGCCAAGCCTGATATTTGGCTCCACGACCGGCTGAAGAAGATCGAGGTTATCGTGAACGGCTCCAAGGTAGTCAAGAGCCTCGAGGGCACACAGCTCTTAGCTGACATGCTCTATAAGAAAATCCCTCACTACTCGCACGACATGAAGAACATGAACGCGGCCAGTGCTGAGGAGTTTTTCTATATCCCCTTCGGCAGGTACTACCATGACCTCGAGTTCATGCTTGACCTCTCCCGGGTCAATGACCCGGAGCTGCGGATGGACTACGACTTCGGCATGATCAGTGCTAATGGCTGGTCAAATGGCGTGGCCATGTCGGCAGCTCCCTATTATAGCCTCATCCCCCATATCCTGAGAGATGCGCCGATAACCCCGAGGGGTTATCTCAAGACTTCCGAGGTCTCTCGCTTCACCAGCGGCGCTTCCAAAAAGGAGAACATGAAGCTGCCCATCGGCCCGGTCTATGCCATGCTCTATCTTCAGAGCTGGTACGCCTCTCATGGGCTAACCGGGGATCTGGATAAGGTAGAGCTCAACCTGAATAACGATGCTCGTATCCCGTTCAGGGTAGGGGTAACCGAGCTTCTCGCTGAGATAGTCAGGCTGCATGGCCTGTTTCAGATGCACCAGCAGGTTACCTGGACTCATGCCCAGGCATATCCTCATCCATTGGAGGTTGGCATGTGTCGTGGCCTGGTTGCCCTGGGAGTCGATGCTGAGATCTATGGCTTCGACCTTTGGGCCAACGCCATACCGGGAGCGCTGAGAAAGACGTCAGACGCCGCGGCGGCAGCCGTAGCTGCTAATGTATGGTCAGACTATAAGGGTACGTTGCCCTTTAGCGTAGCGGCTATCCCTGTCTTTGACCTCATGGATGAGAGGACCTGGATCAACTCTGCCGAGCTCGGTGACTTCTGGCTGAGGGTGGAGGAAGCCGCAGGGGCAGCAACCGGGACCGTCAAGCTGCTGGCTGATGAGGTAGTTACCGCTTACGAATAGCCTTTTTGCTTTACTCATACGAAGCTCAGGGGAGCGGCCGGGCCGACCCTTTCCTGAGCTTCAGGCCTAAAAGGGGGTACATAACATGGATCGACGCATAGAGACCAGGGTAATTGATACCGGCGATGCTGAGCTGACCACCATCATCCAGAAGGACGCCTGCGAGGTATGGTGGATTACAGTATCGGTATTATCACAAAAGACAGGTCTATTAAAGATATACGATGGCTTTGATACTAATGGCAAGTTGGAATGGCAATTTGAGAGTGATGCCGAGTCTAAACACTGCAACTTCATTCCACCCATTCCCTGCGACTATGGCATCACCGTTTACAACAATGCGGCCATAGCCTGCTATACCATCGCCTACCGCCCCAAGAAGTGGCGCAAGGAGGAAGCATAGCTTGTGGTTTCACTACACGCTTACAGTGCCGGCTGGCACCCCTGAGAGCGCTCCCGAGGAGAAGGAGCTCAACCTTACCTACGGCGTCATCAAGTATATCGCCATCCCCTGGGACGCAAGCTGCAACCGCCTGGTAAAGGTGAGGATCTACCGCTTCGAGCACCAGATCTTCCCCATCAACATTGACGAGCCCGCCCGCGGCTCCGGCTTCGTCGAGGGCGGCGAGGAGCACTATGAGATGTTCGAGCCGCCTCACGTGCTGAAGGCCAAGGGCTATGCTCCCGACGCCACCTATGACCACGAAGTCACCATACTGATCAACGTGCTGCCCGAGATCGTCGCCGAGCCCTGGAAGGCGCAGCTCGGGCTGCTGCCGAGGAGGATAGAATGGCCGACCTTTGCTTCCTGAAGTTCCCGCTGTGCTTCCCGTTGTATTTCCCACCCGATAGGGAGACGGCGCCCGAGAGGTAATATGCCACAAGACCATCCCGACGGAACTGTACCGATGCAGATCACCGGAGCTGATAAGAAGCTCCCGCTGGACTTCCAGGACCAGTACGTGGGGGTGCATAGCGAGGCTGAGTTTGAAGTCAAGCAAGGTAAGGATAAGAAGCTGGGTGTGGTTCTATCCTCTAGGGGTTTTGGTGAAAGTGATGTCGCTAATTACACCGTACCCGCTGGTAAGACACTCTATATTTGTGGTGTTTCAGCATGCGTGAGAGCAAGCCTCGCAGCTGACTATGACCATTTCCTTCATGTGACTCTCATGATGCGTGATGAAACATTAGGCTCGGCGCTTCTTAGTATCTCAGGTGCTGGTGGTGCTAATATGCCCTTGCTCAGGCCCATAGTTTTCGAAGCAGGGCATCAAGTTAGCCTCACTATAATATGCTATGCAAATGTCACTTGCGAAGGTGTAGGTTATGCTTTCGGGTATGAGATATAAATGGAAGGTTTAAGGAAGCTCTATGCGGGTGATTTTAATGATATGAGCCAGGAGCGCCAGCCCGACGGTACCGTCATCATCACCCTGTCCAAGCGTGGCGAACACAAGACCTACCGCTTCCGCGTCAAAGACCTCTACGGCCCCAATGAGGAGGTGCTTGAGCACGAGGTCATCGAGGTTAAAGGCTGATGGCTGATTCAGGCATAAGACACGTAGTCTCCACCATACCCGTACCTCAGTCCGAGTTCGAGGACGAGGCGTTCCATGCCCTCGAACATGGCAACAGTTTCCCCGGAGCTCCGGACGAAAGGCAGCTATACTACCGCGATGATACCCACAAGCTATACTGGTATAACGGGACAAACTGGATAGACTCTACCGGGGCAGCAGCTTCGGACCTTGGGGACGTTGCTGACGTCAATATCCCCGCTCCGGCGAACAATGACCTTATAGTTTATGATGGTGTCGCCGGTGAGTGGATTGCTCTGTCTATTGGCGACCTCGCTGACCACCATGCCAGGCATGAGAACGGTGGCGCTGATGAGATTAGTGTAGCTCACTTGAGCGGCCTTCTAGCAGACGACCAGCACGTCATCGATGCCGAGGCTGTGGACGCTATGGGGGCTTTGGCTGATGGGAACCCGCTTAATCATGATAAGTACACCGATGCTAACGCCGTAGCAGCAATTAAGGCGGACGGTAACTTTCCGTTAACCACAATCACCTTTATCATCGATGGCGGCGGCTCAGCCATCGCCACCGGACAGAAGGGACACCTGGAGATACCCTTCGCCTGCACCATCACCAGGGTCACCATGATGGCCGATGTGTCAGGCTCGATCGTGGTGGACATCTGGAAGGACACCTATGCCAACTTCCCGCCAGATAATGCCGACTCGATTACTGCTGCAGCACCGCCGACCATAACCACAGCCCAGAAGTCACAGGACGCCACATTGACCGATTGGACCACAGCAATAGCCGCGGGTGATATCCTGGCCTTCAATGTGGATAGCTGTACCACAATAACCAGGGTGACCATTAGCCTGAAGGTGGAGAAGACTTAAAATGGGCTGGGTAAGTCCGACTGGCCATAATGACCCTGGTGTAGTCTGGGTTAATCCAGAGTTAGCATATGATGAGTCGCTAATCACTTATGCTGCGACCGCACTCACTACGGGAGTTTGGACAGCTTTTCTTGGATTAACCCACGCAGCATTAAATTGTGACAAAATCCAATTTGTGGCCAGGGTCTGCGGCACCAAGGTAGATAGTATTGATGTAGATGTATATTACGATGGTGATTGGCACCATGTTTATGAGGGTGCCTACACCAATAGTGAGTGGGTGGAAAAACCTATTCCAGCAGGCACGAAATCAGTAACCGCTGCTCAGATTCGATTTCACGGTATAGTAGACGACCCATATGAGCACCTCCTGGGTGAATTTGACTTCTGGGAAGTTCCAGCCGCAGTCGGCCGCTCCTTCGGGTTTATTATGGGGTGACATGAAACCGACATCAGATGAGCTCCACGCCTTCCTCATCGGCTTCTTTGAGGCCCTCTGCCCCTGGGAAGCCAGGTACATCTCCTGGGGCACCTCTCCCTCTCCCTTGAAGGGAGAGGAGCACTACTACCTGGCCGGCCGCGCCCTGGGATTTATCGCCCTCATCTGGGTTATACTGGGA
>Ga0315533_1002106_pt1 | contig 14218 bp, 11 predicted proteins | sample SalMarSW160130MG_FD_203081 | JGI IMG/M metagenome (GOLD analysis project Ga0315533, IMG submission 203081) | Salt marsh sediment microbial communities from the Plum Island Ecosystem LTER, Massachusetts, United States - Salt Marsh Sediment SW1601-30 ...
CGGGGGCTATTTTTTTATTATTGTTTTTTGGAAAGCATTTGCGGAATTCATGGAATAATATTATAATAAGCATAAAGTATCGCGTATCGCGTGAAGAAGGAAGAAGACAGAAAAAAATTATTATAAGGCAGGAAAGTAGGGGCTTGATTCATCAAACCCGTCTTATACGTAGGACAGGCGTTGCCCGTGTTTGCGAGGACAGACTCACCTGTCTTTAATGGCATAATGACCTCTGATTTATCAGGGTACGGCAATATTATCTAAAAACTAACAACTAATAACAAAAAACCAGTTTTGTATTTTAATTGGCTAATTGGCTAATTGGTCAATTGGTTAATTAAAATAATCAATAGATTATTTTAAAGGTAGGTGTTCTTAAATGATATTTAAAAGATTATCTTCTCTTTTCTTAATAATTGTTTTTATTTGTACTTCAGTTTTGGCTCAATTTTCCTGGGCGGCAGAGGTTTCTCAGGCGACCTTATTGGAAGATTTATCGCAGATAGAAATAGCTATCTATGGAACAATCCAGGAAAAACCTCTGGTTGAACGGGTGGAATATTTAGAAAAAGAATTAGTGGGTCGAACTCTCCCCGGTACAATTACCAGCAGAACAAAACAGTTAAAAGAATTTATAATTTCAGGAACTCCGGAAGACCCTTCTGTAATCTTTAAAATCAATGCTTCACAGTGGATGTTAGAAGAAAAAATTACCTCGGAACCCCTAATTGTTAAAATAGAAAATTTGGAGAATATATTATTTGCTAAAACATCGGATGATGTTTTAGCTATGAGGGCAGAGAGCATTTTTGGTGTTTGTTTCAAAGAAGGTAGGCCACAAGTGGAAGAAGTACTAATTCCTGCCGGAACTCTGGTACCTGTTCGTTTTTTGAGCACCTTAAGTTCAAAAAACAATAAAACAGGCGAAACATTTAATTTTCAAATAGCTGAAAATGTATTTTTAGATAATAAATTAATTATTCCCGCCAATTACGAAGGAATAGGTGAAATAGCCAAAGCAAAGAAAGCTACCATTTTATCTCGACCAGGAAAGTTAGAGATAGAATTTAAATCAGTTTTAGCTTTAGACGGGACTTCTCTTAGTTTAATATTAGGAGAAGAAGCAGAAGAAGAAAATAAGAGGTTGTATGTGGCAATAGGAGCAGGAATTTTAGGATTAATTATCCTGAGCAGTCCTGTGGGATTAGTTCTTGGGGCCTTAATTCCAGGCAAAAATGTAAAAATAGAAGAGGGAACCGAAATGTTCCTGCAGGTTGAAAGTAATACCTCAGTGATAGCGTTAGTACAGTGAAATCAGTATATAGTATATATATAGTAAAACAAGAAAGAAGTTAGAAGAAGTAGGGGCGTATTGTATACGCCCTCATAAGCAAAAGATAAAAGAGGTAGAATTGATTCCCATTTTTATAGAAATAACAGGTGTAGGGGCTTGGATTCATCAAACCCGTCTCTTATGTAGGACAGGCATCCCGCTTGTAAAGAAAATAGTAATATAAAATGTGTAGGGGCAGACCTTGTGTCTGCCCCTAGTGATTAATGAGTGACAAGTTTTAGGATTATTTAGTTATTTGGTTTGCCAGTTAAGAGAATTAGCGTATAGCGTTTAGTGTATATGTTTTGTCATTACGAGGAACGCGAAGTGACGAAGCAATCTCAACTCGCAACCTGAAACCTGTAACTAACGACTAACGACTAATTTAATATTCCACAACAGTAAAACTTGAATTATTTGGATAAATCTGAACATCCTGATCAACTCCGTAAGAAAAAACCCAATCTTTTATATAAAGATATGCTTCCTGTAAACTAACCCCGGTATCCAGATTAGTATCTGCTGGGTAACTGCCATAATAACCACAACCTTCACACAAAGCCATGGTAAACACTCCAAAGGGATCAAAATCACCTGGTGTTACCGGTGAAAGCTCCATACATTCCTGATAGTAATGGCAAGAAGTCAAAACTTTATATTGATTGGTGGTAAGCAGTTCTTTGGGTTGGGCTTGGGAAAAGACGTTAATAACCTCATCATTAAAAGATTCTAATTTTTCTTTAGAAGTTATTGTTTCGTCCATTGACTTTCCAATAAATCCGCCTGAATAACAAGAATCGAGGAAAACAACTTTTATACCTGGAATTGCGCTTAAAGCACTTTCTAATTCGTCTACACTGATTACTGAATTTACAAAAGAAGTCATATCAGCAGGGCAAATATAAGAAGTATTTCCCACACTGCTCCCATGGCCGCTAAAATAAAAATAAGAAATATCGTTACTGTCTGTACCCGAAAAAGTAGAGGAAATGCTTTGTAAAATGTTTGATTTTGTTGCCTGCCAATTTTTTAGGTAATTGATATTGGAAAAAGTTGTATTTGATGTACCAAATTGGCATTGTTGTAAAATTTGACCTATTCTATCTACATCATAGGGAGGAGCATTTAAGTCATTATCGCTACCTGAGATATAATCACCAACTCCCACACAAAGAGCACGATATACTACTTCGTTTTGAGTAACTGTGCCGACTGTAATTTCTGCTGATGTGGTTTTGGTAGTTCCGCCTTCAGTATAAGATATTGTAATAGTGGAAGAGCCATCAGATACAGCCGTAACAGTGCCGCCATTGTTTATGGTAGCACAATCAGGATTACTTGAACTGTAATTACAGGCAGTAAGGTTTATATTTGCGCTACTGCTATTATCATGGAAGGCAGTAACCGAACTGATGGTTTGTGATTCTCCTACATTTAAATTCATGGAAGAAGGTAAAACTTCAATACTGGTGAGTTTAGCTGTAGTTATGGGGGTGATTACAGTTACTGTAATAGTATCGCTTTTACTCACACTTCCTTCATCATAAACAACTATTATAGTAATAGATCCAGTTGAAACTCCAGTAATTAATCCACTTGAATTTACAGTAGCACAGGAGAGGTTATAACTATCATAGGTGCAATCGCTAAGAGGAATATTTTCTGTACTTGAATCTGAATAATAAGCAGTAACAGAAATAATAGCTTGCGATTCACCTTCCTCTAAATCCATGGTGTCGGGTTGGACCACAATTTCAGTAAGATAAGATAGTAAATTCGGAGGAGTGGGTGTAATAGGAAGATAGAGGTATCCCCAGCAACCTGTGAGTAATAACGAATTTAATATTAGAGCAATAAAAAGGAATAAAAAGTTCTTATTTAGCCATATGTAATTATACATAATTCATTGCCCCTATTTACCGAATCACATCTTTTAATATCAATTCGGCAATTTTTTTAAAAATCCTCTTTTTTAAAAAATATTTGTGCATAAAAAAAGATAGGCTGCTTGAGTCTAAAAGATAGATATAAAGAGCAGCCTATCTTTTTTCTTTTTGCTAATTTTAATATTTTATATTAATTTGAAGTTGTTTATCGAGATTGATTTACTGATTAAGGGTAAAGATATACGTAATTTGCTCCAGCACTTATGTATTGTGTAACAGAATCATAGCCCCAAGCCCATCCCCAGTCATCAATTGCTTCGAAGAAATGAGTTCCTATTGGAACGTTAAATAACGTATATGTGCCTGTATAAATATTATTAAATTTTTGGATGTAATCCATATAAATATCGGTTGCCCAACCACCTGTAGCAACATAGATATAAACTGTTCCTGTGGTAGCGGGTGGTGTGGGTAAAGGATAACATCCTGTAAATGCGAGTGACAAAAATGCAATTACTACTAATACCAGAATACCTTTTATTAGAATATTCTTTTTCATAAAAATTTACCTCCTTTAGTAAGCTACTTAAAACTATCCTCCTTTCTTCAATTATTTAGCTTATTATACCTTTCTATACCCCCTTTGAAAAATCCTTCTTTTTTTTAAAATTTTTTTAATTTTTTTTAAAAACCATTCAATATTTCTAAATATTTAGACTTTGAACTTATAATATGTTATATTATTTTATATAATTGTAAAAATAAATCAGTATTTCGTATCTCGCGAATTAGCGTAAAGCAAATAGCGAATAGGATAATTAATCGTTAGTATTTATTGAATAGTATTTAGTTAGCGTTTTGGAAGTAGTAGGGGCCTATTGCATACGCCCGCAAAAAAAATCAGCAAAATCATAGAATGAATAAATATTTAGTGTAGGAGCTTGATTTATCAAGCCCGCATAACTTGGTCGGATAAATTTGACCCCTACATTAAAAGCAATAGTTTGTACAAAAAAGTTTTTAGTTTCGAATTATGGTTTTGCGTTTTGCGCTTTAAGTTTTTAATTTAATTAAGACAAGTATCTTATTAATCTAAAACTATACGCTAAACGCTATACGCTATACGCTATACGCTCTATGCTATACTATATACTAACGACTAGTTTGACTGGCTAACCGATCTTTATCTTAATCTTGACTAGCTAACTAGGTAACCAGCAAACTGGCTAATTAATTAAAAAGGAGTAATAATTTATGAAATATAAACATGCAATAATTTTTGTTCTAATAATCTTATCAATCAGCTTAAGTGGTTGTTTTTTATTCCCCCCTATTAAAAATGATACTGCTGAGTGGACCGTAATGATTTATCTTGATGCTGATAATAATTTGGAAAGTGCGGGTATTGATGACATAAACGAAATGGAGATAGTCGGTTCCACAACCGAGGTAAATATCGTGGTGCAACTTGACCGAATTCCTTATAGTGTGTTAGCTTCTAATAATGAAGGTTATGCAGATGATATTTCTAATAGTAATTGGACTACCACCAGGAGATATTATATTACTCAGGATTTTGACCTCGTTCAGATAAATTCTCAATTAAAAAGTGATTTGGGTGAACTTAATATGGGTGACCCTCAGACCTTAGTCGATTTTGCTAATTGGGCAGTAACTAATTACCCGGCTAAAAAATATTTGCTGGTAATTTGGAATCATGGAGGAGGGTTCAGATCCTTAAGCCTCACCAAAGATATTGCCTGGGATGATACCAGTGGAGGAGACAAAATAACTATGCCCGAGTTAGAATATGCCCTTTCTGCCATTAATACTCAAATGGGGAAAAAGATTGATATTGTGGGAATGGATGCCTGTTTTATGGCCATGACTGAGGTTGCTTATCAGATAAAAGATTATGCCGATATTCTAGTTACCTCAGAAGAATCAGAACCATTCGACGGTTGGCCTTATGATACCATTCTGGGAGAATTGGTGGATAATCCTCTTATATCATCCGAGCAGTTGGCGGTCGATATTGTTGATAAATATATTTTTTCTTATCCTTATGGTAATATCACCCAATCAGCAATTGACCTAAGTTATATGGATACTTTGACCTCCCAGTTATCCAATTTAGCTTTGGCTATAATGGATGATTCCCTAACTCTTAAAAGTAAGTACATTCTTGCCTCTGTAGGTAGTCAGTATTATAAAGATCCTGATTTTATTGATTTATATGATTTTTGTAATCAATTATTAGCTTATTCAAATAGCCTTGAAGTCAAAAATATTGCCTTAGACATCCAACAGACTTTAAATTATGCAGTAATAAAATCGGGATACAGTGGCGGAAGTGTAAGTGGCTCCAAAGGCCTTTCTATCTACTTTCCCTATATTGCTTACCATTATTATTACAACTATACTAATTTTTCTCAAGATACTTTATGGGATGAAATGCTTTCATATTTGGGATACTAATGGTAATATTATAATATGCTTAAACAAAGATATTTATGGATTATTTTAATAATAATTCTAGCTATAACCCTTTCTTTTTATTTTATTTATAATAGGGGGAAAGATGGGGGTACGGTTCAGACAGAAGAAGAGATTGAAGAATTTGAGGAAGAAGATATCGAAGTAAATGAAGCCCCGGTTAAAATAGAAAAGGGGACAGTGGTAGGAATGAAAGCCGGGGAAAAAGAATGGGAGATAGAAGCTGATAAAATATCTTTAGCAGAAGATAGGAAAAGGACTATCTTTGAAAAGATTAAAAAAGCAGTTATCTTTAAAGATAATGAACCCTATCTAAATATCCAGCTTAATAAATGTATTGCCGATATGGGAAGCAAGAGTATGGAATTAGTGGGTGATGTAGTTATTGAGACCAAGGAAGGGGATATCTTAAGAGGAGATAGATTTTACTGGGATTCTGAAGAGGAGACCTTAGCCAGTTTGGAGCCGGTTGAATTAATAGTAAAGGAAAATAATATTACCTCTGACTGGTTTGTAAGTGATGTTGAACTAAACAAACTCGAATTACAGGGAAATGTAAAAGTAACTTTCAAAATTGAATAAATTCACATCTTGTATTTTGTATTTCTCATCTCTAATTGGGCAATTAGTGAAATAATTTCCCAATCTTTATTCTTATCTTAATCGGTCAATTGGGCAATTGGTCAATCGGTCAATTATTATAAAGGAGGAGTTTTCGCATACAATGAAAAATTGTAAAAGATTCTATTTTAATGGGTTTCTATTAACATTTATTATCTTATCTCTAATTATATTTTTATCATTTAGCGCTTCTGCCCAGGAAGAAAAAAAAGAGACCGAAGAATCGGTGGTAAATATAGAGGCAGATAATGTAACTTATGATAAAGGAACTGATAAAATGATCTTTGAGGGGAATATAATTATTACCCAGGAAGATATCACTCTAACTGCTCAGGAAGCTGATTTTGATGTAGATAAAAAGATAGGCCAGATAAAAGGCGATATTAAATTAGTGCAGAGTGATATTACCATTACCGGGGAGAACCTCGAAGCTTATCTTAATGATAAAAGATATATCTTTCAGGAGAAAGTAGTATTGGTCCAGGAGCGAAAAGATAAAGAGGACAAAGAAGATAACATTACCTGGAATTGTAACAACTTGGAGATTTTTACTGATACCCAGGATTTAACTGCCACTGGAGAAGTAAAGATCTTAAAGAAAGATTATACTATCACTGCAGAGAAAGCAGTTTATAACGATAAAGAACAGAAAATCACTTTAACAGCTAAAGTAAGAATAGAAGAAGAAGCCGGTAGATGGATTACTGGTGATAAAGCCGTCTTTTACATTGATAGCGAAAGATTAGAAGTAGAAGGAAATGTCCGAAGCGGCATCAAATTAGACTAAAGTTAACCAAAGGTGCCAGGCACCTTTGGTTAACTTTTAGCATAGAGGGGCTTTTATGGGAATTATGAACGTGAAAAAAAGAGCGATAATTTTTTTATTAGCAATAGGGTTGATGGTGATAGTTACGGGATGTGCGCGCTGGCCTGAGGGACCGGAACCAGAACCAGAAACAGACTATCAATTGGAAATAACAGTAGAGGTAGCAGGGGAAATCAATTCTTATAGTGGAATATATTATATAGTTTTAGATACTGATGAAGAATCTATTGACGGACCAGAAGATGATTTATTTTTCTGGGATGGCGATTTTTATTATATTAAATTAGAAAACGATTTTTTTTATTTTGCTCAGGTAGAAGAGGGATCTCCGGAATTAGATTTGACGGATTATTCATTTAGTGAAAATGAACTACAAGTAACTATTGCTCTTAATGATTTAGGAAATCCGAGTAGTATCGATATTAATGTTATTACTACTGATTCAGATAATAATACTTATGACCATTTAGATGATTATTTTACCATTAATACTACCGTACTTGGTTCTACGGTAACAACGGAAGATTCAGCAGGCGATTCAGGAGATGGCGGAGCAGATTTTGATATAGTAAAAGTTACAGCTGTAGTCACCACTCTTTACTAATATAATTGACCACTAAGCGATTAATAATAATAGACAGGCGAGACGCCTGTTCTACGGGCAGATACAATGTCCACCCTTACTAACAGCCATTTTATCTTTTCCTTACACTTATAACCCGCACCTATACGCTAAACGCTGTACGCTAATCATAAACTAACGACTATCTCACTGTCCCCCCAGAGTTATCTTTTCAGTTGGGAAGGCTTTAATGAAGAATTCTACCCAGATAGACTTAGTGGCTTGTTTATAATTTATAGTAAACTCGCGGCAGTGAAGGTCCCGAGTAATTCCGACCACACTATTAGTGAGCTTAAAATCATCTAAATCTACCACACCTTTATATTTGATTCTCCAATCTTCGCTCAACTGTAGATCAAGTTTGGAATTTATCTTTTTAGCCCACTCCTTAGTATTTAGATTATAAGAAGAGCTAAAATTCATCTTCCAGTCGTCTTTCGGTTTATACTCTATTTTTGCTACTAAATTTCCAAAATTTTCCGTAACAAAATTATAATTGGTAGATAAATCTAATTTAACTTTTTCGGAGGACTTCAAAGTTAACTTCCCGTTAACTGTATTGGTTAGAGGAGTGATATAATCAAAATTAAAAGGAGTCGGACCCACTGATTTATTATAATTATAAGAGAGTGTAGCGGAGATGTTATTTTCATAAGAAGCCCTTAGATCCACTTTCCCTCCCACTAAATAGCGAGCTTCCCCGGTTAAATAGACATCCTGCCGAAAGATTCCTGAAGGGGTTAAGGTTAAATATTCACCCAAATTAAAAGGTCTTTTAACATTAATAATATATTCTCCGCGCCAGTTATCTTCTTCGGTAGTCGCCTCATAAAAATGTCCCACCGAGGCATTGATATCATAGGAAATTTTAGTATCTCCAATAGCAGTGGAATTTTTATTAAAAACAAATTCAGGCAAGCGGTTAATTATCTTAGAAACACTTTCTCCGGTATAATTATCGCCATCCAGGTCAAATCTCTTTTCAGTTGTTAAATTTAAAGTGTAACCTTCGCCCTTATATTTTAGTACCAACTTCGGTTTTAATTCTAGGTCTGCTACTTCCTGACTGGCCGGGTTTTTATCTGTGTAAACCAAAGTGAGAGCTGAACTTAATTTATTATTAAAAGTATAATTATGGTTCACTTTAATATTGCCATTGATACTTAAATCCTCCTGGCCCAGTCCTGTTCCGCTGAAATTATATTTACCGCTAATCTTAAGATTATATTTTTCTCCTTGTTTATCCAAAGTAAATTGAGATTTTAAACTATTACTAAGGAGTTCCCCTCCTTCAGCTTTCGTTCCACTATAATCCAGTGTTACTTGTGTTTTAATATTATCTTCAAACTCCTGCCCATATTTTGCCTCTCCGGTTAAATTGATTTCTCCGCTATCTTTTTCCTTAATCTGATACAGATAAAAGGAGGTTTCTCCGGGATTATTTGTATCTCCTATTTCGAGAGTATGTTCAACCCCGGTACCTATCCCTTTCTTTTCTAACCAATCAATATAAAATGTACCGTAAGATTTTTCATTTATATAGTAATTGAAATTTGTTTTTACAAACCAACCATCCGCGCTATTTTGCCCTATCTTTGGAAGAATGGGCTGCTGGGTTTTGCGGTCTAAAAAAATCAAGAAATAGGGAAGGGTAATAATTTTAGTCTTTCCTTCATACCAGGAGATATTACGTGCGATTATTTTATCTTTTGGATAGATGATCATTTCTTTGGCGGCGATGTGATAATGAGGCTCTTCTAATTCGCAGGTGGTAAAACTTCCTTCAGTAATTTCCACGGTTTCTGGGAAATTTTCCATCTTCTCTCCCTGATAATATACCTTTCCCTTGATACCTTCTCCGGTTAACTCACCTTTTAATCGGAGCAGAATCACTTTTTTAGTTTCCCAGTTATAGGTAAGTTCCTCACATTTAGTTTCAGTCTCATCTTGCAGGAAATAGACCTCTCCGGAGGCGAAGAGAAGGTTAGTAGTTAAATTAATTTTCAGATAATCAGTCTTTATCTCGATATCCTGATATTTAAATTCTACCCCGTCTTTTGCAATAATCAGATCTTCGTCCTCTATCTTTTCATAAGTGATGTATTCACCAATAAGAGAGATATCTAATTCTTCTTCTTCTGCTGTCTCTACTGCTTCTTCTTTTGTTTTTTCTATTTCTTCTGCCCCCACCGCTTCTTCAGTTGCTGGTATTCCTTGCGCTTCTTCTATCTCGACTGTCTCCCCGCCTTCTCCTGTCTCCCCTGTTTCCTGTGCGAAGGACAGCAGAGTAAACCCGGAATTCAGTCCACCCAGGTTTAGCCCTAAAGTTAGTGTAAATATTAGTAAAAAGATTGCTGCATATTTTGTTGTTGAATTTATTATCATAATCAAGATATCCTTTTAGTGATTACATAATTGGTCGAATTGTCTGGGCAAAAAGGTTCCGAGTTTTCAGTTATCAGTTGACAGTTGCAAATTGCGAAATCGATTTAGTTAGCTAATTAATTGACAAACCGGCTAATTGTATTATCTTGCACCTTGCAACTCGCAACTTGCATCTGTATTTCTTACTAACGACTAGTTTACTTCTTCTCCGATGCAAATATAATAATTCCCCCTAAAATACCAAAAATAATATTGGGTAGCCAGGCCGCCAGAAACGGGATTAACATATCTCCTCGTCCCATGGACCTGGTAGTGGAAAGGAGCACATAATAAAGCAAAACCAAAACAATACTTAGTATTACTCCTGTAGCTTTACTCCCCCGTTTTACCCGTAGGCCTAAAGGTACCCCTAGCAGCACAAAGATTAGGCCGCTAAAAGGGATAGAATATTTCATATAGAAGTCTACTTCAAAATTTTTAGTATCTGCACCTGCTTGCTGCAAAATATCTATCTGTTGTCTTAATTCCTTACTGCTCATCTCCTGTGGGGTCCTCTGATTTTTAAAGAATTTTTGCAGGTCTTCTTTAACAATAATATCTAAAGTTTCAAAGCTCATCTCATAGGTAATTTTACCCTCTTCATCATAATTATATATAGTCCCATTCTCCAGTTTCCAGGTATCGACCACCCATTTCCCCTTCTTGGCAGTTATCATTCGGGGAAATCTTTCTCGAGTCATTTCGTAGACCATAATATCCTGCATAATCATATTTTTTTCATCAAGCCGATTTATGTAGAAATAGCGATTTTCAGCATCGCGGAAAAAGACGTTTCGCCTGATGTTAGGTGGGCCTTTCTTTAATACAATCTCACGGATAATATTCTGGGAGATATGGTTAGCCTCAGGAACAATGTAATCATTGATTATAAAAGCCAAAATACTTATGGCAAAAGCTGCAATTAAAAAAGGAATCATTATCCGGCGCAGGCTTATCCCTCCTGCTCTCATAGCAGTTATTTCACCATCTGTAGATAGGCGGCCAATAGCCAGTTCACTGGAAGCCAGCAAGGATATCGGGAAGGTTACTACCAGAAATGCCGGAAGGCGATAGGCTAATAATTTGACAATATAGGGCCAGGCAACCCTCTTATTAATTAACATATCCATTAACTCGAAGAGAGTTTGCATGATTAGCATAATGGTTAGAGCGGCAACAGCCAGAGCCACAAAACTCATTACTTCCTTTACAATATAGCGGTCTAATATCTTAGGCCGCGGAAACTTCCTGATTGATAAATTTATAGCCATCACCTCGTACTGTGAACATTTTTATAAGTATAACACATTTTTATTTTTTACAAAAATCAAAAAGTTAACCAAAGGTGCCTGGCACCTTTGGTTAACTTTTTTGATTTGCCAAAAGGAGGGTATCTATTATATAATCAAAAAAATTGGGAGATATATAGCAAATAATAAATATGAAAGATAATATAGTTATAAAAAATAAAAAGAATAGAATATTTTCTTTAGTAATGTGTATTGCTTTTTCTTTGTTTTTTATTCTTATTGCCCAAACTTTACCGATGTACAGAACTACGACTATTGCCCTGGCTAGCTCTGGCCCATCCATTTATTTCCCAGAAGATTCCTGGGATTTTGGAGAAATTGCCCCTGATGAGCTCCCTACTCACATTTTTAAATTTAAAAATATCGGAGACGAGGTTTTAATTATTAAGGGAACCAAGGTTAGCTGTGAATCCTGTATTGACACCGTTATCTCTACCAGAGAACTTAATCCGGGAGAAGTGAGCCAGCTAAAAATTACCGTTAATTCACTGGACATGATAGGACGATTTACTAAACGGATTTATGTGGAATCTAATGACCCGGTTAATCCTCAAGTAACAGTTACCTTTTCCGGGTTTATCAAAGAAAAAAATGAATCTGTCGTCCAGCCGCAACCCAAACCTCAAGTTCAACCCCAACCTCAGACTCCTTTTGGAATAGGAATGTCTTATTTTGGCAAGGGAGAATACGATAAAGCTATTGCTGAATTTGAAAAATCGATTGAACTGAATCCAAATCATACTGAAAGCTATTATTACCTGGGGCAATGTTACCTGCAAAAAGGGATTATAGAATATAACAACAAAAATATTTTTAAAGCCTACAGTCTTTATCGAAAAGCCAATAAGTTCGCGGAGCAAGTCATCCCTCGATATGAAAAAATTATCGAAAATAATCCGGAAGATTTAAATAGTTATCTTAGATTAGGCTATATCTATGAAATAAGAAGTATAATCCCCTTTATTAATGAGTACAATGAGGCTTTAGAATATTATTTGAAGGCCTTAGATTTAGCAACAAGCTCTTCTCCTGCAGGGAATACGGGAATTATTATTTACCTTAACACCAGAATAGGATATATATATTTTGAAAAGAAAAAATATTCTCAAGCTATAGAATATTTGGAAAAAGCGAAAGAGATGTCTCACCAAAATGTAGAAGTTGCCTATTATTTAGGATTATCTTATGATAAAATAGGGGAAAAAGAAAAAGCCCGAGAACACCTCTCCCGCGTGATTGAACTTGCCCCTCAATCAGAGTTTGCTCAAGAAGCAGAAAAAAAATTAAAGAAAATAAATAAAAAATAGTTATCCGGTTACCCGGTAAACTGATTAACCAGACAATTAATAAGGAGGCTTTTATCGTTGTTATTATTAAATAAAAATTTCAAAAAGATAAAAAATGACAAAGGACCGTCCCCTGTCATTTTTTTAATATTACTATCTTTTTTGCTCCTACTTTTAACTGGCTGCTTATTTTCACCTTTCTCTAAAGGCTCGGTGGAAGGCTATATTCATGAAGAGACAGTTATCGATACCCGTCCTTTAGAAGGAACTCTGGTCAGCATCACTGGTTCCTCCAATACTGCTCTCACCAATGAAGAGGGCTATTTCAGGATAGATGAGGTATATATAGGTGCCCGGAATCTAACCATCACTAAAAAAGAATATATCACCAAAAAATTAGTTGTTGTAATAAAGGAAAATGAGACTACCCTCATTGATGATGGAAGACCTATAGTCGTATGTGCCATCAACGATAAATTCCTCTTTGATGGAGGAATTATCTATTATGATTCAGGCGAATATGCAAATGCTATCACCACCTTTCAACAATTAATTAATGACTTCCCCGACAGCTCCTATACCGATGATGCTCAATATTATATCGGTTATATTAATGAAAAAAAATTGGGCTATTATATTCAAGCCCTCCTCGAATACCAAGAATTAATTAATAATTATCCCGACAGCTCCTATACCGATGATGCCCAGCTGGGAATTGGAAATTGTTATTATGTAACATATGACTATTCTCATGCCATTGAGGCATATCAGAAATTAATAGATGATTACCCCGAGAGTTCTTTGCTGGCTATTGCTCAATACAGTATTGCTCAAAGTTATCGGAAGTTAGCTAATTATGAACAGGCTATACTCGAATTTAATAAAGTTATCGAAAGCTATCCAGAGAGCGATTATGCTGCTCCTGCCCAATATTATATTGGCTATTCCCATTATCAAGCACAAGATTATAGTCAGGCTATTTTGGAATTTCAGAAAGTCATAGATTATTATCCTAACTCTACCTGGCCAAGCGAATCAGAAAGGTTTATTGCCCCCTGTGCTCAATATTATATCGGTTGGTGCTTAGGAGAGAAGCTTGGTCAATGGGAAGATGCTATCTCCGCTTATCAATTGGTAATAGATAATTATCCCGATAGCACCTGGAGTAGTGGTAGTGAAATTCCTCCGGATGCCCAGTATCAGATTGGGTGGTGTTATGAACAACTTGAACTATGGTGTGAGGCAATTGATGCCTATCAATTAGTAATAGATAATTACCCTGGCACTTCCTGGTCTAATTTTGCAGAAGAGAGAATCAATGCAATAAGCGAAAATTGCCCATAAACCCAATCTCCTCACCCTTGAGGGGGGGAGGATTAAGGTGTGGGGTGAAATCCTCGTAATTTGTATCTGT
>Ga0315533_1002110_pt1 | contig 14207 bp, 15 predicted proteins | sample SalMarSW160130MG_FD_203081 | JGI IMG/M metagenome (GOLD analysis project Ga0315533, IMG submission 203081) | Salt marsh sediment microbial communities from the Plum Island Ecosystem LTER, Massachusetts, United States - Salt Marsh Sediment SW1601-30 ...
AGAACCCCGTAACAGAAGCGCAGAAAAGAGATTTGAGGAGCCTTCTGACCAAGGGCCTAACGCGGGCAGAAAGGCTGATTATCACTCTTTACTACTACGAAGAGATGACTATGAAGGAAATCGGATTAACACTGGATTTGTCAGAATCACGAGTATCACAGATGCACTCTTCAATAATCGCAAGACTGAAGGCCCAGATGAATACGAGAAAAAAGGAATTTTCGATTTAATCTTATCGGCTACTTACAAAATTCGCAATCCAGGAGTGAAATTCCGATTTCCCCATAAGAAGCGAAAGCTCGCTATAGTCGATACAGTGTATGTAATCTGCCACAATAAAAACCAACCACACTTTTACTACTCAGCTCAGGTGTGGTGATTTTGAGAAAACAAAGAAAATATTAGTTTTAGTTAGGTTTTATACCCTTGTATGGCGCACAGATATCTCTCTTATGCGCTTCTATTAATGTTTTAACCAAACTAAGCATCTTCGCTGCGTGACATAAAAAGCTGGATTTCCCAAATTAAAGTGGTGCCTTTGATATTGATTTGATAGTATATTCTATTAGAAATGAGGCTCAGCACTGTAGTCGAGAGGTTTCTATGGGAAATCCCGGCAAGATTCCTATCAGGAGGTTAGTGACCCTTGCTCTGTTTGCGATTGCCTTTGCTTATATTGAAGCGGCGGTGGTTGTGTATCTTCGGGCGATTTTCTATCCGAATGGATTTACTTTTCCGATAACGAACTTTCTCGAGATGCCAGGTGCCGGAAGTTACTTACTTAAAGAAATCGGAAGGGAAGTTGCCACGGTTGTTCTAATGCTTACTGCGTCGTGGCTTATGGCCAGCAATTGGCGTCAACGCCTGGGGTATTTTCTAATTATCTTTTCTGTGTGGGATATTTTCTTTTACCTGTGGCTTAAGGTTTTGATTAACTGGCCGGCCTCGCTTTTGGATTGGGACGTATTGTTCCTTATACCGCTTACCTGGGCAAGCCCGGTTCTGGCTCCAGTTATAACGTCATTGACTATGCTCCTAACAGCCTCACTGTTGCTTAGCAGCAAAACTATAAAGCTGACACGCCCGGGGACAGCGGGTCTTATCACCGCAGTATTAATGATTATCGTTCTGTACTGCCTTGCCGGTCTGAGAATAACAGAGGCGGATTATGAATCGTATTTTTCCTGGCCCATATTCAGTACGTTGCATTTGGTAGTTATAATACTGTTGTTTCATTGCGCAAAATCAATAAGGTCAAACTGACTACCGGCTGATTCCCTTTAGACCATCCTACAGTTTTACACCATCGAAGCTTGCCTTCTGGGGAGGTGGGAGCAGGACGGATATATAATACTGTTGGCCTTTGCAGTGGTAATCGTATGTTCAAAACGTTCGCCATTTTTTGCAAATTTTTAAGTTTTTGATATTACTTACCTTATGGATTTACGATTTTTGCGATTTTATGAGATATTTAGCGTTTTGGTTGTAGGTGTGCTAAGAGAGCTGCGCACGATCGTATCATAGATATCAGCGGGTATCTCAGCCATCAAAATGGCTAAACGCAGTACCTCCATAATTTGTTCACGGGTCGCTCCAACTTTCAAACAATCGGTTACACAAGAGACAACTGTGTCACGGCCACGCTTGGTAGCAATTGCAGAACCCAGAGCGATCAGCTCTCTCAGCTTGGGTGATATCGCACACCCTTGCCTTTAAGTTTATTGAGGCTTTTCGTGCCGTTGGTAATTTTGCGAATCTCTGCATAAATTTCTGCGTACTCTTGCTTCAATTTATCTGGAAGGTCATTTGCATTTTCAAGCATCTGTTTCAGCGGCCTCCACTAAAGAACAGACAATCTGCATTCCTCCTTGAATGCTCTTCGTTATTGGCAGTTATCAGCTGCCTCTAAGATACCCTGCCGAACTCACCGCAGAACTTGGCGATATAGCCGCCTATACACATTCCGACCGAAGCTTCAAAAAGCTGAGCCGGTCACATCCCGTCCCTCTCCTGGTTTCCATCGTCGCCGCGTCCAGTCGTAACGGTATATTCTTTGCATGTAGCTGAAAAACGGAATCCGCTTTCATACTTAACCAAAACTTCCATTGGCAATGACTCCTTATCTCTTACAGAGCATTTTATGAATTCCCTCTGCTGCTATCTTAGCATCGGCAATGGCAGTAACCGCATCTAAATTCAGATTTACTATGTCGCCGCCGGCAAACACCTTGGGAATTGTGGTCATACCATTGTCGTCGACCTTCACTTTTCTTTGGGGCGTAAACTCCAGTTTTTCAAAGCTCTCCTTTGGAAGGAATGAAAAGTCGGGGGCCTGACCAATGGCTTCAATTATCATATCCCCATCCAAGAACATCTGCTTTTCTTCGTCAAAAGCGGGACTGAATCTGCCCTGTTCGTCGAATACAGACTTCACTTTTACACATAAAAGTCCTTTTATTCTGCCATCTTCAACTTCCAGTTCCTTTGGTCCCCAGCCGGGATTGAATTCAATACCTTCTGCCTTTGCCTCTTCGATTTCATCTTTCGTTGCCGGTAACTCGTCCCAATCTTCCAGAGAAACCGTTTTAGTTACTACCTCTTCATTAGGATATTGCATATATTGCAGACGCAGGGCCTCTCTGGCTACATCCATAGCCACGTTTCCACCGCCGATGACAATTATCTCTTTGCCTACTTTTGTTCCTGAGCCGATTTTGCTCTCTTGCAGGAAGGGAAGTGCCAGAAAAGCCTTGTCGACATTTTTAACCTTTGTGGAACGGCTCACCGTTGTTCCTATACCAAGGTAGATTGCGTCATATTCTTTTAGAATATCTTCAAATAGAATGTCCCTGCCCATTGTGGTATTGAATCTAAACTCAACTCCCAAAGACGCGATATGATTGACGTCCTTGTCTATCGCCTCAATGGGTAATCTGTAAAGTGGTGGGCCTATCCGCATCATTCCGCCGCCGCCGGGCAAAGAGTCAAATACAACTACCTTATGACCTTTCAAGGTGAGAAAATAAGCTGTAGATAAACCGCCTGGCCCTGCGCCGATAACAGCAATCTTTTTGCCGGTAGATTCGCCGGGCTTAAGTTCTAAAGCAGTTTTGTAATCTTTAATGGAATCGGCAACAAATCTCTTGAGCCATCTTATTGCTACCGATTCTCCCTGGATACTTAAAGAACAGGCTGTTTCACAGTGTTTCATACATATTCTTCCACAGATTGAAGGGATGGGATTATCCTCAAATATTTTCTTTAAAGATTCGCCAGGTTTGTCTTCGTAAATAGCCTCGATGTAATCGGAAATTTTTAGATGTGCCGGGCAGGCTTCCTCACATAACTTACATTCCAGGCAGCGTGAGGCTTCCCTTTTGGCTTCTTCCTTGCTGTAACCTATCACCTGTTCGATAAAGGATAGTTTCCTTTCCTCAGGCGGAACCTCCGGCATAGGCACACGCTGGGGCTCAAATAAGGAATATTCAAGGTCAGAAGCAAATCCTTCGTAGTTTTCTTTGCGGTGAGTCAGGCTTGCTTTAAGTATGGAGTACTGTCCGGAGCCGAGGAAATGCTCTTTATCCGTTTTTTCATCCTTCGGAATAAAAGTAAAAGTATTCGTATCAAAATGGATATGGAAATAATCTCTGGATAATCTCAGGGAGCCGGCAGGACAGATATCCACACATAATCCGCAAAAACAACATCTGCCATAATCAAGTTTGGGTCGCTCATTTTTTATGCCCTGCTTAGGTTTGGACTCCAATTCAGGGATTTCTACCATCTTGATTGCTTCATTGGGACATATATCAGCGCAATTGCCGCAGCCTGTGCATTTTTCCCAGTCGTTTAGATGAAAACCTCGGCATCGCATCGCCGGTTCTTTGCGTTCAAAAGGATACCTCAAGGTGCGCGGCTTTTTGAACAGGAAATTGACTGCCTTGAATGGGCTTAAGATACTGCCTTTTTTGTTTGTTTTTTCTTGTCGAGTAGACATAATATGGTTTCTTACATGTCGAATTCACCACGAAGGACGCGAAGTTCACGAAGTTAAAGTTAAATAATCAAATATCTTTTCGTGCACTTCGTGGTTTAAAATAATTTTTAAAGAACAAAACGCTTGATTCCTGTCCTGAGAATTTCGACATTAAAGTTGATTAACAGTCCGACTTTTACCTCGGAAAGCTTCATATACGTAAGCAACTGTGCTTTGTGAATTCCCGTTATTTTGTCAACGCTTTTAAGTTCGACAATAAGTTCGTCATCTACAAATAAGTCGATGCGATACCCACAATCCAGCTTAATGCCTTTGTATCTCACCGGAAGCGGCCACTGGAGCCTGAAAGGAATATCTGACAGAGATAATTCATGCCCAAGGCATTGCTCATAGGTCGATTCCAAAAGACCCGGTCCCAAAGTGCGATGCACTTCCAAAGCACATCCAATAACCCGATTAGACAGTTGATCAAATTCCATTTCGTGTCCCTCGTGGTTAACAATATTATCCGTTATCGTAATACAACATAACTGCTGATTTTAACCGGCAATTGCCGGATGTAAAGGAATAATTGGTTAAGGAAGGCTTACGAAGCGATTCAACGGGGAAAACGTGCTGGTTTACAAAACAGCTTCATAGTGCTCACAGTTGAATTTTCCCGTTTGTTCGCGGGTAAGAAACTTTATAACAATAATTTACAATCCCACTCGCGCCAATTTATTACCCTGAAGGGTATAAAACTAACACCTTTAATGGAAATTCTGGAGAAAATCCGAAATGGTTCAACAGGGAAAGAACGAGGGGGAAAGCGAATCTTGTTGAAGAAGGGGTAAAAGGCAGATTTCCCAGATGACTTTTGAGTTCAAGTTTGATCTTTCAGATTTTCAACCACAACGCGCAATTACTCGGATTTCCGTGAATATTTTCAGACCAAGACTCCTGTTTCTGCAATTTAACAAGGTTGCCGTTAAACCCGTTAATCTCTTTCCCTATGTTACCGTGCGCTGCCAAAGTCGGCATATCGGTATTGGCATATTGAGCTACAAAATTTATATATTCATCAGAGTGGTGCTTTATCATCTGCTCGATCACAAAATGCGTGTCAAACATATACCCACTACCAATCTTACGTAAAATATTCTCAATGGCATCCTTAAATTCCATTATTTCCCTTTCATCTTTTTATAATTTACTGGTTTATGTTCTGCGTCTTTTTCGCAAGAGTATACCGCCTAAACCAAACAACAAAAAAGTCGTTGGCTCGGGAATATACTCCACGACATAAGAGTTAAGCTCTGCGTCAGAATATATATCATTCCATGTGGGAGCATAAGGCAAAGGAGTTCTTTCATCCCAAAAATGAAGCCTATTTTCTATTCCCCCGCTGCCATTATCCGGTTCATGAATGGTCCAGTTTGTGTAGTTAAACGGCTCTCCTGTTACCCATTCCCAACCCCCCGCTGGTTCCGGTGAACCTTCTGGTTGAAAACCTCCAAGCCAAGGCCCATAAATGTTTGGCCCATAATGTTCCGTATCACCCCAGAAATCTGGGTTACCAGCTGCCAAGCTATGCACAAAAGCGTTTTCCTCGGCTGATGTTATCGTTGCAAGATAGCCACCTGCTTCTATTGCAGCCACATTAGCACTTTCCCAATCAATTCCTAATGAAACGAGTACAACCTCATAGAAATGACCGTTACCACCATCATCAGTTGACCATTCAACCATAGTTGCTTTACATATACTCGCCGTACATGTAATTAGCGCAAATACTAATAAAGAAACGGTTCCTATTCTCATCACTCTACCTCCTCAAAAAATTAGTTAATATTTTCCGGCGCACTAAAAAGGACGCCGCTACATCGTGCTAACTCAAGGCCCACCAGAGCCTATCCACAACACGCAAGCAGCGCCCCATATCGGGGCACTGACTTTCTGCGTTTGTGGATTCCAAAACTGGTGGTTTTGAGTTAAACGCTAAAAATTCAGTACAGTTCCGTATTTAATTGTCAAAAACACGAACATCTCAATGGTTGTCCTATAATAACAGATAACGACTGTTAAAACAAGCAAAATCTGCCTGTTTCTCAATTTCCGCAATTTTTAACCGAATAATCGAGTTTTTACAGCACGACAGCGACAGTGTTAGACGGGATACTTTCACCACCTACATTAACGGCTTTTACTCTGTATTCGAGTTGCGGGCCGCGAGGCTGATTAATTAGTGAGGCTTCGCTTTCGATTGCGATACCAACCTGCGCCCACGAGCCGAATTCGCCGCCGCCTGCGGGCTGCTCACGCCGTTCGATAATATAGGTTCTTACCGTACCGCCGGAACCTCTGGCAGGTGCTTTCCAATCTAAAAACAGCGTTCCAGCACCCTGAATGACCGATTCAAGGGTTCGAGGCTGGCCGGGAGGCGTGCTTGGACTGGGTGCTGATTTCGGGCCCCAGCCGATATATTCGAGCTTTTCGCCGTCATCGCCGACATCGACTTCGGATTTTTTCAGTTCGTCTCTCATTACTTCTTCAAGGGCGTCCAATGCCGTATTTTTGGCCTCGGTAGCAACCTGAGCGGCGGCCATTGCATCGGTTTGGGCGTTTCTGGATGTGATATAAGCACCATAAGCCGTTGATATTCCCATAGGGTTTGCACTGGGAAAGTCCGCTGCGTGGGCTGAATAACCTGCCATCATGCTCATAGCCAGAGCCGAGACATCCGCTTCTGCTTTAGGAAATTGTGCCATTTTTCGTAAACTCCTTAAAAACAAGAACTTATATTGCGCTTCCCCGCCTTAACGGGCCTGTAAGTATCCTTTCCCAGCCGTAAAGTCAATTGACTTAGCCGCAAAGTAAACTGACTTAATCATAAAGTAAATTGACCCGACCGTAAACTAAATTCACTTAGCCATAAAGCAAACTGACTTTGTCGTAAAGTAAACTGACTTAGCTGCAAATCAAATTGACTCTGCGACAAAGTAAACCGATTTAGCGGTAAAGCAAATTGACTCGGCTATAAAGTAAACTCACAACGCCTCAATGTAAATCAATTTCACCACGAAGAACGCGAAGTTCGCAAAGTTAAAGTTAAAAAACAAAATCCCTTTTCGTGCTCTTCGTGCACTTCGTGGTTACCAATATAGATTGTCCAGCTTGCTCACATCAACTTTCATCTGTCTATCTCTGGGGCTACTACATATAAACTTATCATTATATTTCCGACATCAGCTATACTGGCATTTTCCAGTAGCTTTTCCAAAATAATCAAGCCATTAGGATAGGAAGGCGTCCTGAAATGCACCCTGTAAGGTTTATCTGCCCCGGAACTGACCATGTAAAGGCCCAACTCTCCGCGCGAAGATTCACATCTGACGTAAGCTTCACCTTTTGGTATTTTCCATTTAAACGGGTTTGGTATCCTGTTATAAACGGGGCCTTCGGGCATAACATCGAGCAGCTTGAATATCATATGAACGCTTTCGAGCATCTCGTCTCTTATAACCCAAATCCTTGAATAAGCATCGCCGTCTTCTCTTACAGGGACATCCCAATCTACTTTGTCGTAGGCGGCATAAGGTTCAACCTTTCTGATATCAAATTTCATCCCTGTTGCCCTTAAAGTTTGTCCCGTTGCGCCCCATTGTTTTGCTTGTTCCTGGGTTAATTGACCAATCCCGTTTGCCCTTTCGTAGAATAAACGGTTGTTAAAAAACGTGGCATCATAATCCGGCACACAGCCGCCTATTGAGTGCAGCGTGTTTACTATTTTATCCTTGAACCCTTCCGGGAAATCGCGTCTAACGCCCCCTGGCCAGATATATATGTGATAGACTCTGCCGCCGGTGAGTTCTTCAAATAGATCTAAAACGAGGTCTCGATGATACATCGCCCATTGAGCCACAGTATCAAACCCGAGCATATTGGCGTAAGCCCACAAGCCAAACAGATGCGACCCGACCCGGGCAAGCTCGAGGTAAATACTTCTTACATAATTTGCTCTTTCCGGGACTTCTATCTGCGCCAGCTTTTCGACCGCCATCGCATATACCATTTCCATTGAATCAGGTTCTACTACATTTATTCTGCAGACCATTGGGAAGTTCTGTATCCAGGTCCTGTATTCCATCAACTTTTCAAAACCCCGATGGAGATAGCCCGGATTTGCCTTGGCTTCCATGATACAGTCACCTTCGACCTTAAGGGTAATGCTAAAATTGCCAACCATACCCAAGTGCTGCGGCCCAAAATAAAGCTCAAGCTCTCTGGTAGAAACACCGGTTTGACTATTTGAATTTTTGGTCAAAATTTCCATCCTTCTTTAGCCATTTTCGCAAATTTATCGCGCTGTTCTTGACTCATCTGTTCAATATTTATTTCCACTTGGATAGAGCTATCCAGATCAGACAACGTCTTTTTTATGCTCTCAATCAGGAGGTCTTTAATTGGAACCTGCAGAAAGGGAAGCTTCAAAGTAAGACCCACTTTCTTTTCCTCGTATACTACACCCTTTATCATCCCCAGATCAACTAAACTGTAGTTGATCTCAGGATGCATTATTTTAGATAGTGCCTGTTCTATATCCGACTGTGAGAATTTAGCCATAATCTTTCCTCATTCATCCTTATCCTCTACAAAAGGGATTTTATCAAAAACATCTTTGACATATTTTCTAGTATCAAAATCCTTTCTAAAAGGTGGAATTTCATACTCACGTTCCAGCAGAAGTGGAGTCAGTCTCGGATGCCCTTCAAATTTTATCCCGAAAAGCTCGTGTATCTCACGTTCGTAGGGCTCTGCAATTGGGAAAATAGCGGTTATGGTCTGAAAATCTGGTTTTTCTCTTGGGATTGTGGTCTTTAGAATTATATGAAGTCTCTGGCTGTCTGAATACTCGTCATCATCTCGCTGATAAGAAGTAAGAATAAAACAGAGCTCAAAAACATTATCTTCTATCCAATCCACAGCAGAAAGAAGCGCTAAATGGTTAAAACCGTCATCCTTAAGGAATCTTAAAATAGTCAGGACACTGTGGTTTTCAGCGGTTACGGCTATTCTGCTGTCTTCAAGAATAGAGACCTGTATATCTTTAAAAGTTGATTCGAGTTTTTCTTTTACTGATTTATTCACTGTTCATTGCCTCGGGGTTCATCACTTACCGGAAATAAAGGCGGCCACTCAAGTTCGCCCAAAGCCATCTCCTGATTTCTTCTGTAAGACTTGTAATTTTCCCTGTATTTTATGTATCCCGTTGCCATATCCTTATCAATCAATGTCCAAAGATGGATTACGGCAATAAATATCGCCTCTGGCCTTGGCATACACCCGGCAATCCAGCCATCTATAGGGATATACTTATCCAGATGCTTAATGGTGTTGTAAGAGTCCCAGTACATTCCGCCGTTGATAGGACAGGAGCCGAAACCTACTGTGTATTTAGGCTCGAGCATCTGCTCATAGGTCCTTATAATAGCCCTCAGGGTCTTTACTGAGACATAGCCTGTAATCAGAAACAGATTTGCCTGCCTTGGAGTGGCTACCGGAATAACTCCAAATCGCTCCGCATCCCAACGCGATGTTATGACCGGAGGAACTTCGATTATTCCACAGCCGGTGCAAAAATATATCGCGTGCAGCGAGTACTTGTTTGCCATCTTAGCAGGTTCTTTAAACCATTTTGCAATTTGATTTCTATCCAACTCTTAGCTCCTTATGGCCAAAGTTATAATCAGACCAACAAAAGCCAGCAGTGTAGGCCACTTCCATAAGTACTTAATTGCCTGTTCGATTCTAAACCTTGGGAAGACAGCATTTATACATAGGCCAAGCACAAAAACCACCAGCATTTTCACAAAGAAGATAACTGGATTAGCTGCTCCTCCCAGAAACAAATTTACAAAAAGAGCGATACTAATAAACAGGACAAAAGCGTGTTCAATAGTAGCCAGGGCCAGATATTTACCGCCATATTCTACCATCGGGCCGGAAGAGATTTCCTGGGGGGCCGAGCTCACATCAAAAGGCCTTAGCCCGAGTATTGCAGGCAGGATAAGAAAATAAGAAAGGCCTGACAAAAATAGCGGAAAGGAAATAAGAGCCCACCCTGTACTTTGTTGAGAGCTTACAACTTCTATTATAGAAATTGTCTTATAATGGGTCATAACCGCAAGCAGTACAAGAAGCAAAGGCACCTCATATCCCAGGCTCAGGATAAGCTTCCGTGAGATGCCGATACTGATGTTTGGATTAGCACCTTGTCCACCCGATAGGGCCATGCCTAACGGTGCGAGCAGCATAATATAAAGGATTACTAACAGGCCACCTGAGCCGCTCAGAGGAGCAATTCTGCCAAAAGGTAAAAACAAGACCACTACTATAGAACCGGCTAAAGAAAGGATTAAGCCCAGGTCAAACATGGACCCGTGTGATACGCTTTTTTGATAAAATAATCTAATCATATCGATAACCGGCTGGATAAGAGGAGGGCCATACCGCCAGTGAATTCTTGCTATAATCTTCCTGGCTAAACCTAAAAAGAACACTCCCACTATAAGCGCCAAAACCGGAGACAGAATTATCTGCATTACTTTTGTTACCATGGTTTCCACTTAAGCTGAACGAGAATTAAAAATGCTAAGAATAAGATAATATACGTTACATAATAGCCTACATCGCCAGTATACATGCGTCTAACACTGCTACACAACCTTTGCACAGAAGCTGCAATCCAATAATAAAACTCGTCTATTACATCTCTCAAGAAAGGCTTTATCATTTTATACAACGGACCATAAAATTCGGCAGTATAATGATATTTGTCCTTAGGGATATAGGCTCCCGCTGCGTAGCTATCTTCCTGAGAGACCGGTACTGATTTTGTGCCCAGACGAAAGATTATCCAGACAATAACACCAGTTACTAACACGGCAGAAAAAATGTTTATCGTATTTAATGTTCCGGTCTCTGAAGCAACCCCCCATAAGGTCACATTTAAAGACTCAAAACCAAAAGAAGTTCCAATCGCATTGATAACCTTGAGGGGGATACCAGGAAGAATGCCGAAAAAAAGAACCGCAACCGATAAAACTATCATGGGTAACCGCATACTGAAAGGCGATTTCTCTATGTCTTTGTATTTTTCAGGAAGCTGTCCAAGAAACATGTTATGCAGGAACTTATAAATATAAAGGATACTTATCCAGGTTCCTATTAAGGCAATAAGAGCTAATAAAGGATGCCCTTCTAAAATTAAGGTTTTATAGATTAGCCACTTGGAGACAAAAGGTCCAGTTAATGGAACACCAATCAACCCACAAATTCCCACAAGAGCGCCAAAGAAAGCAATAGGCATTCTTTTAATTAAACCGCCTAATTGATTTAAATCCCTTATCCCTCCAGTTCGGTATTCTACCGCACCTACCGCCATGAAAAGCAATACCACGCAAGCAGCATAAATAATAGTGTGATATACACCACCAACAAATCCTAAACTTGTGCCGAAAGCAATACCTAAGAGCATGTATCCACCTTGTCCGATACTTGACCATGCTAAAAGTTTTTTCGCATCATCCTGAATTAAAGCAATAAGAAGAGGAATAATTATAGTAATAGCACCTACCAAAGAGAGAACGTAATGATAATTCAACAGGCCGTGTGTTATTACATTCTTCATACCAACCATAACATACATAACAAGAAGAAAGCCATATATTCCCATCCGGGTTAGCATTCCCGAAAGCACCGCGGTGAATGGAGATGGGGCCTCAGCATAGGAATCAGGCAGCCAGGTATGCAGAGGCATAACAGCATTTTTAATCCCGAAGGCGATACTGAAAATAATTAAGATAAATAAGATATCTCCAGAAGAAGCTGAGGCTATAACAGCAGAAATCTCTGAGATATTCAAAGTCCCATATGTCACGTAGAGTGATAGCATGCCAATAAGCATAGCTAAGGAACCAATAATTGACATGATTATATATTTCATCCCAGCAGCTAAGGCTGGGCCTCTGTTGTAACTTATAAGCAAAAATGTGCTCCAGGACATAACCTCCCAGAAGATATAGAAGCTAACCAAATCACCTGCCAATACAATCCCAAGCATAGCGGCATTAACAAGGAGCATCATCGAATAATAAAAGTCAGTTCTTTCTCTGCCTTTCATATAGCTTAAAGAGAAGATAATGCAAAGTGCCCCTAAACTCGATATGGCGATGGCAAAGAACCAGGAAAGCATGTTTAATCTCAAGACAAGGCCGAGACCAAAAAATCCGGAATAAAAAGTCTTTTCCGGCGATTTGCCATAAAGACAAGCAACGAAAGCTACCAGGGACAAAGAAATAACGACTGCAAGAAAATCCCTGATCTTCTCGAAGGTCTTTCCAAGAAGATAAGTGAGCAGTGCACCACCAAAGGCAATTATGAGTAAAATCTCCAGACTCATCCTAAAACGCTCCTGATATATTCCACTCTATTTAGAAGCTCTGAAGCGGCTGAGTTCAGAACGCCGGTTATAAGTCTGGGATATACACCTATTACTATAATTAGGACGGCCAAAATAATCATAGGAACTAAAGCAATGATTGGTGCTTCCTTTCTTCCGGGATTGGGTTTTTCCCCCTTAAAATATAGAACCTGTACGACACGGAAGAAATATGCTCCTTCGATTACCGTACCTAACAGGGCAAGACCAATCAGCACACAGAAAATAGTTTCTTTGGTGGCCAATGCCGCTCGAACAATTAAGAATTTACTGGGAAAACCAATAAATGGAGGCAGTCCTACAAGTGAAAATGCACCGATGGTAAAGGCTAAGCAGGTAAGAGGCATTTTTCTTCCCATTCCTTCCAGAGCCGAGATATCCAGAGAACCTGCACGATAAATCATATACCCCGCCGCCAAAAACAGCAGGGCTTTACTTAAAGTATGACTTACCATCTGAAACAAGCCGCCGGTTACTCCGTAAGAAGTAGCTATGGCCAAAGCAAACAGGATTAAGCCTATTTGGCCTATGCTGGAATAAGCAAGTATCCTCTTGATATTATTCTGGCTAAAGGCACACATCTCACCTACCAAAAGGGTTAAAATTCCCAAAAGCGCCAGAAATAGCAAAATGCTTGAGGCACCAAATATTGTGAATATAACCCTGACCACGGCATAAAGGCCTACTTCTATGGCTATGCCGGACAGAACCGCACTTATAGATGACGGAGCCGATGAATGAGCATCGGGCAGCCAGGCATTCAAGGGAAATATAGCTGCCTCCACTCCCAAGCCAGTAATAAGTAAGACCATCGGGACAAACAAGGATATGGGGCTGGCTGAGGCAATCTTTTCGGCAATATCAGCCATATTAAGTGTCCCGAATTGACCGTAAAGCAAACCTATTCCTATAAGCAGAAGGCTTGAGCCAACTGCCCCTTGAATCAGGTATTTCACCGCTGACTCGATACCAGCCTTATCTCTCAGGTAAGCTACGAGGGCGTAGGATGAAATGCAGAGAATCTCAAAGAAGACGAAGAGGTTGAATATATCCCCCGTAAGAACAACGCCTGTAGCTCCGGTAAGAAGCAAAAGATAAAGCATATGGTACTTTTCGGTAGCACCCTCTTTGATGTAATCCAATGCATAGATAGAAACCAAAAGACCTACTAAAGCAATGATAGTAGAAAATAGGATGCCCACGGGGCCGGCTACCAGATTAATACAGAACGGAGGTCGCCAACCACCAATAGAGACAATTACAGGATTTTCCAATACTTTGGCAAGTAACATTAGAGAAACAACAAGGTTAAAGCCAAGTGCTACCGGGGGGATGTATTTAGCCGCATCTTTCCAGAAAAGAGCAAATAAAGGAATGGCAAAGGCCAGACCTAAAGGTACTGCAATAAGAAGTACAGGGTTTACCATCTTTGCTCCCTTATCTTACGAAGGTTAAGCGTACCGTAATGCTGATATAGCCTGATAGCTAAAGAAAGTGCCAATGCTAAAACCGCCACGCCGATCACAATAGCCGTGAGCACCAGTGCCTGAGGTACAGGGTCAACCATATGCTCAGAGTCTATCCCGGGCCTGGAAAAAATTGGGGCAGTTCCTTTTGTGATGTAACCAACGGAGATAAGGAACAAGTTTACCCCTGTATCCAAAATGCCAAGACCAATGATGACTTTAATAAGGTTATGTTTAACCAGAATGGTATAAAGCCCAATCAATA
>Ga0315533_1002112_pt1 | contig 14204 bp, 8 predicted proteins | sample SalMarSW160130MG_FD_203081 | JGI IMG/M metagenome (GOLD analysis project Ga0315533, IMG submission 203081) | Salt marsh sediment microbial communities from the Plum Island Ecosystem LTER, Massachusetts, United States - Salt Marsh Sediment SW1601-30 ...
GAGACTAAATATTCATGGCAAAATGGTAGTATTTCGTAAAGTCGGGCTAGGTACGTTACCGGCTTGCAGAGTTTCGGGTTCTTGCCACGCTCCAAGCTTCCTATATAGCCAACAGTTCAATGGCTTTCTGCCGTCGGTAAAGGGGCCGATGAACGTCCCTATTTCCTTTATCTGCCTGTCCCTTGAAACTATTTCAGGGGGAGGTGGGTATCGCTCAGGACGCCAGGGTCGGACAGGATGACATTCTCCTTGTCCAAGCGCATACGATTAGGATATGCAGGTTTGTCTTAAAAATCACGGATTGGCCGTGCAGTTTGTGCGGATAATGAAGGACCATAAAAAGTATCTGAAAAAGTTTAAACTCTTTCTCATCTGTAGTATATAAAGAGTTCAAGTGAATCAAATAATTGCCGAGGTGTGCCCGTGGCTGATTTCAGCGATTTTGAATCCCTCTATAAACATTTGGAGTCAAATGCTTTAGACTATAAATATCCTCATCAGATAGGCAGAGAATTCCAGAAATTAAGGGATTTGAAAGAAAAGGAGAAAAATAGTGTTGAAGCCGAAAAGGCCCAGTGGGAGGTGGGTTTTTTCCACTTTAGTCTTGATAATGGTGAATTGAAGCCGATGTCCACGATGACTAACGACAAGGGGGAAGTGATAAGCGTTCCAGACCTCAGTCTGTTTGACGAAAAAGCGTATGCCTACCTGATCGAGAGGTATGAAGCAACTTCAAATCCTATCCTTAAAGCTCGCTATTCACATATACTTTGGTTCAGCCCCAAAAAGCACAACAAATACGGAAAAGCCGCGGTGGATGCATACCTGGAGCTTGTGAGACTCTTGGAAAGCAAGGACCGGGAAAAACCGGAAGGACATCACGGGTTGGATGTTCTTGACACTATTAAGAATGCCTACTTCATCGCATACCAGACTAAACACAAAACAGCCGAGGTAAAAGCCGAACTGATAAGGCTAGTGAAGGATTTCAATTACGACAGCAGCTCATCCTTTGCCCTCAGGGCAAACATAATAGAGCTGATACTAAACGGGAAAAGGAGATTCTCAAAGGAGGATTTTGACGGCTTCCAGGATATCTGCTGGCAGGTTTCCGAGACCCTGAACAAGAAAGGAAACAGCCACGGTGCAATCACGATGCTCGAACTCGCCGAAAGGATTGACTTGAAGGACGGGGTTAAGGACCCGAAGTGGAGGCGGCGTATCGCGGAGTCTTATGAAATGATGATGAATCAGCGGGGAGACGAAGACTTGGCGGCATTTACTTTCTGTCAAGAGGCGATTGCAAACTTCAAATTAGTTAAAGACGAGAAAAGCGTAAAGAGGCTTGAGAAAAAGTATGAGGCACTGAAGAGCTCAGCCAAGCTTGCAAAATTCGAGCAGAAAATAGACATTAAAAATCATTTGGAAGCTTGCCGAAAGATAGCAGAGAAAATAGCGAGGAAGCCTTCGGATGAGATTATCAAAATCCTCATGGCAAGCAAAGACCTCTTACCAAAGTACGATAATATGAAAAAAATAGCTGAAGAACACGGCAAGAAATTCGTTATGCAGCATATAGCACCTGTCGGGGTCTTGGATCAGAGTGGTCATCCAGCTCAGCATTTCAGTTCCGATGAGGAAAAGGAGTATTACGGGATTCTTTATCAGTATGATTTTGACCTAAAGCTGGACAAGATCCATCTGATAAATGCGGTCATATTTGAAGCTATAAATGAGAGGAAGATTACCGCAGAGATTGTGCTGGAATTTCTTAACAAATATTCTTGGTACGGCAAGAATATATCAAAGGAACTTCCTAATGGAAAAACAGAGAATTACAATTGGTTGAATTTGCTGGCTCCTTCAGTACATGATTATTTCAACAGGATGATAATGTTCTTCGTTAACCCTCAGAATTATCCGAACTTTATCCTCCCCATGGATTCGCTTATCTTGAAATTCGAGGGGCTTTTCAGGGACATTTGTCAATTTTGCCGAATCCCTACATTCTTCATGACGAAGGATAAAATGAACAGGAATATCGTCAGAGAGAAAGATATTCATGCACTTTTACATGAAGAGGTAATACAACAAATAATCGACAAGGACGATTTGCTGTTCTTCAAGTTTCTTCTTGTCGAAAAGGCAGGTCTTAACCTAAGACATAAAATAGCCCATTCTCTGATACGATTCGAGGAATATAGCATTGAGTATATGAACTTATTATTTCTAGCCCTACTGAGGGTGGGGAAGTATGATTTAGTCAGAAAGGAGGACAGCCTCAAAAATGAAAACTAATTTCGATCGATTGAAAGAGAACGATATCTGCGAACAGGTTTTCATAAAGAAGCCGAATCGCGGACGTTTCTTAGGCTACTATAATTCTCTTGATGCTTTTCGCCCTCTCCTCTCTATGCAGGAATGGGAAAAACTCGTAACTGGTTACTATATAAATGTTGGAGGAGACTTTGATGCAGTGAGAGTATCATATTTTACGAACGATAAAAAGAATACTATCAAATTAATTAAGCAGTTCGTAAAAGACAATAATCTAGAAATCATCAACTGGTCTCATGCAGACCAGCCAGGAAAAATATCAGGATCATATGGTGGAGAAGAAATGCGTTTCCGGGGGTTTTTGTCGACCTATACTCAGATTGGATTGGAGATAATGAATGCTGACCTTTTGAATGCACGCTGCTTATTAGTGACTTTTCGATGGCAGGTCATGGTAACCAAGATGCCATATAAACCTCATTTCAAAAGAACTTTTGAACAGCAGAGTCCTTTTTATAATTCTTTATCTACAGAGGAAAATGCCCAGTTTTGGATGGATATGGCTAACTGGCCAAATCCACCGCAGTTCGGGTGGGCACATTTCTTAATCAATATGGTTCTCGGTTGTGACTGGCCTTGGGAATCAATCATCAGACCTCAGCCTGCGTTAACGTATATTCAAATCAATGAAAATATAAGGGAGCAGGGATTCCAAATCCCGGAAGATTGGGAGCCCTGAGTTATCTATTTTTCTTAATCTCTTTCATATGTATAATTACAATTTTAACTATAGCCTAGAAATGGAAAGTTGGTATATCTTGCCAGTATATGCAACTCTATAAGAGTTTGGATATGATAGGGATATCAAACCCCATGTGATGTCATGATCCTTTCCTGGCTACCACAATCCCCTCTGAATACTGACTACCCTACTGCGTCCTTTAATGCCTTTCCCGGTGCAAACCTGGGGACCTTCTTTGCCTTAATCGTCATTTCTTGGCCTGTCTGTGGGTTTCTTCCCTTCCTGGCATTCCTTTGTGCTACCTTAAAGGTTCCGAAACCAATTAGTGTAACGGCATCATTCTTTTTTAACGCTTTAGTAATGGTTGAAAAAACACAATCCACCGCTGCCTGGGCCTCTTTTTTGGTGCTGACCACCTTTGCTACCTCTTTGACTAAATCCCCTTTGTTCATGTTTCTGCCTCCTTTTTTAGAGATGATGAGTTAGTTAAATAGAGTCTATTAATAGAACTTCCTGGATATTTCAACTTAAAACTGCACTATTTGACCTTATCTGTCAAATCTACCTGATATAAGGGAATATCCTTGACTGTTTAGCTGATTTCAATATACCTTTTATGTGTTTTTCAAGATAGTTTACCGCTAACCCATATATGGGGAAGTATTATGAATTGAATTTTAAAAGACCCCCTGTTCTCCAGCATGGAATGAGGGGATTTTGTCCTTCTGAGGATCACTTAGACCAAGGGAAGATTAAAGAAGGCTGTATCTCAAACCGGTCTGGAGAACTATTTATCCGATGTAAAAAATCCTTGTGGAAATTAACCTGTTAAACGATAAAGCGTTTTCCTTATGATTATTTCCGACATTAAACAGAATATGATAGTTCGAGGAGCAATTTTCCCTGAACCTGTTAAGGTCATTACTATTATTCCGATGGGTGATTCTATCAAGCTGGTCTGTGAAGGGATGGAGACGGGAAAGGTTCACCAGCCGATTCTAAATGAAGATCAAATTGCTGAACTGGAAGTATCTCCCGAAAAAGAGCCGTTTGATGGCGATCCGGTAAAATTTCGACTTGGGATTGAGGCGATACGCCTTGGTCTTGCTTATGAATATGATCCCTATTTTAGTCTTTCCATCGCAAGGGTTGATCCATTGCCTCACCAATTGGAAGCTGTTTATGACTATTTTCTGAAACTCCCCCGCATACGATTTCTCCTTGCCGATGACCCTGGCGCCGGTAAAACCATCGTGGCCGGCCTGCTTATCAAGGAATTGAAGGTGCGCGGACTGATTCAGCGTATCTTGATTGTAACACCTGCAAATCTCTCATTTCAGTGGCAGCGGGAACTTAAAGATAAGTTCAGGGAAAATTTCCAGCTTATACGGAGTGATGTGTTCAGGGCTACTTATGGGGCTAATCCCTGGCAGGATATCAATCAGGTTATTACTTCGGTGTCGTGGATTTCCAGAATCGAAGATGCCAGGGAAAGTCTGATGCGGAGCAATTGGGATCTGATTATCGTTGATGAAGCGCATAAGATGAGCGCGTACAGCGAGGAAAAAAAGACGCTGGCATATCAATTAGGCGAATCGTTATCTAATATGACAGACCACTATCTGTTGATGACAGCTACCCCACACAAAGGTGATCCAAAAAATTTCAGTCTGTTTCTGAAACTCTTAGACAGAGACGTTTACGGGGACGTAAAGAGTTTGGAAAAGGCGATGGAGGTGAGGGAGGCACCCTTTTACCTTCGCCGTGTGAAAGAAGCGCTCGTGACGTTTCCTGATCCGGATACCGGGGAAGCAAAGAGCCTTTTTACACGACGAAATGTTCTTACAGTGAGTTTTCAGATTGATGACGAAGAACTCGATTTTTATGACAGATTGACTCAGTATGTTGAAAATCAGTCAATAAAAGCTGCTCAGGATGATACGGCACGTGGCCGCGCTTTGGGATTCACCATGGCCATGCTGCAACGCCGGTTTGCCTCCAGCATTTATGCGGTAAGGCGCACACTTGAGCGCATGAAGGCCAGGAGAGAGAAGATTCTCGAAGATCCTGAGGCATATCGAGAAGAGCAGATCAAGAAAAAAGTGCCGGATGATTTTGACGATCTGCCGGACGAAATGAAGGAAGAAATCCTTGCAGACCTTGAAAATGTAGTGGCCTCCATCGACCCGGATGCCCTGAGGGAAGAAATACTCGAACTGGGTAAACTTGTTGAAATTGCAATGCCTTTGGAGTCCCGGGAGGTTGAAACAAAGCTGACCAAACTAAAGGAGGTTATTACTGAAAACGGTATTTTCGAAGACCAAAAGATGAAACTCCTGCTGTTTACTGAACATAAAGACACCCTGGATTATCTTGCAGGAGATGGCCGTGATGGACGACCTTTGGGTAAACTGCGGGAATGGGGCCTCAACGTCACTCAGATTCACGGCAGTATGAAGATTGGGGACAGAGATACCCCGGGAACGCGAATTTTTGCTGAGCGTGAATTTAAAGAAGACTGCCAGGTGCTGGTTGCCACCGAGGCCGCAGGAGAGGGCATCAACCTACAATTCTGCTGGTACATGATCAATTATGACATTCCCTGGAATCCGAACCGGCTGGAACAGCGAATGGGCCGTATTCATCGCTACGGGCAGGAGAAGGATTGTCTGATCACAAACTTTGTTTCCACCAACACCCGCGAGGGGCGTGTATTAGAGAAGCTTTTTGACCGTATTAGCCGGATCGAGGAAGATCTCGACCCCAATCGGACAGGAAAGGTCTTCAACGTGCTGGGTGATATTTTCCCTGCCAATCAACTGGAACGTATGCTGCGCGAGATGTATGCCCGCAACCTTACGGAAGACGTAATCAAGGACAGGATCGTTGAACAGGTGGATACTGAACGATTAAAGCGGATTACCGAATCCGCTCTGGAAGGGCTTGCCAAACGCGAGTTAAACCTGTCGGTCATTGTCGGCAAATCAGAAGAGGCCAAGGAGCGGAGGCTTGTTCCCGAGGTAGTCGAAGGATTTTTCATAGACGCTGCCCCATTAGCTGGTATCTCGCCAAGGGAAATAAAAAATCAAGAGCATGTTTATCATGTGGGCCGGCTGCCCCGAATATTGCTTCCATATGGTATACAGTTAGAACAGAGCTTTGGCAAGCTGGGCCGTGAATATAAACAGATTGTTTTCGACAAAGAACTGCTCGCAAAAGATCCAACTTTAGAATGGGTTACGCCCGGCCACCCTTTTTTTGAAAGCGTCAGGTCCTTGGTTCAGGACAAGGTGCAGGAGGATCTGCAACGGGGAACAATCTTTTATGACTTGAATCGGGGAGATCCAGCCAAGCTTATGGTTTTCTCTTCGGAAATCCGGGATGGTCGAGGGAATATTCTGCATAAGCGTCTATTTGTAACACAGACAACGCTGGATGGTTCAATCACCATACGTCAGCCGACCATCTTCCTTGATCTTTCCATCGCGCCGAAAGGCACTGCGGTCCCGGAAGATCCAGGTATGCCCGGTCGAGAGCAGGTTGAAACTGCGCTCTATAAAGAGGCGCTTATCCCAATGCTGGAACAGGAACAAAAACAGCGGGGAAAAGATGTAAAGACCATCTCTAATCATATGGAGATTAGCCTAAACACAATTATTGACAGAATTCAACTTCAATTTGCCGAATTGCAAACACAGAAAGAATCAGGTTCCCGTGAGCCGGGTCTGGATGGCCGGATAAAGATGCTTGAAGACAGGCTTGACGAATTGAACACCCGGCTGGAACAGCGCCGAACCGAACTGGAGAAGGAGCAGCAGTGCACCATCAGCAATATTCAGCATCTCGGAAGCGCCTGGGTCCTGCCGCATCCGGAACGTGAAACGCCCACCGGCAAAAAAATGGTGAGCGACCCTGAAATTGAAAAAATAGCAGTCAAAGCAGTAACTGAATATGAAGAAGCCCGGGGCTGGAAAGTACAAAGCGTTGAAGATGAAAACCGGGGATTCGATCTTATCTCGCGGCGTTACACCCATATCGAATTACCAAGTAAAGGCCACGGCAGTTATTATGTTTACGCAATCGAATGCTCCAGAGGTAGTGTTTACATCGGCCAGACTGACAATTTGCAGGACCGATGGGAAGAACATATTTCTGGAAAGGGAGCGGAGTGGACTAAGCATCATCGCCCTCTTCGATTACCATATTATGAGGAATACTCCAGCCGGGAAGAAGCGGTACAAAGGGAGAAACAATTGAAATCAGGATCTGGCCGGGAATGGCTTAAGGAAACGATTGCATGTGCATTACCTGTAGGCAAACAAGCCCCACCCAGACCTGCCTGCCGGCAGGCAGGAGATCCGTCAACCCCCACCGAAATTCGTTTTATCGAAGTCAAAGGCCGTTCTCATATTGGAGAGATTGGATTAACCACAAACGAATATAAGACTGCTGAAAGACTTAAAAAGGACTTCTGGCTTTATGTGGTATTCAACTGTGCAACCGACCCTGAGATTCATATTATTCAAGACCCGGCCCGCCTTGGATGGAAACCTGTTGTAAAGGTTGAGCATTACCATGTTGGGGTTAATGAGATTTTACAATCGGAGTTAGATAATGGATAAATACCCCAAACGTCTTATTGAAGTCGATCTGCCAATTAAGCGGATTTCAGAGCATGCGCGTAATGAAAAAAACTTGCGGAAGGGGCATCCCTGGCATCTGCATATCTGGTGGGCAAGACGGCCCTGGGGCGCTTGCAGAGCCATTGAACTGGCATCACTTCTTCCTGTACCAATGGATGAAGATTGCCCCGAAAGCTTCGTATCGCAAGCATATGACATTCTCAGCAAGGGACCATTCAAACCAGTTGATAAAACACGTGCAAGTGTTCAAGAATCACTACTCAAATTTGTAGGGGAATTTTCATGCTGGGAGTTAGGGGCTAACGCAACTTTTCTCAATGCAGCCCGAAAACTTATCAGGGCAAGTTATCCAGATATGAATCCGGTCGTGTTTGATTCTTTTTCAGGTTATGGCGCCATTCCTGGAGAAGCTGCAAGATTAGGATGCGATAGCATTGCCCTTGAACTTAATCCAGTTGCACTCCTGTGCCTGAAGACTTTACTTGAGGCCGTTCCAAAACAGGGACATGATCTAATCGAAAAGGTCCGTGAAGGCGCTGAATTTGTAAAGAAAGAAGCGCGGAGTCGATTATCAGCCTTTTACCCGTCCCGAAATAATCGGGATCCCATAGCATGGTTATGGGCTCGAACAGTGACATGTGAAGGACCGGGCTGTGGCGCTACAATACCACTTATTTCTCAAACAACTATTGCCAAAGGAAAAAGAAAGGCGTGGATTGAAATTACAGGGCATTCGCAAACAAAAGAAATTGACATCCATATCAAGCAGGGCGGAGCAATCCCAAAAGGTTTAATAAAAACAGCAGGCGGTGGGCATGCTGTATGTCCAGTGTGCGGGTTTACGACGAATAAAAAATATGTCAAAAATCAAGGCAAGTCCGGCGAGATAGGAAGCAGGCTTTATGGCATAGCTTTGGCAATAGGTCACAGGCAGGGAAAAGAATATGCTGATGCAACAGATGCCGACCAACAAGCATACAGAAATGCCGAGAAAGCCTGGCACGAAGTCATTGAAAAGAATGAAGGCTTGGATATTAACGAACCATTTGTTCTGACATATGGACTTCATGTCCCTCCTCACTATGGTATAACGACATGGGGCGATTTGTTCTCTCCCCGTCAAAAACTGGGATTAAACACTATTGGTAAAATAATAAGAGATTATAGGGAAACATTGATAAAGAATGGCAGCACAGAGGAATTTGCGAGGGATGTTGTTACTGCATTGGCTCTTGCTGTAAGTAATGCTATCCATTATTCCACCAACATGAGTACCTGGCTTGCTGAACATATGATATCTGCATTTATTACTGGTAATGCCATTGCCATGCGTTGGGACTGGGCTGAAGCGAACCCTCTTGTGCCGGAATATGTCGGAGGGCTGGATTATGCATTTAGTCAGTGCCTATCTGCTTTGCAGTCATGCTTGAGTATGAATAGCCAGACAACATCCGTAATGGCCGCTGATGCGACTGATTTACCATTGCCTGATGATGCGGCAGATATGTTCTTTACTGATCCACCCTATTATGATGTTGTACCTTATGCGGATTTATCCGATCTTTGTTACGTATGGCTTAAACGGTATATTGGCGATCTTCACCCTGAATTTTTCAATGAAGAACTTACGCCAAAGTCCAATCAAATTGTAGTAAATCCCTATGCGGTTGAAGATGGACGTGGAGACCAATCTCCCCAGTGCTATCAAGAACGTATGACCGTCGCATTCAGTGAAGGCCGTCGTGTGCTTAAACCTGAAGGAATTGGGGCAATTGTATTCGCGCACAAAGGCACTGCTGCCTGGGAAAAACTATTGGCATCAATCCTTGATGCTGGGTATATCGTAACGGCCTCATGGCCTATTGATACAGAAAGAGCCGCTCGTATGCGAGCCAACAAATCTGCTGCCCTTGGCTCATCTGTGCATCTAATTATTAGGCCAAGAGAAAAACCTGATGGTATTGTCCGAACCGACAACATCGGCGACTGGCGGGATGTCCTCTCAGAACTTCCAAAGCGCATTCACGAATGGATGCCCCGCCTTGCGGAAGAAGGCGTGGTCGGAGCAGATGCCATCTTTGCCTGCCTCGGCCCGGCCCTTGAGATATATTCCCGTTATTCTTCTGTCGAAAAAGCGAGCGGTGAAAAGGTTGCATTGAAAGAGTATCTTGAACAGGTATGGGCTGCTGTTTCCCGTGAGGCATTGAAGATGATATTTGAAGGCGCAGATGCCTCAGGCTTTGAAGAAGACGCGCGGCTCACGGCCATGTGGCTCTGGACTCTGCGAACGGCCGCAAACGGCAACAATAAGGTCGGCAATGATGCTCCGGCAAAAAGCCTGCCAGGCTACAGCCTCGAGTACGACGCGGCCCGCAGGATTGCGCAGGGCATGGGAGCGCATTTGGAAAACCTGTCGCACCTGGTCGAGATCAAGGGAAACACCGCAACCCTGCTTTCTGCCGGAGCTCGAACCCGCTATTTGTTTGGGAAGGATGCGGGGGAAGCCCCGAAAGGGAGAAAAAGAAAGAAAATCAAGCAGCAAAAGTTCGATTTTATGGGTGAACTGAAAGAGATGGAAGAAGAATCCGGCGACTGGGCAGGGGATTTATCAGGAAGGGCCGGTTCAACAGTTCTCGATAAGCTTCACCAGAGTATGATACTTTTTGGGGCAGGTCGAGGGGAGGCTTTGAAAAGATTCCTCGTTGAAGACGGTATCGGCATGAATCCCCTCTACTGGCGATTAGCTCAGTCCCTTTCCGCTCTGTATCCCTCGGGAACAGATGAAAAACGATGGGTGGATGGGGTTCTGGCAAGAAAAAAGGGGTTGGGATTTTAGATTTGCAATTATCGATTTGCGATTGTAACATACAAACTTACATTTTTGCATTTATGAAGAGGGAGTAGAATGAGCGAAAAAAAATACAAAATCACTGAAGTGTATCCGAATTCGCCTTTGGTGGAAGTGGTTTGTGAGGTCAGATTTCCTGGTGAGTTGGCCATTGAGTGCAGAAGAGATGAGTTTTATGAAAAAATAAGGGATAGGTATCCGACAATTCTGGTTCCAAAAGTTGGTGATGGGTTAGCGCCCTACCGTTTTGAAAATGAAGGCCGGACCGCTGAGATCATGCTGGCTATAAACCGGTTCTCATTCCATGAAAAGAAATACTCAGGCCACAAGGAATTTATAAAGGAATTCGTAAGGTTAGCAAAAACACTTGGCGAAATCTATGCAGTGAAAAAATTAAACCGCCTAGGCTGGCGGTATATCAATGTTATTCCATTTAGTCGTGAAAATGAGATCGTGCCTCTTCAACGCTTTACCAGTTTTGGACTTAAACTCCCCGAAGGAATGTCCGATAAATTTGAGAATGTGAGTATTGTATTTATATCGAAAGCTCCGGGTGGTACAATCACAACCAGGATAGAATCAATCATTCGTTCTAATGATCAGCAAGAAGCATTGCTTATGGATTTTGATTTTGCGATGACTGAAAAATTATCGTTTTCCAGGATTAATCCATGTGTCAGCAGGGCTCATGAGCAGACAAGGGCGATATTTGAGAATTTGATAACTGATGATTATAGACAGTATTTGAGAGGTGAAACGATATGAACGTGGCTCAAATTAATGAAAGCTATGCACTGAGGAAAGAAAGATCAGAATCTTTCCCCCAAGATTTTAAGCGATGTTTTTTTCCTATATCAACAGCCCCTGAATCAGATATACCTTCATGGTTTTCGGGATTGCCCGTTGTTAAAACCCCGGCTTGGGAGTTTTCTTCCTCCTATGCTACAGTACGTGCCCTAAAACCCGTTTCAGTCAAGGTTACTAGGGGTGAAACCCTCTTTTTTGTTGAGAATGAAACCTTAGACATATTTGCCACTGGTGAGACCAGGGAAGAGGCTATAAGGGCGTTTAATGATCACTTGATTTACTTTTATAATCACTACAAAAATTTGAGCTGGGATCGTGTTAAAGGCGAGGCGGAGCGTCTGAAAAGGCTTTATGAAGACCTTTTTCAGGATGTCACATGAAAATATCCCGGGCAGAAATCAGAAAAAATTTGCCTCAAAAGGGCTTCAAAAAGAAAACATCCGGGCATCATATTTATTTTCACCATGAGTATAACGGGGTAGAAACTGGGGTAAAAACATACATCTCACATTCGGCAAAACAGAGAGACATAGCCGGTGATCTGCTTTCAAGTATGAGAAAGCAGCTTAGACTGGATAGTATGAAAGAGACTGTTGCTCTCATAAAATGTCCAATGGATAAAAAAGAATATGAAAAGATTTTGATTGAGAGGGAAGTTTTTCGTCCGGAACCGTCATCAACAAAACGGGGGAAATAATTTTGGCTAAATTAAAACCCTGGTACAAAGTCGTAACACCGCGCGAGGACTTGCGTGAAGGAAAGCCTCTGGATGCTTCGGAGTTTGCAGTGCATCTGGATAAAGTGCGTCTTGGAACCGCTCCGCCGGATTATCGAGATCCGGAACGTTTCTTTGATCGAACATATTTGACAAAGACGCTCTGTAATCTTGGGGGAGAGGTTGTGCGCAGATTATCAGGCGAGACAACTGAAACCTCTGCGGTTTTCAATATGTTGACACAGTTCGGGGGCGGAAAGACACACGCGCTCACACTTCTTTATCACCTTGCAAAGGGCGGTTCAAAATCCAGTTTGTGGCGCGATGTGTCAAAGATTTTGGCAAAAGGTAATATTGATTCGGTCCCTGATAACTGTGCCACAGCTGTTTTTGTTGGGACTGAGTTTGACTCGATTACGGGACGGGGCGGTGAAGACGGGACTCCGGTTCGTAAATCTCCATGGGGTGAGATTGCCTTTCAACTTGGCGGCGCTGAGGCCTTTGCCGTCGTTGCCGAACATGACAAGCAATTTATCGAGCCTAAGGGCGACGTGATTCAGGCCTTCCTGCCCAAAGATCGTCCTTGTTTGATCTTGATGGATGAAATCATAAACTACGTCAGCACATATCGGCAGCGCGGCTATCACAACAAACTCTATAATTTTATGCAATCCTTATCTGAAACAGCGCGCGGGCTTAAGAATGTTGTTCTGGTAGTTTCGATTCCCGCTTCTGAACTCTCATACACGGATAAGGACGAGGCTGATCAACAAAGGTTCAAAAACATGCTGGATCGTCTTGGTAAGGCTGTATTGATGTCCGCAGAAGCAGAAACATCAGAAATAATTCGACGACGACTGTTTGAGTGGGACCCCCGGGCGGTTGGGCAGAATGGCAAGGTGTTATTAAACACGGACGCCATTGCGGTATGTAGCGAATATGCGGAATGGACAACGGATCACCACCAGCAAATCCCGCAGTGGTTCTCGACTGACCATGCGCGTGAAACTTTTGAATCCACTTACCCTTTTCATCCGGCAGTACTGTCTGTGTTTGAACGAAAATGGCAGGAGATGCCACGCTTTCAGCAAACACGCGGAATCTTGAGGCTATTGGCGTTGTGGGTCTCAGATGCATATCATAAGGGTTTCAAGGGTGCGCAGAAGGATCCTATTATCGGACTGGGCTCGGCGCCTTTGGAAGACCCTACATTCAGGGCAGCGGTATTTGAGCAGTTAGGGGAAGCAAAACTTGAAGGCGCTTTGACAACAGACATTTGCGGAAAGAAAGAATCTCACGCCATACGGCTGGATGCCGAAGCCGTAGATACGATCAAGAAAGCACGCCTGCACAAAAAAGTGGCCACTGTGATCTTCTTTGAATCGAACGGAGGCCAAACCAGGAATGAAGCGAGCGTGCCTGAAATCCGGTTGGATGTTGCTGAACCGGAATTGGATATCGGCAACGTTGAAACAGCCCTGGAAGCATTAACCGATGCCTGTTATTATCTGACGACAGAAAGAAATCAGTACCGCTTCAGTCTCAAGGAGAACCTGAATAAGCGCTTTGCCGACCGTCGCGCAGGTGTAAAAGATGAAGATATTGAAACCAGGATCCAGGAGGAAATTCAGAAAGTCTTTCCCGCTACCGCAGGCATCGAAAGGGTTTTCTTCCCGGACAAAAGCGGACAAATTCCTGATCGCCCTGTTATCTCATTTATTATCATGAGCCCTGATCAATCTATCCAGGACACCCCAAGCATTGAACAAGCCATAGAAACTATGACCAGGGAATATGGAAAATCAGCCCGGACTTATAAAAGCGCTTTGATGTGGATTGTCGCTGAATCTGCCGGGTCTCTAAGGGAAGAAGCCAGGAAACTAATTGCATGGAAAGATATAGATGACGAAGGATTAAATCTGGATGATGCCCAGACACGCCAGCTTGACAAGAATATCAAGAATGCAAGGAGTGCTCTGAAAGAGAGTGTGTGGCGTACCTATAAAAATGTGATGCTTCTTGGAAAAGATAACAAAATCCGTACAATTGACCTTGGTCTGCCCACATCCAGTTCTGCGGAATCCATGTGCAAATTTATATTGTTGACGTTGCGGCAGACCAACGACGTTGAAAAGGATGTCAGCCCTCGCTTTTTAGTTAGAAACTGGCCCC
>Ga0315533_1002115_pt1 | contig 14200 bp, 16 predicted proteins | sample SalMarSW160130MG_FD_203081 | JGI IMG/M metagenome (GOLD analysis project Ga0315533, IMG submission 203081) | Salt marsh sediment microbial communities from the Plum Island Ecosystem LTER, Massachusetts, United States - Salt Marsh Sediment SW1601-30 ...
GCAATACTATTCTGCCGCAGGCAAGTGGTGCCGATACTGCTAAGGCGCTTAAAGCAACCCTGCGGGCAACCGCTTGCGCGCAAAATCTGAAGCTCCGTCTGCTTTTGAAAATAGCATCCTGGTTTATCTGAAGTTAAAATCCCCGTTAATACGGTTCCTAAAAAACAAATACGCTGATCCGCCAATGGCGGACAAGCAAAATATAAACCCGCTCGACCGTCGATGACGGGCATATTTCTGGAGGCAAGAGTCTAATGAAAAGTTACCGGAAAGAGCTTTGGTTCAATACGAAAAACAGAAGAGAATACATCAATATCACGCTGCAGGTTGAAGGAGCTTTGCGAAAAAGCGGCATCAAGGAAGGCTTCGTCCTATGTAACGATTAGCAGATTGAACTACTAATTCCTTACGCTTGTGTCCGCCGCCACTTTCGTCAAAGTTGAAGAAAGCCTTCCTTTGAGCCTCGGTCAGCGGCAGCAGCCCCGTCTCGCTTATCAGGTGGCCGCGTATGCTGAAGCGCCATTGCTTGTCTTCGTTCCATGTGATGTACACGCCCATCGGTCTGCCGTTGGGCAGCTTGCCTGAAAAGATCATTTCAAGCAAAGCTCTTTTGTCCTCATTAGTCATCTCACCGTAAGCATGGTCGATATGGCGCTTAGTCGCCGTCAGTTTCGTTTTAACGCCACGGCTGAATTGCTTGAATACCCTGCGTGAGACATCCCTTATGGTGCTTTCATTCGGCCTGTTGCCCAGGTATTCGTTCAGTCTATCTCGTTCCGCACACAGACTGCTTTCTTTTTGCTTGAGCAGCTTGAATTCCTTCGACGCCTGGCTTTCGGTTATATCTTCGTTGTTCATACGGCGTAGCGTTCTCTCCCTACTTCGCTCAACTTTCTTTAGCTCATCGCCGATACGTCCAACACGCTTTTGGTACTGTTTAATCTTCTGCAAATCAGGCATAGCCTTTTCGACAGCTTTCTGTATCGCTGCGGGATTGCCGAACATGTCAAACAAGTATTTCATCACAAGGTCGCTTATCACCTCTTCGGGTATCCATGTCTTGGTCGTGTTGCATTTCCTCATACGCCTTTCGTGGGCGTGGCGGTAGTATTGATGGCCGTTGTGATTAGTCTGGCCGAACATTGCGTAACCGCAATCTTCGCAGAAAATAAATCCGTGCAGCAAGTAAAAGTATTTTTGCTGTCCGTGATTGTACGTGCGGTTGGCCTCAGCTTTACGCCTCAATGCGTTAATAGTCTGCTCTGATAACAAGCGTGGCACTTTAGTTTCGACTGTTATGACTTCATTGTTCTTTCTGAACTTTTGTGTCCAAGTATCACTACATCGTTTCATAAGAACTTTATGTAAATTGGCAGCGTTGACGCCGTATTCATCGGCAAGCATCGGTAACTTTTCACCGGCCAGATACCTTCTGGCAACGTCCTCAACCATAGCTTTCTTTTTTTCGTCAACATCCCATCTCTCGTCTTGCTTGCCCCACGTCCTGCCGAAGGGACGCTTACCGCAAGCTGAGCAACCACGTTGAGCTTTTTTTATCCTTGAATCAATCGAAGTTAGTTTTTGCTGGCGTGCTTGGAACGAACCGAACACTGCACTCATTTCTAAAAACAATCTGTGTTCAGGAATCTCTAAATCATACTCGGTAGTGCGAACAAAAAACCGAATATTTGCGTTATTCAGTATTTGCAACCCTTGATGGCTTTTAGTATTGTCACGGCTCCATCTATCAGTGTGATTAACGATGACGCTATTAAATGGGCATGATTTCTTTTCAGCGTCTGCTAAAAGCCTATCAATTTCGGCTTTTTCATATCCCGCTGTTCCGTGCTCTACACCACCATAATATTGGACAATCTTACCACCGAGTTCGTCTGCTGCTTTTTGAATTTGACTTTTCTGGACATTAAGAGATTCACCTTTGCGTTGCCGTTCAGTGCTGACTCTGCACAGTGCGGCGAAGCGGAGTTTCGGTTTTGTTTTAGTTGCCATTTTTTTCGACCTTCTGTAAGCTTGTCCCCTCCGCCACATCATTAAGCATAAAGGTACTATCCCAACCCTGCACCTTCTGTATCGGAATTTGTTTAGCTTCCAAGTCAGTAGCTTTGTACAGATAATAGCCCCTCAGATTCATGCAACGCTGAAATAAAGTCTGCGAAGGATTTGCAGCTTTGCAGATTTCGTAGATACATTCATCACAGTCTCTTCTTGCTTGCAATATGCTTTTTCCCTTTTGGAACCAGCAATATTTGTGATGTGTCTCTTCAATCTCTTGCTCGTATTCCGCGATCATTGATTCGCAACCACTGACCAGCAATAAAACAACTGCCAATAACAATTTTTTCATTTTAATCACCCACATCTCTTTCTTCTTCGGCAGCGTTAGAATGCTGAAATAACAAAGACACAATCGCAGTCATCATTTCAAAATTACCCCATGCTCGTTTAATAAATTGTTCTAATTCTTCCATAGTACCGCCGCTTTCCATAAACCTGTTGAGTTCTGCTTTGGCTTCTTCGTATTTTCGTTCGTGATCATTTTCCTCAGACATATTCACATGCCTTTCATAAAAGAAAAGCCCGCAGAAGCTGAACTCAGCACATAGACTGACTCCTGCGGGCTTCAATAATCGTTTTGATTCGTGCTGAGTTCATAATCACAATTATAATTTGTACTGTCTTATAAGTCAATAATAAATTTTTATATTCTGCTCATATAATTCCACTGCTGCTTGATGTCCCTCTGGATTCTCACGCTTGATTTTCTTAATCAAGTTGGTATACACACGCTGCCAAGCTGCTTTGTCACCAATAGTTTTCGTTTCTCCGTGACACTCTTTGCAGAGCGTGATTAGATTGTCGGGGTGGTTGTTACGTCTGTCATCGTCTATATGGTGCGTGTCGAGTTTACGATGACCTTTCTTTCGCTTGACACCACAGAATTGGCATTGGAAGTTGTCACGTTTGCGAATAGATTGAATCAGCGAAGTTGTTAGTTCGGGAGGTCTGTTCTCAAGAGAGGCACCGTTTTTCCAATTCCCATTATTTGGGCCGCTGGAATTTCTTCGGCGCTCTACTGATAGATGTTTTCTATAAAAGGGGTTGTTTTTGCCTGTCTTAGCTTTGCTCATTTTTGCCCGTGTCTCTGCTGAAACTACTTTGCCCTTTTCAGTAGCACTTATTTTTGCCCGTATCTCTGCTGAGAGTTTCTTGCCTTTCCGATTGTGGCCAAGAATATACGTCCTCCAACGCCTATGCCATTTATTCCACTTCGTAGGCGTACCGCAACCACACGCACACAAAGGAGCTTTATCTCTTAATCTTGTAAACAGTTCTTCTTTCATCTGCTATTATTATCGCAAGAAACTGATCTACTTCACAAAAAATTCCTACAGTCTCAAAGTCTCAGGGGTTGGGCATCCCTCACTATTCCAAGACGCTCCACGCTGTCCTGGTTGAGTTTTCTCGCTTCAGTGCGTAGTTTTGTACTGGTTTCGGATTTTTAATCGCTTGGAACGCAAAAACCGGTTGGGGGGGTTATTAAAATCCCCTCCAACCGGTATGAGGTATTTGATAATGAAAAACCTTACCTTACCTGACCTTACCCTACCTCACCTCACCGTACCTTACCTGATCTTACCTTATGCTATATTATCGCATTCTCTCAATCTAAAACGCAAAAAATTCTTGTCGTTTTTCAAAAATTTTTATCTTGTTTTCTTTTACTGTTACAAAAATTTTTGTAACAGTGAGGCAATTCCTCCCATGTTTTATACTTCGATGATTCATCATCGAGCACTTCAAGAGCGCCTTGTATCTTTCCCGTGTTCCAGTTGCCGCCGAGGAATTTGGAGATTGTTGGTGAGCCAACACCTTTTGTTTTTGCAATTTGGAATGATCTCTCATTCTTAAATCTAAGACTCATAAATTTATGAGAGTCTTTATATGGACATCTAACAAATTTGTTAGATTCCTGAAATGATGTTTGATTTTTGAATAAACATCTCGTAAATTTACGAGATGTTGTCCAAGCTTTCAATGTTTGCCCTGTTGGTGGTTTTGTCAACGGGCTAATAAATTTATTAGCCCTCGTGGTATATCTTCCCGCGTCTTATGCTTCCTCAACTCCTCGTTGAGTTGTTTTCTGATTTAGTAAATTTACGAGATCAGAAGGAAAGTTATTCCGTTCAAATAGGAGAGGCCGCCCCACAACGAGCGAGGCGGCCCAATGAATAAAAAAGTTTGAAAGCATTAAAAGCTTCAAACGTATCTCGTCACTGAAGATTCAATAAAAAGATACCTGCCCGCAGTAATGCTTTATGGCAGGTGCCAGGCAGGCATCTCGAAAGGAAACAAATGAATATAAAAGTCGATTGCGATGTTCTGCTTATTTTATATCCAAAATACCAAATACACACAAAAGTACGCTGCCAGAATCGTTTTTAAGGCGCCCCACGCACGCCAGGAGCGATTTTCTTGCTGTAAGGCGTATAAAACTACGCATTTTTAATTCTAACGCGTCCTGGTGCGATTTGGGCGATTCCGGGTATTTCGCTGTGAAATTTTCAAAGAGCGACTACTTTTTATTATCACATCAAATATACTTGTCTCACAAAAAATTCCTACAGCATCAAAGCCTCAAAAGTCGGGCATCTCGAACAATCCCTGGTCCAATTGGTGTTGTATGACGGCCTTCAAGCTGAGCTTTCATGGTTTGCAGCAGCATATCGAGTGATTGCATACTGCCGTGACACCATTTGGTAAGCACATTTGCATTTGTTTTATTTCTTATAGCTACTTCATCAGTCAACGCCGATCGAAGATTTTTGTTAATCTCATTCGCACGCTGCAAAGTCTTCACGAACGACTGCGAAAGAGTTTCTATTTCCTTACAAATTTCTTTCTGCTTTTTCAGCGTCTTTGCCCTTTCGGCTTCCGCGACACGCTGCTGTTCGACAGATAGTTGTCTGTTCAATTCCTCGATGACTGCTGGGGCGCCATCAATTTTATTTCTAAGTGCAGTGAGTTGTGAATCAAGTGAAGCAATGTCTTCACTGTTCTTGTCGGAATTTTCAACAACTAATTTTGCACGTGATTCTCTGAGACTGTTTATCGCATCTTCGTCTGTTTTCTGTTCAGCAAGTGTCGATTGAATTTTACTTTGGATTTCTGTTATTGTCATTTTTGACTCCTTAATCAGGTTTACTCTATCACTAAAATTTTAACTTATATTTGTGAAACAATTGACGGCCATTTTAGCCCAGTTTTCCTGACTTGCCCTGAATCCCCAACCTCAGATTCCGACATGTGCTTAAACAAACTTGGCCAGCGTTTTATTACGACATCTTCTAAGAAGTTTATCTTCAACAAATCACGCACGGCTTGGAGCGACATGTCGTCAAGATCCGAAATAACCTCTAAAGCATTATCAATGACCTCAATTTCATCATCGGCAAATTCAGCTTTGGAAACAAAATCCTTCACGAATTCTTCGACACCTGACGAGTCTGACATGCAAGCTTTTGCGATTTCCGTGTTGCTCGTTACCGCCAAGAGCAAATCTCCTATCGCAGAGGTTGTAGCGTCATCGAGATCGAGCCACTTCATAATCCCGTCAACGATTTCCGCGTCTTCATCGCTAAATGATTCGCACGAGAACAATTCATCCAGATCGTTGAGAGTTTCACCCGAATCTCGTTTCACGACAAGGAATTCCAACTGGTTAGCCGGGCGATCAACATACGAAATCTCATTTGGTTTTATGTCTTTTAGCTTTCCGTGTTTTTTGTTTTTTTGTAAATCGTCAAATCTAAACATTTCTATCTCCTATTTTGATTTGGTAAAATATTTTCATATTATCGTGAAAATCGCTTTAACTTAAAAAACTTTAATTCATCTGCTGCGTCATAGTTGGCCATTTGCCTTTGTCATTATCATCTTGTTTGTCGTCCTTGACTATTCCACGCTGTTTCTCGATCTGACGCAGACGCTTATCGAGTAAATGAACCATAACTTTTTGGCAACTGAACGACACTACTGTTGCTAAATCATCTACAAGCTGCTCGACTTCTTCTGAAGACATTGTTGATAACTTCTTAGCGAGCGGAAACAACTCATCATCCGGACGGATAATCTCACCAGTTTCAAGCACTATCCCGTCTGTATCAGGATCAAGCGATAAACTTGATTCTTGATTTTGATTGGGGTTTTTCTGCACCGCCTGCTTTGCCAATTCCTGAATCGCATCAGCTAAATCTGGCGGGAAGTCCTCTCTGTATTTCAGCACCCGCTGGATTGCCAAAAAAAGTTCACCCCTTTCCTTAGTGGGCATCTCGGCGATTTTAGATTCATCTAATTCCAAAGAATCGTCAAATTCGGCGAGCGCCTTGATAAGCCCTTCGGTCGTCACTGGTTTTTGCATTTTATATCCTTTCCGTAAAATAATTTCATGTTCTGTTCATAAAGTTCAACTGCCGCACGGTGTCCCTTTGGATTGAGTTTCTTTGATTTTTTAACTAAATTTCCACAGACCCTAAACCATGCTGCTTTGTCACCAAGTATTCTCGTCTCTCGATGGCAAAATCTGCAAAGCGTGATAAGGTTGTCGGGGTGATTGTTCTTGCGTTTGGGATCGCCGTCAATATGGTGGACATCGAGTTTTCGCTTTTCGCCATTGTTCTTATGACCACAGAACTGGCAGGTGAAGTTGTCTCTACGCCTTATGGCTTGCCGATACGCTATGGTAAGTTCTGGGGGTTTATTCTCATAAGAGCGACCATCTATCCAATATAAATTGTTTTTTCCTTTGTTCGCGTCACTTAATTTTCTCCGTGTCTCTGCCGATGATTTCTTGCCTCTACAATTATGCCCCAAAATATATTGATTCCAACCGTAAGGAGACAATTTACTCCGCGTAACGGGATTACCGCATCCACATTTGCATAGTGGAGGTTTGCCCTCTAATGGTTTCCACTTTGCTGACAGTTTCCCTTTTTTCCAATTATGCCCGTGAAGATATTTATTCCAGCCGTAAGGAGACAATTTACTCCTTGTCACATACCTACCACATCCGCACCTGCATAGCGGGGCTTTGCCTTTTGGTTTTGATGATTCTTGTGTCATACTCATATTATCACTAAAAAGTCTCGTAAACTCAGAAATTATTCGTCTACAATTTCTGATTCCAAATCTTTGCTTACATCAGCAACATTAGCTTCACCACTTTCAACCAATTGAGAACTGATAAAATATTTATTGCCTTCAGAATACTCAGCTCCCAGTCCCAATCTCTGCCGAAGTTCGTTGGGAGTGACTGCACCACGCTCAAGCAGCTTGACGAAGGCTTCTGTTTTTTCGCTGAAATCGTCAATTTTCAAATTGTTTAAGACAAGGTTAAAACTTGTTTCGCTTCCAAGGACGGCGGGTAGAATCTTATTATTAAAAATGTCTTCGATTATGTTTTGAAGTGGCTCCACAACGCTGTCATTGTAATTTCGGATTGACTCGGCGGTATCCGTCCCGCTTATCTTGCCGACTCGCTGGATGCTGACCTTGCAGCGTGGAACCTTGTAAACCGCCAAAATCTTATCGTCTAAATCTTCGGCATACAGCCTGAAGCTACCCTCCTTAGACCTATCATCGAGCTTCTCAAACTCCGCTTTACTGCCTTCGGGAATCTGTAGGCACATCGTTCGGTGGGAATTCTCAACGCCTTTTAGTTCTTTTGACAAATAACTTGACAGTTTTCTGACGCTGCCTTCTTCCCACTCCCCTGTCAAAAGTACGGCATAATCAGGAATTCCCCGATTCTCAAAAAACGCAAGATTATACTCCTCGGCGGCTATTGAAGATTGAATCGCTCCGACACAAGACAGCATCGGTGATCTGCCATAATACGAAGATGAGCCGTTGTACAGTTTCTTGAAAATCAACTCGTTTGCCTGTAATTTCGGAGAGACTTCCTTTTCCTCGCCTGTCTTAGAGTCGACAATTATTCCACTGTTGAACGGCGTAAACCATACGACTTTGTTGTTTCGTTTCTGGACGAATCTATCCATATCTTTGTTGCGGTAAATTGTGTTCGATGGGACATGAAAAAGTTTTGCGACTTTGCCACTGTTATTGCGGGCTACCTCCAGACTAAAATCCCCAATAGTCTGCAAGTCTGTTATGCAGCTTGAAATCAATTCCTTGAGGCTGTCCTCGTCATTCGGCCTTTTCAGGAATACCTCAAGTAATTTTCGCTCAGCATCAGTTTTACTGTTTTGCTTGATCCCCTCTTTCAAAGAAAGCTGCCAGCCGGTACTTGAAACGTCATTCGCGATTGCGTCAATTGCGGCACCTAATATGGGACAACGATCCTTCAACAAAATAAAACTCGCTGCCGGATATGGCCTATTGACGAGGTTGTGTTGGTTAAGCCACTTGTTTGTAGCCTCTGAAAGTTGTTTGGATTCTTTATCACGCTTTTGGAACGCAAAGCTTGGCAGCAGACCGCCCGATTTCTCGGCAAAGAAAATCTTGCCCTTCTTGATTTCCGCCGGTTTTGCCACAACCTCTACAGACGCAGCAGGTGTCACTACTTCTTGCTTATTTTTTGATTTGAAAAAATTGAACATTTTAGTTCCTTTCTATCCAATGAAAATACGGCCTTTGCCATTGTTTGTATTTGTCTCTTTCTTATCGAGGCCCATTCTTTGCCTGACAAATTGCTCGGTAGAGAAAGTATCCTCGCCATCATTCCAATCATTGACGACTCCTTCGATAAAAATTTTGCCCTTCCGCAAGTTTTTAAGCAGAAAATTCTCCTGAGCAGCTTGAACCGCTATTGCCAAGGCTACAGCCAAGTCGATTTTCCTTGCCTGGTTTCTTTTAACCAATCTCCAACCCCTTGGACTTTCCTTTGCCTGTGCATTGAGCAGATGTTGCCGTAATTCTCTGTCGGGATACAGCATCAAACTTTGATTGTTAAGAAGTCCTGCTAAAGTTTCTGACATCAAAACACAATTTGAATTTGTCTGCGGATACTCTTGCATATTCAAACCGGCATTTTGCAGTGTTTTAGAAGACCTTGCGAACTGAAAGGGGTCATAGAAAGCGACTTTGATTTTGTATTTCTTTGAATAGGCAAGCATTGCAGCTTCAACTGTACGCTCTAAGTCAAGTGTCAACCCCTTCTGAGGTATGAAACACTTGTGATCGACAACTGCTAATGTGTCTTTATTTATTTTTCCAACCAAGACGATAGCACTTGTGTCATGCTTTAAGCCGATGTCAATTCCGACAGCGACTTTGCCATCAAACGACAAGCCACGCTTGTAGTCGCTATTAGTGCACGCATCTAAGACTCTTGAATCGACAAAGCTCTCTGCACCAGATGCCCATTCGTTGCAGAAAAGACGCTTGTAAGTGTTCGGTCGCAGGCGGTTTCTCTGCTGTGTTAAATATTTTTGCGTCACCCAGGGAATTTGCTTATACAATGATTCATTAAACCATTTGAATAAAAATTGGCTGTCTTTTTCTGCACGACCTTCAGCTTGGTCGATTCCTTTTTTGTAAAGCTCAAAAAGAATACTGTCTTCATCTTCTGCGAATCCGGCATAGCTCGTCACAAGATTGAGGTTTTCTTGCCGTGTAGGAACGTTCACAAGCTCGTCCCAGCAACGTTTGTGCTCTGTAGTCGTCCAAGACCAAAGTTCTTCGGCTATGACTAAGCTGGGATTTATGCCTGCCAATGAACTGTTCGGAGCAAGTATCTGAATGAAACTGTCTTGGTATTCGATTCTACCTTTACCGGCTTTGATTGAGCAGACTTTCCTAAGCCTCTCGTTCATGCGAATCGACTTGACTAATTTGTTGTAGCAAGTAAGTTCCTGTTGCTCCCTGTCGCTGGCGAGCAGGTAAACCTCGGACTCCCGCTTAGTGCACAGATAGTACAGGGCGATCGCAGCGGCAAGCGTACTCTTGCCTGATTTTTTTGGTTGCCCAATTACAGCCAAGTTAGGTTTGACTTTCTTGCGAAACAACCTGTCTAAGATTTGCTTCTGAAACGGTAGCAGCACAATCGGTCTGCGTGTCTCAAGGATATAAAAGTGTCGCTCTATGAATTCGATGTGGCCGATCGGCAGCCTATATCGCAAGTCGGTTGGCTTGAGCTTACGCTTCTCACCCTTGAAGGACTTCAAATTCGAGAGTGAACGTGCTCGTTTCACGGGGTCTTTCGTTTGGTATGATGCTTTGCTTCTGTATCCTCTTTGCTTAGGTTTACGCTTAGCCATTATTGTCCCCGTCATCCTCATACAGATCGTTTAGTGGCTGCTGCATATCATCGAAGCTAATATCCGCGTACATGTTGGCGGTAGTCGCGGGTGAGCTATGCCCTAATTGCTTTTGGACTTGACGCAGATTAGAGGTCTTCTTCAGCAAGTGCACCGCAAGTGTATGCCGTGCAGAATGTATGCTAAGCTCTTTAGGCAGGCCCGCACGTTTGATGCTTGCCTTCCATATCTGCTGCAAACCTTGTGCAGTCAGGACACCACGTTTGCCCACGAACAGCATTCCCTTAGTCCTGCCAGCGATATATTCCTTCAAGTGATTCAGCAGAGCTTTGCCGACTGCAAGCGTTTCTTTGCGTTTCCTCTTTTTCTTCAGTCGGCAGATCGTCAGACAGCCGCGTTTGAAGTCGATGTCTTCGATTGTTAGTGCAGCAAGCTCGGACACACGCAGGCCGGTCGACAGCGCCGTATCTATCACCACCCACGCTAACAAGCCTTGTAACCTGCCTTTCTTCAAGTCGATGTACGCCCTTGCTTCTGCGTTCTGCCTTAACTGCTTGGTTTCTGCCTTGCTCATATACTTCTTTCTGTCGATAGACTCCATTTGATTTCTCCCTTTTTCAATATGTTACTGTAAGGTTTCAACTCATTATAACATATTATCGAGAGAAATCGGCCTATCTTTCAATATATTTTAGTCTAAATGTGTTGAAAACGAAGGGCGTGCATAAGCCGGATTTTCCACTCCTTTTACACAACATACCACTACATAGGATCACTATTATCCCGCTTGCTGCTCTATATCTGTTTGAGATTGTATTCATAACCATTTTGTTTGTTTTCTGTACGGTAAACACGGTTTTTCCGGTATTTCTGTTTTACACAATCCTTTTCTTTTTTCCGGCGATCTATCAAATATAGACGTTCATGGCTCATCCCTCTGTTTTCCGGTTTCCCGTTCAGGGGGCGCTGTGTACCCTGTATGTGATTGCAGCCTTTCGTCGTGACATCGTTTCCTCGTTTCTCCTTGGGATTACAGGACGTTTTTGTTATTTCTCGCCGACCCGTTTCTCTCTTTGCCCGCCGCCAACCAATCCAAAATAAATCGCCTTGAGAGATACGTAATAATCAAGCGTTTTTTTGTATAAGCTGCTCTTTGCTTTTCTTTTTGACATTTCAATTCGTCTCCAAATTGTCACAACACATGCACTCAATATACGCGGCTGTTTTTGTAGACAGTCGGGATTTGCAGCAAAACATTGGATATTTCAGCAGAATCGCTGATTTTTATTTGTGGGGTGTTTTTGAGATGGACAAAAACGAATTGATCTGTCACAATGACGGATAACTTTTTGACTGTCTGTCGTCACGCTGCTGTTCAGCAATCAATTTCTGGAGCTTAGCGTCTTCTTCAAACGTTATCCTCAGTCTCGCATCTGTCAATCTTTGGGCTTTAGGCTTGTGGTGTTTGTCGAGTTTTTCTTTCACAGATTTCCAACTTTTCGTTTTGACAATCGTAGATTGAGAGCAACCGACTTCGGATGCCGCCTGCTTTGCTGTTATGTACGGGTCTCTTTTAAGTATAGGTCGAAGTCGATAGTTTGCTTCGTCTAATGGCATACCCCCTCTACCCTTTTTTGCGAAACTTCGCAGCAATTCTGCAAACGCATGAATGTCATCTACAACAGTTCTGTGTTTTGAGACTGGCGCACCTTCACTCCATTTGAACTGGGATTCTTTGTCAAAGAATTTACCAGCGAGAGCGGGCCACCACTTTTCTACTTTGGCCGAAAGCTTGGCGCACCCATCTTTCAAAATTTGCAGGTTGGGATGGTCAATCAGAGAAGCATAGAAGTCGGGCACCTTCTTCAATGTTCTAAGGATACCTTTCCTATCTCGCTGTTTGACCTTCTGTTCAAGCTCTTTTGCGATTTGATTAAGATTCATTATTTTATCCCTATAAAAGCTCCAGAAAGTCTCATTTGTCGATTCTACGATTGTTTCTGACGCACCAAGACGCTCACCAGTCGATTTTCTTTGCTTAGGACGTACTTTGCCACAAGCCGACTCATTTTAACGCGTCTGGTGCGATTTCTTTAAGATTCATTATTTTTCATTCCGAATCTTCGTCAAAAATACCGGACGCTAAGTGCTGTTGCAATAATTTATATACATGAATCTTACCAGCACAGTGGATTAAATATTCTTTATCGTCCATCCCTTCAGGCTCAAGATGACCAATAGGGTCACACTTGACTATCATCTTCTTCATCGCTTCCGTCATCGGATATTGCGGATTATCTATTTCATCCGTTTCTTTGTCATCTGCAACAGCCTTTTTACATCTTTCCATAACAGCTTCTATAGTATCAATACAAGCTGCTGACCAATCCAAAAGTTTTACTTTACTAATTTCTGACATTTTTGTTACCTTTCAAATAAATTGGCCTTGCTTTGTCTTCAACTGAGCTATGTCTAATCATCATCAACAAATTCTATCTCTCGTACAATTTGAGAAAAGTTTTCACAAAAATCTTTGATTGATTTTATCTCTCTGATTTCTTTAGAGAACAAAATTATGTTCTTGAACCAATATAGCATAATTTCTTTAATCTTCTCTTTTTTGACACCTTCATTGATCAGTTTCATAAATGAACTTAGCTTTGTTTCTTTAGATTCATTTAGATCAATACTTTTATTGAGCTTTTCACATCTTTTGTTAAAGATAGAAATTAAATCAATAAAATGATCATCAAGTTTGTCAAATTTTGCGATTGTTTCATTTAGTTTGTTTCTTTTTATATGTTTCTCTTTATATGATTTGGGTAAAGAATTTTTACCACCCTTGTTAAAAGTTTTTACCACCTGTGGTAAAGAATTTTTACCACCCTTGTTAAAAGTTTTTACTACCTGTGGTAAAGAATTTTTACCACCCTTGTTAAAAGTTTTTACTACCCTCGGCTCGATTTTAAGCAGATGTATGATGTCAGTCTCATTTTTTCGCCGTTTTATTATTCTTATCAACGCCGGTTTTGTATTCTCAAGTTTCTTTAGATACTTGATAATTGTAGGTTTGGTAACGCACAATTCCTTAGCATACGTCTCTTGCGAAACCCAAACATATTCTTTACCAATAGCATGAGTAGTAATAATCCAATAGAGAGCGACTCCTATGGCCTCAATCTCAGCAATATATTCCTTTAAGGCATCATGTATCCAAGAATACGAACCATCATTCATACTTCTGTGTATTATTTTCTCAGCCATTAGTCATCTCCTTCTATGAGGAGTTGATAATAGCCAAGACCAAATAGTTCTCCCGCCCGGAGCATCAATTTGAATGTGTGAGGTCTTTTTCTAAGCTCCGACCTGCTTTCTCTCAGCTTGTTGTAAAGAGTACGGCCATAAATCTTGATAAAACGCTTTTCATATTTGTTGAGCTTACGCTTCGGATTTTTGTATCGCTGCTTGACAGGTTTTATTGTTTTGAAGTTCATAATCCGGTTTCTCCGTTTCTCCGATTCGCCGATTTTATTATGAAGCAGGGACGGCTCAGCCGCCAATCGGAGAAACGGCCTCTCCCTAAGAGCAACCAAAGGGGTACGCCGCCCTGCTAAATGGAGTCTTTAATAAAACATCATTTCAGTTTTGCCTATACTGTATTATCGCTTTTCAATTGACCTAAAATGAAAACAAAATATAATTCCTTAAACTGCTTTCCGTCCTTGCTGCATGGCGCTCGACAACGTGAACTGCACGCAGTACGGCTTTCGCCCTGTGCAATGCTATGCACATAACCGCCAGCGTCTTTATAAATGATGACGAATCCGGGCTGCATCAAGACTTTGAGGTCTGGCTGGAAAAATTAGCACCCGAAAAGCCATATTCGCAGTATCGACACAACGGCT
>Ga0315533_1002117_pt1 | contig 14191 bp, 9 predicted proteins | sample SalMarSW160130MG_FD_203081 | JGI IMG/M metagenome (GOLD analysis project Ga0315533, IMG submission 203081) | Salt marsh sediment microbial communities from the Plum Island Ecosystem LTER, Massachusetts, United States - Salt Marsh Sediment SW1601-30 ...
GCCGGAAAAGGTATTGATAACGTACTCAAAGCCTGGAAAAGCAAGCTTGATTACGGATATTGGAAGACACGTCTGAAGGACGATTTTCACTTTGAATCCGTCAGAAAACTGGCCGAAAAACGCCTTAAAGCCGCTGATTTCTTTATGAAACAGCTCAAAACAGAAGCAGAAGCGCAGGATATCCGGAAAGTAATTGACAAAAGTAATAATCCTGAGCCCGCCGCTGGAAGAGATTTTAGCAGAAAAAAAGCTCGTAAAAAGCCTGAGTCAAATAAACACTAAACTCTAAATCAAGGCGATTCATCCCGTAATTACCGTATGTCTTTTAGTATTACACATACGCATCATTAGACATACTGATAATTTCTATTCATATTTGGGCACTTGTGCATTACCATCTAAATTTGGTATATTCTCCGGATTAAAACCTGTTTGCTAACTGCTCTGTTACAGGTTATGCTAAAAGAAGGCTTCCTTTCGGTAAAGCCTGGCGAACGCTGAATATAAGGAGAAAGAATATGGCAGAAAAATTTCGCCCATTATCTGCTGAGGAGGTTGACCGGCTCACGAGCCAGGGATGCACTTGCTCTGATTGGTCTAAAGTCGGCGTAGCAGAGGATTTCGAGCCCTCCCGAATAAAAACAACGCACTTTTCAGGAGATGTCCAGCTGGGTTCTTTCAATAAAGAGGTCGCTTTTTTCGGCGGTATTAAAAAACCTGCCGGCATTAGTAATGCTGCTATCCATAACTGCCGCGTAGGCAGCAATGTGTACATCAATCACGTTAAAAACTATATCGCAAACTATATTATTGAAGATGATGTTCTTATCGAGAATATTGACCTGCTGGCTGTCGAAGGGGAAAGTGCGTTTGGTAACGGCACGAAGGTATCGCTGCTTGACGAGACAGGGGGAAGAGAAACACCCATTTACGACCGTCTTTCCGCACACACCGCGTACATAATAGCGTTCTACCGGCACAGGCCGAAAGTAATTGAAAAGCTGAAGAAGATGATTGCCGACTATACTGCCTCAGTTACTTCCTCGGTTGGTATTGTCGCCAGAAATGCGAAAATCATCAACTCCAGGATTATAAAAGACGTCAAAGTCGGCCCGGCAGCCGTCATTGAAGGAGCAACCAGGCTGGAAAATGGTTCAATCAACAGCAGTCCCGATGACCCCGTATATATCGGCCCGGGTGTCTTTGCTGAAAACTTTATCTGCTGCAGCGGCTCAAAGGTCTCTGATGGGACTATAATTTGTGAATGTTTTGTTGGACAGGGAACGGTCCTCTCGAAACAGTATTCCGCAGAAAAGTCGGTCTTCTTTGCAAATTGTGCCGGTTTTCACGGAGAGGCCTGTGCCATCTTTGCCGGTCCTTACACCGTAACACATCACAAATCAACTCTTTTGATTGCAGGCTTGTTCTCATTCTTAAATGCAGGAAGCGGCTCAAACCAGAGTAACCATATGTACAAATTAGGACCTGTTCATCAGGGAATTGTCGAGAGGGGTTCTAAAACCACCAGCGATTCCTATGTCCTCTGGCCGATGAAAATCGGGGCCTTCACTGTCGTTATGGGAAGGCATTATAGAAATTCCGACACCTCCGACCTGCCTTTCTCGTATCTTATTGAGCACGAAGATGAAAGTATTCTTGTTCCCGGAGTCAACCTGCGAAGTGTCGGAACGGTGCGTGATGCCAGAAAGTGGCCGAAACGTGACAGAAGAAAAGACCCTGATAAACTCGATTACATAAACTTTAAGCTACTCAGCCCATATACAATTCAGAAGATGCTCAATGGACTGAAGCTGCTCAAAAATCTGAAAGCAACTTCGGGAGAGACTTCCGAGTATTTCACTTACCACAGCGTAAAAATTAAAAATACCTCTCTCGACAGGGGTATCGAGTTTTACCAGATTGGCATTAACAAATTTCTCGGAAATTGTCTGATTAAACGGCTCGAGGGAAAAAATTTCGAAAATGTCACGCACCTGCGAGAGGCACTCAAGGCTCAAACTGACATCGGTACTGGTAAATGGATTGATTTAGCCGGTCTTTTTGCTCCGCAGCAGTGTGTTGATAAGCTTCTTGATGATATTGAGACAGGAACCATTGACTCGCCCGAGAAGCTAAACGATGCCTTTTGCTCGATATATGAGCAGTATCCTGTTTATGAGTGGTCATGGGCTGCTTCGATTCTGCAGCAGCAGCTCGGGAAAAATATAGATAATATAACTGCAGAAGACATAATTGAGATGGTAAACAGATGGAAAGAGGCTGTCGTCAATCTCGACCATAAGCTTTATGCCGACGCCAGAAAGGAATTCTCTGCTACAGCACAGACCGGCTTCGGCGTTGACGGCGATGAACAGACAAAGCAGCTCGACTTTGCCGCCGTCAGAGGTATATTTGAAGAAAACAGCTTTGTTAAAGAAATTGAGCAGCATATCAAAAATAAAACAGAGCTCGGCAATGAGCTTATCAGCCGGCTTGAAAAATGCGGATAAGGCAATGCTTGCTTGAAATTTTCGCCAACCGAATTTTAACTATGTAATTGCAGGAGAATTTTATGAGAGTAATAATTGAACCGAACTATGAGCTTGTCTCAAAGTGGGCCGCTAATTATGTGGCTAAAAAAATGATAGAATTCAGAGACGCTGAATCAAAACCGCTTGTTCTGGGATTGCCGACCGGCTCTTCCCCGCTTGGTATGTATAAAGAACTTATCAAATTGCACAAGGCAGGTAAAATCTCTTTCAAAAATGTCGTTACCTTTAATATGGATGAATATGTGAATTTGCCTGAAGACCACCCCGAGAGCTATCACTCTTTTATGTGGAATAACTTTTTCAGCTATATCGATATCGTCAAGGAAAACGTCGAGATTCTTGATGGAAATGCACCTGACCTTGAAGCTGAATGTGTAAGGTATGAAGAAAAAATTAAACAGACCGGCGGTGTTCATCTTTTTATAGGCGGCGTAGGGCCTGACGGCCATATCGCATTCAATGAGCCCGGTTCTTCTTTATCATCAAGAACAAGAATAAAAACTTTAACCTATGACACCATCATCGCTAATTCGAGATTCTTCGATGGTGACATCAGCAAAGTGCCGAAAACAGCCTTAACCGTCGGTGTGCAAACCGTTCTTGATGCTCGTGAAGTGATGATAATCGTCAATGGCCATAAAAAGGCACGCGCCCTGCAGCAGGCCATCGAGGGCAGCGTAAATCATATGTGTACCGTAAGCGCACTGCAGATGCACCCGAAAGGGATTTTAGTCTGTGACGATGAGGCTACAATCGAATTGAAGGTCGGGACCGTTAAGTATTTCAAGGATATAGAGTCGAAAAATCTCGACCCTGCAACACTGCTGAAATAAGCTGAATAATTGTCTTGACCGCTGAAAGTGATTCGATAGGCGATAAACCTGTATATACGAAAAGCCGCAGAGAATATTCTCCGCGGCTTTCCTGCTTCGCTCATAGGGGGGGAATAATTCTTTTTTATCCTGGATAAATTCTATTATTCAAACAGAATTTAATTCAAAACGAATCCTTCCGCACCTGTCGCCGTCGATTTATATCAGCGTTTATTTATCAGCTCTTTTTTCTTTTCGCCAGCAGACTAACACCGCCCAGGCCAAGCAATGCAATTGTTGTCGGTTCCGGTATACCCTCGCACGCAAACACTGCATCAATAACAAGCGCCTCACCGCCAATTGAAAATATATCAATATCGCCGTTGACAATCATCATAGCACCGAAAGCGCCGCCACCTACAACTTTTACGCTGGCACCGCCGATTATCGTTCCGGCTGTAATGTCAAAAATGCTTTGAAACTTTTCCGGTTCCCCGCCGTTGATTCCAATGTTAAAATCGCCGTCCTCATAACCGAACAAAAGAGAAACGTAACCGCAGGATGGGCAGGCGTCACCTAAAAGAAAATGAAGATTGACATTATTTAACTCAAGCTCGTTACCGAACCAGCCTGCAAGACCTCCGTTTCCGACGGAAACTTCACCACCGCTTATCGGATCGCCGCCGCCATACGGGTAAAACTGCCCGACCAGAATCTCTATTCCGGAGGCATAGAAGCTGTTAGGTTCGTCGTAGGAGGTGCCTAAAGCCAAATCTTCAAAACCCATCATCACCGCATTGGTATTCTGTGCAGAAAACGCTATAAAAAGCACCAGGGATAGCCATAAATAACCTTTTTTCATATTATCACCCTTATCCCTTTAATTTGTCACCACCTCAATTTTTTTGTATCTCCTCGTATTTATTTTCATCACGGTTCTTCCGTGTTGGTTTACGCGCCGGGTTTGCTGTAATTATTTTCTGCAGAAAGTACAAACCCAGCGAAGAAGGAGAAGAAAGAAACTGTTAATCCTTTTATATTCATCGTTACAGCTTTGTTGTGAATGCTTCTTAAACGCAATTATTTACATATACCATCTCTAATTACATATCCTCTCTATCGAAGCGCGCACATCTTCCGCTTTGTTTAGTTTGAGTCTTCTCGCCAATGCTCCTCACCCCCACTCCATAACTCTAAAGCTGCCTTTATCTGTGCAAAGTCTCACCCAAAATCAATCTGCACAGAAAAGTAATCAAATGGAGCAAATAAAATAACACCTTCTGTTATAGAGTTTTCTCATCACCCCCAAACTGGTATGCGTATTTAATCATATTATTGTCTGCAAGTCAAGTCTTTTTTAAGATTTTTTTCTTATACATTCATCCATCCCGGCTTTGTGTGCCCGGAATGCGGCTTTGCGAAAAGAAATTGAAGACTTTATTGGAAATCAATACTAAAAAAATTTATTCCCTGCCTTGTTTGGTGTGAGATTTTTAGCTCTGCGGACAGAATATCCTGAAGATGGTTTTTAAGATTCGAGTTATATTTCTGACGAGCCTGAGCCGAACAATTGCTTTTGCTACGGTTTTTTCATAGCCTTTCTTATCGGCTTTTGCTGTATATATCTGCTGATATTGCGAATCGCCTGGCGAAGCCGCTGCTCGTTTTCTACCAATGCTATACGCATATAGTCCTCGCCGTTTTCGCCGAATGCCCTGCCCGGTGCTATCGCCACCTCTGCGTGTTCCATCAAATCCATCGCAAAATCGATACTTCCCTTGCCTTTGGAGTGTTCTTTCGGCACTTTTGCCCAGACAAACATCGACGCTCGCGGCTTTTCTACCGACCAGCCGAGCCTGGCAAGTCCTTCGCAAACAACATCTCGCCTCGATTGATATCTCTTGTTTTGAGCAATTATATCGTTCTCGCAGCTTCTTAGAGCGATAATACCAGCTATCTGAATCGCCTGGAATATCCCGTAATCGTAATAACCCTTTATCGTCGCAAGGTAATCAATCATATCTTTATTGCCCGCCACAAATCCCATCCGGAACCCTGCCATATTATACGCCTTGCTCATCGTCGTAAATTCAACACCAACCTCCTTGGCTCCCTTTGCCGAAAGAAAGCTCGGCGCCTTATAGCCCTCGAAGCAGCTCTCACCGTATGCGAAATCGTGTATCACCGCTATCTTAAGACGACTCGCCATATCGACTACCGTCTCGAAAAAACCTTCATCGACCGTCATTGCCGTTGGATTATTCGGGTAATTAAGAATTAAAATTTTAGGACGAGGATACAGATGCTCAATAACCTCTGCAGCGTTATCCAGAAACTTCTGGTCGTTTCCCAGCGGCACCGATATCACATTCGCACCTGCCAGCGCAACCGAGTAATTGTGTATCGGAAAAGCCGGGTCAGGCACGACAACCGTATCTCCAGGCCCCAGCATCGCAAGGCACATATGGCTGAAACCTTCCTTGGACCCGATACAAACCAGTACCTCACTCTCCGGGTCGAGCTCCACCCCCCAAAGCCTTGAGTATTTTTTGGCCATCTCTGCCCGAAGGTTCTTAATACCTTTTGATGCGCTGTAACGATGATTGCGGGGGTCCTGTACCGCCTCGCAGAGTTTGTCTATCACAATCTGTGGTGTCGGGTCGTTCGGATTACCCATCCCTAAATCTATAATGTCAGAGCCCTGCTGACGCTTCGCCAGCTTAAGAGCGTTTAACCGCCCGAAAAGGTAAGGCGGTAAACGTTTTATTCGCTCCGATGGTTCTATCTTGAATTCTGCCATCTTGACTACCTCAAAAATTATTCTCTTGAAACATAAAATACAATCGGACAGTTTACCGCGAACTGATAAATTTTCAATCTCTTTTATTTGTTCTGATTTTTTATTGCCTTTTGAGAATTTCTCGGATTAAAGGAACGTGTTTGTTCAAAAACCTGTCAGACTTAGTGCTCAGAACTGCTTGACCAGTGTAACACCTGTTATCGCTCCTCGTGAGCTTACTAAATACGGCATAACCTTAAAACCCGCCACTTCGAGCTGTTTATGTTTGCCTGCCACTGTATGGCCCACTACCCAGCCTAACGTGGCCCCGAACACGACGTCACTACCCCAGTGGTCACTCTGGTCCATCATCCGAAGTCCCACCAGGCTCGCCGCCGCGTAGGCGGGGATACCGACTTTGGGCCCGTAGAACTCATCCAGCACCGAGGCAACCGCAAAAGAGCTCGATGTATGGCCGCTCGGCCAGGCCAAACTGTTGCCTGCAGGAGTTTCGTTATCCCTGATAGCTTTCAGCCCAGCCGTCGTCAGGCTGGTTAAGGACAGCGCTCTTATCATTGTCCACGCCCTGTCCTGGTTGAAGTCATCGCCTGAATCGACACTCAGAATATACCACAGGCTCGCACCGGCAAAATGTATACCTGGCCCGCCGAACAGCTTCAAACCCCTGTCGGAGACATTGTGAAAAATCTCGTTTCTCTCGAAATACCCTGCCAGATTATCATCAGCCCCCTGATGCATCGCGATGCTCGCTCCGCCCGCAAGACCGAGCAGTATCTGATTGTCTCTTTCAAGAAATGTATCTTTCGAATCCTCAATTATATCTTCCGGCAGGCCGACAATATCCTCCCACACCGTTTGAAAGATATTGTCCGATGAGCTTCTCGCCCCATCGCTGCAGCCTCCTGCAAAAATCAATAATGTTCCAAAAATAAAAAGAATGTATCTCTTCACTTGTTATAGCCCTCTCCTGTAAATTTATCTAAACGCGATATACATCACCCAATACGCAATACGAATAATCATTCCCATTCTATAGTTGCAGGGGGCTTGCTTGATATATCATATACCACGCGGTTAACACCTCGAACCTCATTGATTATCCTGCTCGATATCCTGCCGAGCACTTCGTGCGGAATCTGTGAAAAATCAGCCGTCATAAAATCGGTCGTCTCAACCGCACGAATCGCCGCCACATTTTCGTAGCTTCGCTCATCACCCATAACGCCCACTGTTGATATCGGCAGCAAAACCGCAAGCGCTTGCGAAATCTTCCTGTAAAGACCGGCACTTTTTATCTCATCAATCAATATTTCATCCACAGCTCGAAGCGTCTCAAGGCGTTCCTTCGTTACCTCACCTAAAATTCTGACTGCAAGTCCGGGGCCCGGAAAGGGATGTCGCCATACTATATCTTCCGGCAGCCCCAGGAACTCGCCGACCGCTCGCACCTCATCCTTAAACAAGTCACGAAGCGGCTCGATTAACTCGAAGCCAAGCTCGGCCGGCAGCCCGCCTACGTTGTGGTGGAGTTTTATATTCGCCGCAGCACCGCTTTTTCCTGAACCCGACTCTATAACGTCCGGATAAAGTGTCCCCTGCGCCAGAAATTTCACCTCTTCAATCCTCATCGCCTCGGACTTAAAGGCGTTTATGAATTCCGCTCCGATTATTTTTCGCTTCTCCTGCGGCCGCGTTACATTCTTCAACGCCGACGAAAACTGCTCCGACCAATCGACGACGTGCAAATCCAGCCCGATATGGTCGCGAAATGTCGATACAACCCAGTCCCGCTCATTTTTACGCAAGAAACCGTTATCTACAAATATGCAGACCAGCTGCTCGCCGACCGCCTTGTTTACCAGGCTCGCCGTAACGGATGAGTCCACGCCGCCGCTCAAACCGCATATCACCTTCGCGCTGCCGACTCGCTCTTTGATGGTCTTTGTTGCTTCAGCTACAAAATCGCTCATCTTCCAGTCGCCCTTACAGCCGCAGACATCGTACAGAAAATTCTGCAGTATCTGCGCGCCCTTTGGCGTATGCGATACCTCCGGATGAAACTGGACGCCGAAGAATCTCGTTTTTTTGTGTTTGACTGCTGCAAATGGACAGCTCGCGGTCTCAGCCAGCTTCTCGAAGTCGCCCCCTAATTGCCCAACCTGGTCGCCGTGACTTGCCCAGGCCATAATCGTATCAGGTATATTCGCAAATAAATCTTTCTTCTCGAGGATGTGCAAATTCGTCCTGCCGTATTCTCTCACCTTTGCCGCCACAATATCCGCACCGAGTATCTGGCAGCCTAATTGCATCCCGTAGCATATACCCAGAATCGGCACACCCAGCTCGAAGATTGCCCCATCGCATCGCGGCGCATTTATGTTCCTGACGCTCGCCGGCCCGCCCGAGAGTATCAGCCCCTTCGCACCCATCTTTCTCAATTCATCAGCCGATATGTCACCGGGGCAGATGAGTGAAAACACATTTTGCTCACGAATACGTCTTGCTATCAATTGTACGTACTGACTGCCGAAATCCAGAATTGCTATTGTCTCGTGAATCATCGCAATCTCATCAAAGTTCAAATTGCCCCTCAATCAGAATAAATTCAATCAACAAAATGCTCCATCGCCGAATAATTCGGTGACTCTTTGGTAATCTGAATATCGTGGGGATGTGACTCGGTGATTGAGGCCTTGCTTTGTCGCACGAATCTGCCGTTCTTTCTCAGCTCTTCGATATTCCTCGCACCGCAGTAGCCCATACCCGCTCGCAGCCCGCCGACTAATTGATAGACAAACTCGCTCAATGTCCCCCTGTAAGGCACCCTGCCTTCAACGCCTTCCGGAACAAGCTTCTCTTTAACCGTAGAGCTTTTCTGGCCGTATCTTTCCGCAGAGCCTTTGACCATCGCTCCCAGGGAACCCATCCCTCTGTATTCCTTGAATTGTCTTCCTTTATAGATAACGAGCTGGCCCGGGCTCTCCTTCAATCCCGCAAACAATGAACCCAGCATCACACTCGATGCACCCGCCGCTATCGCCTTGGTTATATCTCCCGAATGTCTTATCCCGCCGTCCGCAATCACAGGTATATTATGTTTATCCGCCTCGCCTGCCGCGTCCATTATCGCTGTAACCTGCGGCACTCCCACGCCAGAGATAATCCTCGTCGTGCAGATTGCTCCGGGCCCGATTCCGACCTTGACCGCATTGGCGCCGGCCTTTATCAAATCTCTCGCTGCCTGGGCCGTAGCAATATTACCCGCTATCACGTCAATATCGTATTTGTCCTTAATCCCTTTCACCGTATCTATAACGTTTTGCGAATGTCCGTGAGCGGTATCGACCACAATCACATCCACGTCGGCGCCTATTAGTGCTTCAATTCGTTCATATTCATTAACTCCGACCGCCGCCCCCACTCGAAGTCTTCCCCGGCTGTCCCTTGCCGATAAAGGAAACTGCTGAACACGGTCGATGTCACGCATTGTAATCAGGCCGGCAAGCTCGCCGTTGTCATTAACCAACAGCAGTTTTTCCACCCTATGTTTTTGAAGTATCACTTTTGCCTGCTCAAGTGTCGTTCCCGGCGGGCCGGTAATGAGGTTGTCCTTTGTCATCTCGCTGCTTATCTTCACATCGTAGTCTTTCAGAAACTTCAAATCTCTGCTCGTAATTATCCCCACCAGCTTTTTACCTTCGACAATCGGCACTCCTGAAACGTGATACTCAATCATCAGCTCTCTTGCCTTTTTCACCGGCTCATCCGGCGTTAACGTCACCGGGTCGAGGATTACCCCGTTTTCGGAGCGTTTGACCTTTGCAACCTCAAGTCTCTGGGCTTCAATTGTCAGGTTCTTATGAATTATCCCGATACCGCCTTCCTGCGCCAGTGCTATCGCAAGTGCCGCCTCGGTAATCGTATCCATCGCCGCCGACACAATTGGAATATTTATCGATATATTGCTCGTAAGCCGGCTGCTCGTCTCCGCCTGGCTCGGAACAAAATCGCTCTTGGCAGGTATCAGCAGTACATCGTCAAAAGTTATACCTTCTGCTGAAATCTTCTCCTTGTTCATCTTTATCTCCATATTTTGCGTTTGCTTTTTTTTAATTTAATCAAGCAAGTATAATAATGCCCTATATGCCCGTCAAACCTATTTTCAGTAGCACGGGCTTCCAGCCCGTGTGGGTACTAAAAATTTGAAAAAAGAAATTGACGCAGCACACCTGTTGCTGGTAGAATTCCCTGATTTTTTGGGCTGACAAAAAGTTATATACGGCAGCAGCGGGCTTTTGTGGTCGAACAGGCCGGTTTGTCGCCCCTGTCACAGCCCCGGATAATCAGGTATTGTGTCTTGGAAAAGAAGCTGAATTATTATTAAGCTTATATTAACTGTCAGGCTGAACCAAAAAGTTCAGAACGAAACTTGGAGGATAAAATCCGGTATGAGTAAAATTAAAGATTTTCTGAAAGAGAAGTTATCGGCCGAGCATTACGAAAGACTAATAACGCTGGATAATCCGAAGATGCACCAGTTCATCGCCGATGCAATTGAGCTGGCCGCTCCCGAATCTGTTTATGTCTGCACCGATTCGCCTGACGATGCGCAGTACATTCGGGACCTCGCGGTAAAAACCGGCGAAGAAAGACCTCTTGATATAAAGGGGCATACCTGTCATTTCGACGGCTATAACGACCAGGCTCGTGACAAAAACAGGACGAAATATTTGCTCTCGCCCGGCTCAGAGCTCGGCGAGAGTCTCAATTCCATCGATAAAGAAACCGGCGTGCAGGAAGTATGCTCCTTTTTGAAGGACTCAATGGTCGGCCGGCAGATGCTCGTCTGCTTTTTCTGCCTCGGACCCGTAGATTCTGTCTTTTCTATACCCGCCGTTCAGATAACCGATTCGCCTTATGTCGCTCACAGTGAAACTATCCTCTACAGAACGGGATATCAGCAGTTCAAAAAAATCGGCTCGTCACCTCACTTCTTCAGATTTCTGCACTCCGAGGGCGAGCTCGAAAGTTCTGTCAGCAAAAATATCGACAAGCGCCGCGTCTATATCGACCTTGAAGAAGACCTTGTTTACAGCGTCAACACCCAGTATGGCGGTAACACCATAGGCCTGAAAAAGCTTGCTTTAAGACTTGCCATTCAAAAGGCCTCGAATGAAGGCTGGCTCGCTGAGCATATGTTCGTTATGGGAGCTCACGGCCCGAACGGCAGAGTCACATATTTCGCCGGTGCCTTCCCCTCCGCCTGCGGAAAAACCTCAACTTCTATGATTCCGGGACAGACTATCGTCGGCGATGACATCGCTTACCTGAGAAAAATCGACCGTCTGGTAAAATGTGTCAATGTCGAAAAGGGAATTTTCGGAATCATAAGGGACGTCAACGAAGAAGATGACCCTGTTATTTATCAGGCTCTTATCAGCTCCTGTGAGGTAATCTTCTCCAATGTCCTCATCGATGATGACCAAAAGCCCCACTGGCTCGGTATGGGCAGAGTGTTGCCGGAAAAAGGCGTCAATCATTCGGGCCAATGGCATAAAGGTAAAAAGGACGACCAGGGCAGAGAGATTACTGCGTCCCAAAGGAACGCGCGATACTGTCTTAATATAGATGAGCTTTCGAACAAAGACCCGATGATGGACGACCCTGCAGGCGTGCCTGTCGGCGGCATCATTTATGGCGGCCGCGATAGTGACATCTGGGTCCCTGTCGAGCAGGCCTATAACTGGGCTGAAGGAATCCTTATAAAGGGCGCAGCTCTCGAATCAGAAACTACCGCCGCTACACTCGGGAAAGAGGGCGTCAGAACCTTTAACTTAATGTCGAATCTCGATTTTCTCTCTATCCCTCTCGGCCGGTACATCAAAAACAATCTCGATTTCGCAAAGGATATCGAAAAGCCGCCGCTGATTTTCTCTGTTAATTACTTCCTCAAGGACAAGGACGGAAAGTACCTCAACGGTATGGCTGATAAAAAAATCTGGATACTATGGGCGGAATTGCGCGTAAATGGTGACGTTGATGCGGTAAGAACACCGACAGGCCTGATACCAAAGTACGAGGACATCGCCGAATTATTCAAGGTAAATCTCTCTCGGCAGTACTCGAAGCAGGATTTCATAAATCAGTTCACGATTCGTGTACCCAAAAACCTCGCGAAGCTCGAACGCGTCGAAAAAATCTACACCGAAAAGGTTGCAGACACCCCTCGGATTCTATACGACACTTTCAATGATGTTCGAAAAAGACTCAAAGCCGCCGCCGAAAAGTTCGGTGATTATATCAGCCCCTTTGATTTGATTAATAATCCGCAGGATTAATAAATACCTGTATATTGCTGGGAATTAGGATTTTACTTTTCCGCAAAAACCACCTTTTTTACTGGAAAATCAAAGAATTTTTACGTAATTTTTTATACAGGCTGAAAAACAGCACTTCAACCGTCTTGAAATAAGAAATAAATCCATAAAGTTTTTGTTGACAATAACTTATGGGTTTTTTACACTTGCTGACATAATTATCTCAATATCGATATCTGAAGTCACTTCCAGCCAAAAATCAGGTTACAATAATCTCACTTGTCTTCAGTTTTGAAGAAAATGGATGAAAGTCCCTAATTTCCTTGACTTACCTATTTTAACATAGTAAAATTCTTAATGAGTAAATTTTAGGTGAAAGTTCCCTAAGCGTGCAGTTAAGGCTGTAAAAGGTTGAACTCTAAGTACTTTTTAAGGGCTATTATTGTCCTACGGTTGAGTTTTGGCAAGAAGAGATGAGAGAATCCTTTAGTAAAGACTTCGATTCAAGCCAGGCCGGTATAGGTAGGCGCGGATGCCGCTCTGCAGGTCGGCTTGAAAAGCGTAATTCCTATCAAAATGAAGTTGATGTTTTTATAGGAAAATCTCCGCTCTTTAAGTCCATTCTTGATACTATTCAGGCTATTGCCGCAAGAAAGTGTTCTGTGATAGTAGTCGGCGAAACCGGTGTCGGCAAGGAAATTGTGGCACGCCGGATACACAATGCAAGTGACCGCGCCGACAAAGTTTTTGTCCCCGTCGATTGCACAACACTCACAGGACATCTCTTCGAGAGCCAGTTATTCGGCCACACAAAAGGTGCTTTTACCGGTGCTGTTGATAGTACACTTGGTTTCTTCAGAGCTGCCAATGGTGGAACAATCTTCCTCGATGAAATAAGCGAGATACCGCTTGAGCTGCAGGCAAAGCTTCTGCGAGTCCTTCAGGAACAAGCTGTCACTCCACTCGGCTCAATAACCTCCTTTCCTGTTGACATTCGGGTTATTTCTGCCAGCGCGAAAGACCTGCGGCAAATGGTCGAAGACGGAACCTTCCGCTCCGACCTCTATTATAGACTGAACGTCGTTACTCTTGAGGTCCCGCCTCTCAGGCAGAGAAAGGAAGATATCATTCCTCTCGCTGAATTCTTCCTCGAAAGTCAGGCCGGCTTTTATAATGAACCGCCGAAAGTACTTTCTCAGCAGATAAAAGAGCTTCTCGTAAATTACTCCTGGCCCGGAAACATCCGTGAACTGGCAAATGCAATTGAAAGGGCTTATGTCCTCACTATTGGCCGCGAGATTCAATCCACTTCTCTTCCGTTTGATATTATCGTCGCAGAGTCCGAAACTTATCCAAAAAATGAGCTGCCTACTCTCGATGAGGTCAAGCGGAAGGTTATTGTTAGAACTCTCGCATACACCGGAGGCAGAAAACTTGCCGCCGCAAGAATCCTGGGCATCGAACGAAGAACATTGAACCGCCTCATAGAAAAATTGAATATCTCTGTCCCCAACACATAATTGCACTTGTTTTTCGGCACAGATTTGCACTAAATTATTTTTTACCACAGAGAATTTTTTAATCACTGATTTCGCTGATTGACACAGATTAAGATTTTTCGCAAAAGCGAAGATTTCCTTGTAAATCAAAGCCAATGTTTGGAAAAACAAAGCCAATTTTGAGCTAAAATTGGGTTTGAATTGGCTTTGT
>Ga0315533_1002121_pt1 | contig 14172 bp, 17 predicted proteins | sample SalMarSW160130MG_FD_203081 | JGI IMG/M metagenome (GOLD analysis project Ga0315533, IMG submission 203081) | Salt marsh sediment microbial communities from the Plum Island Ecosystem LTER, Massachusetts, United States - Salt Marsh Sediment SW1601-30 ...
AAAAATTGCTAATCACGAATGAGCAAGAAATTATTGTTCAAAACGTTAAGGATGCTGGAAATATAGAGTATGAGTTGGCTGGTACATCTTGGTATAAATGGGGTGCATTGTTCGGTGGTAAGCCCTTCGAGATGAATAATCTTAGGTGCTTAAAAGCTCTGATAAGAACCCAATACATCTTGATGAGACAAAACAATGTTCTAATAGAGCAAATAAAACAACTAAATATGAAAATGAACAATTAGCTATTTTTTTTAACGTTATTTTCTTTTTCTCAGTATCTTATTGTCCTCATAGTCATACAAACTCAAAGCCCTGTTCAAGCAAAGCTGTGAATACTAGCTGGCGCAGGGAGTGGGATTCGAACCCACGCTCCCGGGTGGGAACCAGTTTTCAAGACTGGCGCCGTAGTCCGCTTGGCTACCCCTGCCCACCCACCAAAATACATGATCCACTGTAAAAACTAATCGCCTAGATACTCCTCGATCCTCATCTGGTTTCTGAGTGGCGCCACCACCACGGAGACCCTGGGCGCCTCCCCCGGCTGCACATACATCTTGGCGCTGCTCTTCACCACCACAAGCCTGTCGTCCGTGTACGCAACCTCGTTCAACCCGTCCAGCAGCGACTTCTCCAGGTTGTCAAGGTCCGGCGTCGTGACGACGTAGTTCTCGTTCCTCCGGCTCTTCGGGCGGCTCAGGTAGAACCCCAGGGTCAGAGCCACGGGGCAGTCGAGGGGCTCCTCGAAGTGCTTCTCGGCTTCCTCCCGGATCAGCTTCTCCCACGCCGTGACCTTCTTGGGCGTGTAGCTCCAAGTCCTCCCGCCTTTCCTCACCGTCCTCGGCCTCGCCTTGGGGACCGGGTCGCCCAGCACCTCGAAGCATACCCGCTGCATGGGCAAGGTATACCGGTGCACCTCATAATAGGCTTGTCCTAGTAGAGGAGCAGCACAAGCGACACGCTGATGAGGCCTGTGAGGTAGATGCCGTCGAAGGTGCCCGCGCCGCCTATGCTGGCCACGGGGGCCCCAATCTCCGGGAGCTTCCCCAGGTTGAGGAGGTCGGCGCCGATGAGGGCCCCGAGGGTTCCGCCCACGTACGCTATCTGGGCGGGGCAGCTCATGGGGCTCACCATGTCCACGAAAAGCGTCGTCAACGCCGTGGTCACGGGGGGCCCGAACATGGGCGTCGCTATACCCAGCCCCTTCACTATGCGGGCGCCTCTGTGGGTGGTAAAGGTGACAACGGCTAGGACCGCGAGAAGCTGGAAGTAGCTCAAGGCGACGTCGGGGCTGTGCGCCGGTATGGACCACAGCACGAGGTACGCCGAGATTAGTATGGGCACCACGGCTCCTCCGAGGTTGACGGTGATGTAGGTCCGCCTGACTCCCATCTCCGTCCGAGGCAGCCTCCACGTCACCATCCAGAACCTGACCTCCCTGTACGTGTAGATGGGCACCCGCGCCTCCACCGTCGTCAGAGGGATGTTGATGTAGCTCCCGACCAGGCTCAGGAATAGCACTGCCCCGTACGCCTCGGGCGGCACCCCTATGGCGTCCACCAAGAGGTTCCTGAAGAAAGCCGTGAAGACGGAGCCCATGAGGACGAAGAGAAGGAACAGCACCCCTAGGTACAGGAAGCTGAAAGGCCTGAAAACGAACCTCCGGGGCCCAGAAGCCACAAGCACACTCTCCGAGACGATAGACTATTAGTCAACCCGGAATAAGGTTTCGGTGTTCAGGGTAGCGATCCCAGCTACCTCCCCGGGCTCTATTCCTTTTATTCCCGCCAGCGCGTGGACGGTGAGCCAGACATCCGCCGGCTCAGACCTTCTGCCCAGCCTCCTGAGATGCACGGGCGAGTCCGTCTCAACGAGTATGCGCTCCATGGGCGCCTCCGCGAGAACCGCCCTGTGCCCCTTGCTGTACTCCGCCGCCGGCGTCGCGGAGACGTAGAACCCCGAGTCAAGTATCATCCTCAGCGTCTTAAGCGGCCCGTCGTACCAGTGGAACACGGCGCCGGGTACGTCGTGCCGCCTGAGGATGTCCAGGGAGTCCCTGTACGCTGAGCGGCTGTGAACGGCGACGGGCAGCCCCTCCTCGGCGGCGACCTCCAGTAGCCCAGAGTAGAGGGTGCGCATCTTCTCCCTGACCTCCGCCGCCTTGGCGAAGGGGTAAGAGTAGTCGAGCCCCACCTCGCCGATGAGGGCCGCCCTGCCCGCGTATTCCCTGACGAACCTCAGCGCCTCCCCGTGATCCACCTTGAGCACCTCCGAGGGGTGCACACCTATGCCGGGATACACGTAGCCTTGATGCCTCTCGGCTAGCTCCAACGCGTACGCGGACGACTCGACGTTGCCTCCGACGGCCACCACGGCGTCGACCCCCGACTCCTTGGCGCGGCCTATTACCGCCTCGGCGTCCCCGTAGCCCTCCATGTGGGCGTGGGAGTCGATGACGCGCCTCAAAACAAGCACTCCATGGGGGGTCAGCTGATCTTCTCTACCCGGATGTCCAGCTCGGCCCAGTTCCTGCTCCTGCTCCTGTACGTGATCCTGTACGTCTCGTCCAGCTCGAACTCGTACGTCCCCGGCAGCTTCAATTTCCCGTTGCCGTAGCTGAACACCAGCGTGCTGTCCTCGGTGTGGTAGACCGCGAAAATCTTCGCCTCCCACACCTGCTCAGGGGGGTTGATGTAGTTGACCGCCGTCACCACGAACACGACGCCCACAAGGAACAGCGCAGCCAGAAGCGCCACCCGCTCCCTGCTGTCCATCTCGCCGAGCCTCATATCAACACAATTGCCGCCGCTCCTCTAAATAAAGTTCTCTATGACGCTAGATGATGGGTGCCAGAATGAACGCGGCGAAGCAAGCCGCCGCCTCTAAGCCCACGAGGATGAGGGTCACCTGCCACTCCTTGTAGTCACCCATCCGCATCGCCAGGTGGGTGAGTCCCCTAATCTTCTCGCTCCGGGGCTTAACGGTGCCGTCAGGCTGGAGCACCCCGTAGCTCTCGGCCTCGAACCCGGACAACGCCTTCAGCACGGCCTCAGCCGCGTAGGGTATGAAGCACAGCATGGCGAACTTCTCCATGTTGCCTATCACCGCGACGCACGCGCAGACGGCGCCTATGGTGTAGTTGAGGTCCCCGGGGAAAACCTTCGCCGGGTACCAGTTGTACCTGAGGAAAGCGAGCAGAGCCGCCGCGAAGCACAGCGCAATCATCGCCGCGTTATAGTGGCCATGCATGTACGCGTAGACGCCCAAGCTCAGGTGGAGCACGATCCCCATCCCCGCCTCAAGCCCGTTGAACCCGGCGAGGAAGTTCGTCGCGTTGCTGCAGCACAGCACCGCCAACGGCACCAGCACCAGCGGGTAAGCCAAGCCCATCTCCACGCGGCCTATGAACGGCAGCGTAATCCGGCTCACACCAGCGTTCACGGCGGCGAGGGGCACAGCCGCGGGGAGCGGGATGAAGAAGTAGAGCCACCTGGGTATCCCCACCTTCTTGTACTGCTCGAAGAACCCCTCCCCCTCACGCATCTTGATCAACGCCGTCAACGAGTCGAATATCCCTATGAGGGTGATGATGAGTATGGTGTTGAGGCTGGCGAGGATGTATATTATGCCCGAGAGCCGGGGCGGCACGAATATCTCCACGCCGATGAAGAAGAACACGCCCATCAGGAACCCTACGACGACGCCGGGGCCGCCCATATCCGCCACCGCGGTCTCGTCCGCCTTCATGATGTCCCTGCCCACGATGCCCGCCGCGTGCATGTACCTGTTGAAGTAGGGGATCATCAGGTAGGTGACCACGAAGCTGAAGGATACCGCGCCTAGGATGCTCAATGGAACGCTGCTCAAACCGTTACCCAAACCCATATTGCCTAGCTGTTTTATCATACTTACCCTGAAACAGCCTCCGCCGACGGAGAAAACCATCTTGAAAGCCCTGATAGTCGACGCCCTCGCCTCAGGCAAGGGGACGCGTAAGACCACGAGAGACGTCATAGGGGCTGGGCCGCGCACCGTCGCGGGGGTGCTGGAGGCACACGGCCACGAGACCAGGATAGCACCGGTGGAGCTCTATCTAGGCGGGAGACGCGGCGAAGCAGAGTACGACGCCCTCCTGGTGAGCGGGATGACAAGCGACCTGCAGGCGATCCAGCGCACAGTGAAGAAGTGGAGGCGAAGCAGCGAAGGCCCCGTCCTCCTCGGTGGCCCCGCCGCCAGCGAACCCGAGAGAGTCCTCTCCAAGACCGGCGCAGACCTAGCCATCGTCGGGGAGAGCGAGAAGACCCTGGCCGAGCTCCTCTCCATGGGGCTGGACGCTCTAGACGGTGGAGGCTTCGAAGACATCAGAGGCGTCGCTTACCGTATGCGAGACGAAGTCACTGTCAACCCCCTGAGACCCGTCCAGGGCAGGGACGTCTTCGAGCGGTACAGGCCGTCGACGCGGCGCATCAAGGATTATCCCCTCCACTACGCGGCGAGGGTGTACGTGGAGGCGGTCCGGGGGTGCAGCAACTACCACAGGGCGAGGCTCGGCCCCCTGGGCGACGCATGCACCTACTGTGAGCGGTGTACAACCGCGGGCCTAGAGGAGAGGTACGACTGCCCCGTGGGGATACCGCCCGGCTGCGGCTACTGCTCCGTGCCCAGCCTCTACGGCCCCCCCAAGTCGAGGCCCGCGAAGACCGTGCTAGACGAGGCGAGGCGTCTCCTGGATCTAGGCGTCCGACGGATCGTCCTCAGCGCCCCGGGGCTGCTCGACTACGGGAGAGACCTCCTCGTCGAACCCGAGCCCCTGACCGACCCGAGGAGCCCGGAGCCCAACTACGAGGCCCTGGAGGAGCTGCTGGCCGGCCTCAGCGCGTTGCCCCGGGTCGCCGAAGGCGAGGCGTCTGTGATGGCGGAGAACATCAAGGCCGCGCTGGTGACTGAGAGGGCGGCGGACCTCCTCGGCGTCTACCTCCGGGGCACCCCTATAAACCTCGGGTTCGAGACCGGCAGCGACTCCCACAGCGCGGCGCTGGGGAGGCCGGACACGCCCTCCGAGACCTTGACGGCGCTCAGACGGCTTAAAAAAGTGGGCTTGAAGCCCTACGTGTACTTCATCCATGGGCTCCCAGGCCAGAACGAGGAGAACGTGTCGGAGACCGTCCAGACCATACATGAGGCGGTGAGGCTCGGCTCCGAGAGGGTGATACTGTACAGGTTCACGTCCCTCCCGATGTCAGCCTTCGCTGGCTGCCCCTCGGGCCCGCCCGCCGCGAGAGACCCACTGAGCAGGAGGATCTGGGAGGCAGCCCGTGAGGCGAACAGGGGCAGGAAGGAGGCCATGGTGGGGCAGAGACTCCGGGTCGTGGTGGCGGAGCCGTACGACAGGGACCGCAGGTACATGGTGGCGTACCCACTAAGGCACGGCCCCGTTGTGCTGCTGGAGGGCGCGGAGGGCCGAGAGGGGGAGATTCTGGACGTCACCGTGGCCGACGTGGCGTCGGATCGGATGGTTAGGGCCCGCTGATATTCGCTATGTTTTAAAGAGAGGGTTTAGAGTTATGTTAGGGTCGAAGAGAAATGGCAGATGCTTCCAGCTCAGATAAAATGAACCAGGAGGGGCCGGTGTACGAGTGCGTACGCTGCGGGCGGCGGGTCCCCCACGGCGACCTCCAGAGGTACATCAGCTTCAGGTGCCCCTACTGCGGGTACAGGATTTTCCGCAAGGTGAGGGCCCAGATCGTCAAGAGGGTGAAGGCGAGGTAGCGATGGCTAGCCTGAAGACAGCGAAGACCCTGGAGGAGAGGAGGGCCGCCCTCATCATAAAGTACAGGAAGATAAAAGTCGACAGCGTCGAGAAGGACGAGGATAGGATCGTCTACCGCATGAGCAGGGGCGACGAGAAATATATAATGCACGTGCTGCTGGGGAAGAAGACCATAGGCATCGCCTATATACGTGAACTCAGGGACAAGGTGGACGAGGAGGAAGTCACCGGCGGCCTCATCGTCGGCGACGGCAAGTACACGTACTCCGCGAGGAGCTCCGCCCCCGAGATGCGCATAGAGCTCATACCGCCGACGCTGCCCGCCTTCGACATCTTCGAGCACGATCTGGTGCCCCTCCACGAGGTGGTGTCGCAGGAGGAGAGGAAGGAGCTGTCTGAGAAGTACCACGCTGAGCCGTTCCAGTTCCCGTGGATAAAGAGTGTGGACCCCATCTCTATCATCCTGGGAGCCAAGCCCGGCGACGTCGTACGGATCACGCAGAAGAGCGAGACCGCCGGGAAGTACGAAACCTACAGGTACGTCGTCTAGTCCACTTCTCCCTCCCTGAGCTCGCTCAGGATGACCATGGCCTCACCGAGGGACGTGTCCAGCCTGTGGCTGATCTCCTCGGCGGATACATCCGGGTCCTCGGGCAGCATCTCGTCCCTCACGTACGCCTTGTGGGCCCTGTAGAGGGGCAGCCTCTGCGCCGTCTCCACCAGTATGAGCCACACAGGGTTCTTCTTGGCGTCATCCAAGGCCGTCACCCTTGCCTGATCTTGTCGTACATCTTGTCGAAGGTCCATCGGAGGCTGCTGTTTATCTCCCTGAGACGCCTCTCTCCGCCGTAGTTCCTGACGTGCAGCTCCTTGAGCACGCCGTCCTCCTCCTTGACCTCATACTCCAGGATCTCGCTCTGGTCTATCTCGCCGTCGGCAGCGCGCTCACGGTCGGTGGAACTCATATTGGCTAGCACCCTCTCCACGAGGAAGCTCTGGAAGGGCGGTATGTCAGTCTTGAACTCGTACTCAGACTGAGGCTCGAAGAGCAGGTCCTTCCCCTCGACGTTCATCCTTCCGAGGACGGCGCCGTCCTTGCTGGTGATAGACATTCCTTCCTCGAAGCTCTCAGGCTGCAGCATCTCCGCCTGCGGGGTAGGCTGCGGTGTCTCCGTGCGCGGCTTAGGCTGCGGGGCGGCCTTGGGTGCGGTGGGCGTCCTGAACCCCTCCGCCACGATCATCTTGTCTATCGCGGCCATGGCTGCCCTGAGGTCCGCCGCCTCGGCCTCAAGCTCAGCCATCCTCTGCTCCATGGTCTCCCTGAACTGAAGCAGCCTCTTGGTCTCCTGCTCCTCACTCAAACCGGTGCCCCCTGCCTCTCATATTCAACTCTCCATGCAGGGATTTAAAGAGGTAACGCGCACACTCAATGTGAAGACGATGTTAGGCACGGGATTCGTCGACAGGTACGTGGAGATCAGCCGCGAGAAGGACAGCTTCCTCTGCGTCGGAATCGACCCGACGACGATGGACATCAGGCAGAGGTACGTGGTGCCCCCGCCGCTCATGGAGGCCAGAGGCAGCAGGGAGGGGCTCATGGAGTTCTCCCTCAACGTCATCGACGCCGTCACCCCCTACGCGCCTGTGATAAAGCCCAACGCCCAGTTCCTGGTCTACGCCCTCTGCTTCGACGACCTCAAGGAGATCGTGGACAAGATCCATGACGGCGGCAGCCTGGCCCTCCTCGACATCAAACTATCCGACATAGGCACCTCGATGGACGCGGGGCTACACTGGATAGACCGTCTGGGCTTCGACGCCGTGACCTTCAGCCCCTTCCCGGGCTACGAGAACGGCGTCGATGCCGTCTACAGGTGGGCCCGGGAGAGGGATAAGGGGATATTCGCCCTCTGCCGCATGAGCAACCCGGGCACCCACGACTACCAGTCCAGGCTTATGGACGGGGAGCCGTTCTACGTCCGCCTCGCCCGGGACGCGCACGCCCACGGCAGCAACGGCTACGTCGTGGGCTGCACCGCCTCGGAGGAGCTAGGCATAGTCAGGAAGATCATCGGCGAGGAGTGCCTCATCCTGGCGCCCGGCCTTGGGGCTCAGGGAGGCGACCCCATGACGGCGCTGAGGCTCGGCGCCAACAGCCAGGGGGAGCGACTCATAGTCTCGTCGTCCCGGTCGATCAACTATGCGTACGAGTCCCTAGGCTGGGACTGGGCGAGGTACCCGGAGGCAGCCGCCAAGACGGCTGAGGAGAAACGCGACGAGCTCAACCTCATCCGCAGAGGACTCGGGAAATAAGTACCGGATAAATTAATAACGAGACCCTCCAACATAATGGGAGGTTCAAACGGTTGACCAGTAATATCTATGAGGTCAGGTTCCACGGCCGGGGCGGCCAGGGAGCCTGGACGGCCTCGCTACTCCTCGCCCAGGCGGGGCTCATGGAGGAGAAGAACATACAGAGTTTCCCCGCGTTCGGACCTGAACGCGCCGGCGCCCCCATCACGGCATTCACCAGGATCAGCGACGAGAAGATCCAGCTCCACTCAAGCATCTACGAGCCGGACGTCGTCGCAGTCCTGGACCCCACTCTTCTCGGGCCCGCCGTCTCGAAGGGCATCCAGAAGGGCACGAAGCTCATAGTCAACACCGACGAGTCGGCGGACGCCGTCAGGAAGAAGCTTGGCCTGAAGAACGTGGAGACCTGGACCGTGGACGCCACCACCCTCGCCCTGAACGTGCTGGGTAGACCCATCACGAACACCGCGATGCTGGGAACCATAGTCAAGGCCACGGACGTGGTGAAGCTGGAGAGTCTGATCCGGGTGATTAAGGCTCGTTTCGAGGGAAAGATCGGTGAACTCAACGCGGATCTGGTGAGGAAGGCTTACGAGGAGGCGAAGATGGGATGAGCAAGGAACGTACGTGGCAGGAGCTGCCTAAGGGAGCCGTGAGCTACAGGTCGAGCATGGAGTACAAGACGGGCGACTGGGGCGTAGACGCCCCCAAGATCGACCACGACAAGTGCGTCAAGTGCAACATGTGTCACTTCTACTGCCCAGAAGGGTGCATCCACGTCGAGGAGGACGGAACCCCGGTGCCCGATCTGGAGTACTGCAAGGGCTGCGGCATCTGCGCCAAGGAATGCCCGGTAAAGGCGATAGAGATGGTGAGAAAATAATGGTTGAACAGAAGCTTATGGGACTCAACGGCGACGAGGCGGTCGCCTACGCCACCAAACAGGTCAACCCGGACATCGTTGCCGCTTACCCCATCACGCCCCAGACCATCATCGTGGAGCGTTTCAGCGAGTACGTCGCCGACCGTGAGGTCGACACCGAGTTCGTCGCGGTGGAGTCGGAGCACAGCGCCATGAGCAGCTGTGTCGGCGCAAGCGCCGCGGGGGCGCGTGCGTTCACCGCCACCGCCGCCAACGGCCTAGCCCTCATGTGGGAGATCGTCTACATAGCGTCCAGCCTTCGGCTGCCGATAGTGATGGCTGTGGTAAACAGGGCGCTGAGTGGCCCCATCAACATCCACAACGACCACAGCGACACCATGGGCGCCAGAGACAGCGGCTGGATACAGATCTACTGCGAGAACGCGCAGGAGGTCTACGACGCCAGCATCGCGGCGTGGAGGATCGCCGAGCACCTGAAGGTCCAGCTACCCGTAATGGTGTGCCTCGACGGCTTCACCCTGAGCCACACCATGGAGAACGTCATGACCCTACCAGACGAGACTGTCCAGAGGTTCGTCGGCGACCGACCGTTCATCGAGGTGGAGGGCCACATGGGTAAGGGTGAGCTCAGGCTCAACCCCGAGATGCCCCTGACAATGGGTCCGCTAGACCTTCAGGACTTCTACTACGAGCATAAGATCCATCAGGTCGACGCCATGGAACAGGCGTTGAAGTACATGAAGGACGTGGACGAGGAGTGGACCAAGGTCAGCGGACGCAGCTACAAATACGTCGAGCCCTACCTGATGGAGGACGCCGAGGTCGCCCTCATCGGCATGGGCTCCATGATGGGAACCGTCCGCCACATGGTGGACGATCTGCGCGCAGAGGGCGTCAAGGCCGGCATGGTAAAGCTAAGGCTGTTCAGGCCGTTCCCTGTGGACGCCATCAAGAAGGCCATCGGCGACGTCCCCGTGCTGGGCGTCATGGAGAAGTGCATAAGCTTCGGCGCCCCCGCGAGCCCACTGATGGAGGAGCTCATGACCGTCTACTACCACGACAAGGAGAAGCCCATGATAGCCAACTACGTCGTCGGCCTAGGAGGCAGGGACGTGAGCCCCGACATGATAAGGGAGGCCTACAAGAGCCTAGCCAAGATCAAGAAGACGGGCAAGGTGGACAAGCTATCCACCTACATAGGAGTGAGAGGTGATTAACATGAGCAAGCTAACGCTGAAGGAAGCAGCGCATATAGAGGACACCCTGACCAGCGGCCACAGGCTATGCGCAGGATGCGCCCACTCCATCGTCGCCAGGATGATAATGAAGGCCGCCTCCGACAAGCCCACGTTCGTCACCAACGCCACGGGCTGCCTAGAGGTTGCGACCACCCTCTTCCCGTTCACCAGCTGGAAGGTGCCGTGGCTCCACAACGCCTTCGAGAACGCGGCGGCCAACGCCAGCGGCATCGAGGCCACGTGGAGAGCCCATAGGCGTAAGGGTAAAGGGCCCCTCGCAGGGTACGAGGACATCAACGTCATCGCCTTCGCCGGAGACGGAGGCACCTACGACATAGGCATCCAGGCGCTCAGCGGAGCCCTGGAGCGGGGCCACCACTTCACCTACGTGCTGATGGACAACGAGGCCTACATGAACACCGGCATACAGCGGAGCGGCGGCACGCCGTTCGCCGCGAGCACAACCACCAGCCCGGCTGGCCGTGTGATACACGGCAAGACCCAGTGGAAGAAGCCCATCATGGACATCGTGGTCGCCCACGACATTCCCTACGCGGCGACGCTGAACCCGGCTTGGCCCCAGGACGTGCTGGACAAGTGCAGGAAGAACTTCAGCATCGAGGGGCCCAAGTTCCTCCACGCGTTAATCGCGTGCACCAGGGGCTGGAGGTACCCTACCTCTGACACCATAGCCATCTCCAGGCTCGCCACCCAGACCTGCGTGTTCCCCCTCTACGAGGTGGAGCGGGTCGACGGCAGGCCCGTGTGGAAGCTGAGCGGCCCCAGCGCCGCCATCGTCAGGAGGCCGGAGAGCAAGAAGCCGGTGGAGGAGTACCTGAAGACTCAGGGTAGGTTCCGCCACCTGTTCAGGCCCAAGCCCGACGAGGAGCTGCTGAAGGCCATCCAGGACGGCGTCGACCACCGCTGGGAGATGCTGCTCGAGAAGTGCGGGTAGCCCCCCACCCCTTTTTCCTATTCATAGATTATTAGTAGAACAACGACCTCTGCAATGCCTAGGACGCCCGGTAATAATAGAAGGTTCAGTATGTTGTACCCAGCCCAGAAGCATAGAATCCAGATGAGGCTTGTCGACACGTTGGAGGGTAGAGGAAGGTTGGTCTCGCCCCCGGTCATCAAGTAGAACAGCGCCGCGTAGACGAAGCCCGTCACAATCCAGCCGAGGAAGTTTATCAAAGGCACGCCGTAGTAGATCCCCGGTTGCGTCCACCCCCAGAAACCAGCGGAGACCGCCGCGGGGTCGATGACCATGTCTATCGACACGTTCACCAACGATGAAAACAAAGCATACCTCACCAGGCTTCGGCCGCTGAACCTGCTGGCCACGGCCATCGCCCCGAGTAGAATCGGGGTATAGGCGAAGCTAACCGAGGCAGGGACGAGCCCTAGGACGGTGTAACCCAGTAGCTCAGAGTAATGGAACTCGCCGTAAGGGAAACCCGTCCACACGGCATAGGCCTCGACGAGCAGAGGCAAGGCGCTGAGGACGAGGAGAGCGGTGAGCCCTCTCCTCGCCCCCGCGTACCTGACGAGGCTAATGTATGAAGGCAGCGCAAAGATCACGATGAAGACGGCCGACAACGAGCCGAAAGGAGCCACCGACGCGAACCGCACCATGAAGTAACTTGAAACGAAGAAACCCACGCCGACAACGGCTACAAGTTTCTTCTCCATGTGGAGTATATGTCGAACCTTTCTAGAAAAACCATTTCCAACGGGTTACATGAAAAAAATCGTCAAGGTATATTAATTGCCGTAAAAGGGACCCTCATATGCTTGTAACAATCATCGGAGCAGGTTTCGGCGGCTTATCTGCCGCCGCGCTCCTCGCCAAGCAGGGATTCGACGTCACTCTACTGGAGAAACTGGGTGGCCCCGGCGGAAGGGCGCGCGTGCTCAAAGAGAATGGATACAGCTTCGACATGGGTCCAAGCTGGTACCTGATGCCCGATGTCTTCGAGAAGTTCTTCGAGGAGTTCGACAGGAAGCCCAGCGATTATTACGACCTGATCCGCATCGACCCGTCCTACAGGATATTCTTCGACGGCGAGACAGTTACAGACGTCTCAGCGTCTCTGGAGGAGAACTATGAGCTCTTCGACGGCTTCGAGGAGGACGGCGGCGAGAAGCTGCGCAGGTACCTGGAGCAGGCGGGGCGCCACTACAGGCTCGCGATGGACGAGATGCTCTACAGGGAGTACGACAGGATCTGGGACATGTTCAGCGGCAGGCTGGCGCTGGAGGGCTTCAGGCTGCCCCTGTTCAGCGACATAGACAGCTACATTAGCAAGACGTTCAAGAGCCCCAAGTCCAAGAAGATACTGGAGTACAGCATAGGCTTCATCGGGGGCAGCCCCCACAACACGCCCGCCCTATACTACATCATGAACCACGTCGACTTCAAGCTAGGGGTGTGGTACCCAGCCGAGGGCGGCATAGGCAGGGTCGTGGAAGCGCTGGTCCAGCTCTGCGAGGACCACGGCGTGGAGATCAGGTACGACTCGGAGGTTAAGAAGATCGAGGTCGAGGACGGCAAGGCCAGGAGGGTCGTCACAGGTGACGAATCCATCGAGACCGACCTGGTCGTCGTGAACGCCGACTACGCCCACAGCGAGCTGGAGCTCCTAGAACCCCGCTACAGGAGCTACGACGAGAAGTACTGGGATAGCCGCGTCATGGCCCCCTCGGCACTGGTCCTCTACGTGGGCATCGACAAGAAGCTGCCCAAGCTGGAGCACCACAACCTGTTCCTCACCCGGGACTGGGACCAGGGTTTCGAGAGCATCTTCGACCCCAAGAAGGCCAGGTGGCCTGAGACGCCGAGCTACTACGTCAACGTCACCTCGAAGTATGACCCCACGACGGCGCCCGATGGAGGCGAGACCCTCTTCATACTGGTGCCGCTAGCGCCGGACCTTGAGGACACCCCGGAGATACGGGCGAGGTACTACGACAAGATGATGACTCACCTGGAGACGCTGGCGGGGGAGCCCATCAAGGGCCACGAGGTGGTGAAGCGCGTCTACGCGGTCAACGACTTCCGTGAGGACTACAACGCGTACAAGGGCACCGCCCTGGGGCTCACACACACGCTGATGCAGACCGCGATTTTCAGGCCCAGCCACAAGAGCAGGAAGGTGGACAACCTCTACTACACGGGTCACTACACCCACCCCGGCATAGGGATGCCTATGTGCATCATCAGCAGCCAGGTTCTCGCCAAGACTATCGAAAAAACCGTGAAAAAAGGGTAGAGAACACGATTGAACCCACTCTTAAAGAAGATATTCAAGCAGGGAAGCAAGACCTACTTCTACGCGAGCATATTCTTCCCGCCGGACGTCAAGGAGGACGTGTTCAGGCTCTACAGCTTCGTGCGTAAGGCCGACGACTACGTGGACTGCGTCCCCCAGCAAAAACAAGAGTTCTACGGTTTGAGGGACATGTACCGGAGATCGCTCCGGGACGAGGAGACCGGCAACCCGGTCATCGACGGCTTCAGGGAGCTCATGGCGAAGCGGGAGTTCGAGCCGAGCTGGGTCGAGGCTTTCCTCGACAGTATGGAGGCCGACCTCTACATCAAGAGCTACGAGACCATCGAGAAGCTCAAGACCTACCTCTACGGCTCGGCTGAGGTGGTGGGCCTCATGATGGCCAAGATTCTCGGGCTCGACCCCGAGTCCCATACCTCAGCCAGGTACCTCGGGAGCGCCATGCAGTACGTCAACTTCATCAGGGACATCAACGAGGATCTATGGCTGGGGCGCAACTACTTCCCCCGGAAAGAGTACACCGAGAACGGGTTGACGAGCCTTGAGCCCAGCCACGCCTCCGGGAACCCGGAGGGGTTCACGAGGTTCATCCGGACCCAACTCTCCCGTTACTTCCGCTGGCAGGAGATAGCCGAAGAGGGGTTCAGCTACATACCCAAGCGATACCTGATCCCCGTC
>Ga0315533_1002124_pt1 | contig 14164 bp, 6 predicted proteins | sample SalMarSW160130MG_FD_203081 | JGI IMG/M metagenome (GOLD analysis project Ga0315533, IMG submission 203081) | Salt marsh sediment microbial communities from the Plum Island Ecosystem LTER, Massachusetts, United States - Salt Marsh Sediment SW1601-30 ...
TCACTACCGCCTTTGCATACTCCTCCTGTGCGCCTGCCTTTAGTATCTTCTCATGCGATTGCCTTACCTTCTCCATAAATGTAATAAGTGCTAACTTCTGGCGTGAGTTGAATAGATCACCCCATTTGTTTAATCCATAGATAGGCACATTAAAAACCCCACTCATTAAAGGAATTTCTTCCTCCGGTACAGGGTTAATTCCCCATTCTCCCATCAATTTTGCTGTTTTCTCTTTGAGATAAATCTCTGCTTTTTCATAAATTTCCAAATCCTTTTCTGTTGCAATCCTATAATTTTTCCCCTTCTTTATTGGACTATGCAAAACAACAGCAATTATTCTACGCCCAGATTTCCCTTCCCTAAAGAGTTTTCTTGTGGTGTTGGCATCAACCATGTTACCACAGACAGAACATATAGCAATTGCTCTTGATACTGTTCCTTTGAGGGGATCAAAATTGTTTGGAAAATCATTGTTTTGCCCTACAATCTCAAACTCAATTTTGTTATTTTTAACAAACGGTCTTAATGCTACTTTTTTATTCTCTTTCTTTGCCAGCCAGAACTGCCTCATCAATGGAATTTCAGCACCACAAGCAGGATTCTGACAGGGAATGGTTCTTGCCCATATATAACCTACGGGGATAGAACCATCTTTTTCTTTGGGATATAATTTTCCTATCTCTTCCCTTGCCCCTTCTAAAACCCAATTACCCCACCTTTTAACATCCTTAAGCAGGGGGTTCTTAAAACTGCTTCCTTTTAATAATCCCAAATCATCCTTCATTTCTTTTAGCTTTCCATACTTTTGTGGATATTCTAAAGTGCATTTCAGAATTAAAATTGCTACAGGATTATACTCACCTGCATAAGTTTCGCATCCAAGCCTTAATGCTTCCAGAGGAATTGCTCCACCACCTGCAAATGGGTCTAAGATTCTTAATGGTTTTCCACCGTTTGCTTCAAAGATATCTTTTCTTGCCTTTTCAATAAGCATAGGTTCTAGTGAGTTTTCCCATTTTGAAAGATTGATGATAAACTGCCTCTTTTTATCCCATTCCACACCATTTTCAGCAGCAGGAATTAAAGCTGCATAAGCAGTTGCCCTTGAAGATGCCAATGGTCTTCGAGCCCACCAGATATGCAAAGTAGATATATGCCCATGCCTTATGTTCTTCTCTCTTGCAGACTCTATACTTACCTCTTTTACGGGAAAACTTACTTCAATAAATCTTTTCATATCATCACCTTCATACAACCAATCATCCTGTTAATGAGTTTATATAAATTTGACCATCTTCAGGGCTATAGGGACCACCACTGAGGAATGTTGTAAATCTCCTTTGCATTCTACCAGCCGTTCGTCCAGAATGGCGTTGTTGACCAGTTCTCTTTTGACAAAAGGTAACGTAAAGATACTTCCTAGCACGTGTAAGCGATACATACAATAGACGCCTCTCATCATCAATCGCCTCGCCAGTTGCTCTTCCGGGAATGTACTCGTCCTCTGCTGCAGCTACAATTACTGCATCTGCTGACAATCCCTTGGCTTGGTGCATTGTCATAACAGCGACTTTATCCTTTTCTTTTTCCTGTTCCGCATCACCAATAGATATATTCAATACACGTAAAAGGTCTTCCAGTGATTCAACCTCACCAAGTTCTCTTACCCTTAAAAACAGATCGAGTACTTTTTCCCTTTCAATTTCATCCTGAATTACCCTATTGATAAGATCCTCAATCCAACTTTCTAAATTCTCTTTATTTAGAGCACTAATTTCATTGAGAAAATCCTCTATCTTTTCTACTTCCTGAGCGATTTTGCTTCCTTTCCCCGGTATAATATTTGGTGCTCCCTTAACTTCCTGAAGCACCTCCGAAAAATTCAATCCATCCCTTCTGGCTATCTCATATAATTTAGAAAATCTTTTCTTACCAATTCCTCTATTCCCTAAATCAAGAATTGTTCTCCAGGCAAGGTGATCTTCACGATTGTAAATTAATCGCATTATGCAAAGCAATTCTCGACCGTGCTCATGATTCAGCGGTTCCAGCGGATTTGACACCGCTCCAACAGGGATACCTTTTTCGGTAAGAGCATCTCGTATCGGATTTGAAAAACGGTTGTCTTTATCAGAACGAAAAAGAATCAGGATTTCATCAGGAGATACGTTTTGACAATTGATTAACCAGTAACACAGTTCCGCAATGCCCTCAGCTTCTTTATTTTGTTTTAGAAATCTTAATACATGAACTTCCCCTAGTTCAGATTCGTCTTTAGGTTTAATTGGCTTATCAATACGACGAATATCTTGTTTTGCCACATAAAGACCGTAATCGAGTATTTCTTTACAACATCGTTGGCAAATATCCAATCCTAATGATGCAGAGGAAATGTAATCATTAGCAAATCTCCTTATCCCTTCAGGATTTGCGAATCTAAAACCATAGATACTTTGGTCATCATCTCCAGCACAATATATCTCGCTTCCCAGTGCCGCTAATGATTTGATAACTGATAGGTCACAAGCATTTAGGTCTTGGTATTCATCAATAAGCACATATTTTGGGGGTCCCTCCAAATCTAATATTTCTCCCTGCTCTTCTAATATTCGCTTTAGCTGGTAGACGAGTTCTGATCTTAAAGTATATTCATAAATCTCTCTATGTTCTTTCCATGCCCCTAAAAATTTTGGGTTGGGGAAACGCCTTTCCCAATCTGGGGTTAATCGTTGCCAATCAGTGGAAAGTTCATTTAGTAACTCTTTAGTCTTCCTCACATCTTTACCAATTAAATCGCTTAGTTCTTCTATGATAATTTGCCGTTCCTCATAATCATCTGCAATTCGTAGAGGTTGTGGAAGCTGATTTAATAATGCATTTCTAAATAGCTGTCTCAGGGCAAAAGAATGTAGGGTAGAAATTCTCGGAAGTTCTGATGATATTGTTTCGAGGTTATTGTTAATATAATGCCTTAATTCCGATGCTGCTGCACGGGTAAATGTAAGGGCAAGAATTTCAGTTGGCAAGATATGCTGTTGAGTTATTAACCAAAGAATTCTTCTTGTCATAGTTAATGTCTTACCTGTTCCGGGTCCTGCAAGGAGCCTTGCAGGTGAGCCTATATGGCTTGCTGCTTTCTTTTGTGCTTCTGTTAAATTTTCATCCCATTGAAACATATTTACTTACCTCAAATTTGATTGAATATATATTTATTTTCATGCCTTCACTCCTTTATTTTTCCATTCCCTTAAAGGAACTATAAATCTCACAACTTCGACTTTTTCTTGAATATTCAGATTCTCAGCAGGATTATTAATTATGTAAAGTGTCGGACTTGTAGTTGCTTTAGCGACCACATAAAGCCAGTACTGCTCCTTAAATCTCTTTGCTTTAAACCATTCATTGCAAGTCAAAGCAACCTGAGCTTCATTCTTTCTCGCTTTAACCTCTATATATCTTGTTTCTACATCCCCTTTTGATCTTAAGTCAAATCCAAGATTCTCCTTTGAAACATCTTCTGGTTTTCTTCCTTGATTTTTTTCGTATCCCATTGCAATCTCCATACCTATTCTTTCTATCTCCTTATCACTTATCATGTCTCTGGAAATCGGGGGCTTCACAAGAACTGCGCCTAAAAACTTTGGCATAGAGATTGTCAAACTAACTTCCTGCTCTATTTCCTTCTGCAATGTTTTTAAAGCTTCTTCATATTGCCTTTTTCTCTCTTCTTTATTCCTGATAACAATATCTACTTTTTCACCTTCTGCTTGTCTCTCATACAGGTCAGCAAGATCAGCATCAAGTTCGCCTATTAAATATTCCAAAGACTTGATTCCATATTTTCTCTTTATTTTTGCTTGTCTCCTTCTTTCATCAACTATATCTTGCTTGTAGTTTTCAACCGCATCTATGGCATATTCTTGTGCTCTTCCCATGGTCATATCTGTCGTTGTTGGTTCGTTATTATCTTTCGGAATAAAATCCCATAAAATCGCAGGATTAATCTCATTTAGCTCTTTTCCATTATCATATATTGTTATAAGACGCTTACCTGCGACTTGTCCTTTTCCGTCTTTTACCACTCCCTCAAAGAACCACAAAACACCATCGTATCTCCCAGAGGGATCTTCAAATACTGCCCCTTTCTGCAATTTGGTAAAGTAATTTATACTCACCCACTCAAGCAGAGCCTCAAAGAGTGGATGTCCAAAGGATATAAACTCTGCATCGGGATTTTTAAAAGCAATATCTTTATCAAATGTTGCTTTGGGATAAGACTTCGGAATAGAACCATATCTATTTTTAAAATTAACTCCCTCTGCTATTTTTCTTATTTCATAAGTAACTGAGTCTATTGCAATAAATCCATCCCTTCTAATTCTAAATTTCCCGCCAGTTTTCTTGAATGCCCTTTTAAAAAACTCCTCTACGTACTCTGGAATCAGCCTATATTCTTTTGCTTTTTCAGCCATTTCTTTTATTCTGGTATAATCGATGTGTCTTGTTGCGAGACTCTCTCCCAACGCCTCTTTGACCTTTGTAATATACTCTTCATCCACTTTAATATCGAGCTCTTTTATTATTTCGTCCATATTTCTTGCATTAGCTACCGCTTCTAAAATGAGCTGATAGAGATTTTTTCCATAGAACACATCACCAATAACATCAAACACCTTATCGCTTCCCATAGCCTTTCTAATTTCCTCGAGTTTAGCAAAAAGTTTGGCGAGAACCTGACCTTCTCTTGTATCCTCTGCCACAAGGTTAAAAATATAAACATCCTTCTGTTGTCCATACCTGTGAATTCTTCCCATTCTTTGCTCCAACCTGTTAGGATTCCAGGGTATATCATAATTAATCATAAGATGACAGAACTGAAGGTTTATGCCCTCACCTGCAGCTTCGGTTGCCACCATAATTTGCTTTTCATGCTGAAAAACCTTCTCAGCTCCTACCCTTTCTTCTAATTTCATACCTCCATGAATGAAATTTACAGAATATCCCCACGAATTAATTCTTTTTACTAAATATTCTAAAGTGTCTTTGGATTCTGTAAAAATTAAAATTTTCTCGTTTCCATGCATTTTCCTTATTTTTCTAAACCCTTCCTCTATTGCATCCTTTAATTCTGAAAGTTTTACCTCACACTCCACCCTAAGAATCTCTTTTGCTTTTTCTATCAATTCTTTAAGAGTATTAATCTCTTTTTCTAATTCTTCCTTATTTTCAGCAATGCTTAGCGTCTCCCACTTCTTTTCTTGGTCCCAGCGTTTCTCTTCTTCATAATCATCAATTTCTTCAATATCAATGTAAGTCGGTATCTCTTTTATGATTTCTGGTTCTTTAAATAAATCTTCAAGCTTATCTTTTCTTCTTTCAAGTGATCTAAGAAGTGCATAAGTACTTGATGCCATTCTTCTTTGTAGAATTAACAAAGCAAACGCAACATTTCTCTTTTTATCACTTCGTAACGCTCTATTGTATTGAGAAATTACATATTCTGAAAGTTCATTATATAATTTCTTTTCTTTTTCTGATAATCTAAATCTAATCGTCTTCGGATAGCGATTGGTAAAAATAGGTTCCCCTTCAAAATTTTTTAGGTCTTCTTTCAGCCTTCTGATAAAGAGAGGATTGTCTTTGTTTTCTAATGATTCATTAATCAATTTTCGTGTGGCAAAGAATCCTGGAATTAAAAGATCAAGAAACAATCTGTAATTTTCAGGATCGCCTTTATGTGGTGTTGCAGTAAGAAATAACAGATGCTCAGCAGCCTTTGACAACACTTCTCCTAATTTGTATCTTTCAGTCTTTGATAACTTGTCTCCATATCTATAAGCTGCCATCTTGTGAGCCTCATCAACTATTATCAAATCCCAGTCAACACTTCCAATCGATGGTAAAATCTCCTCCCTTTTTGCAAAGTCAATAGATGTAATAACTTGGCTTTCTCTTTGCCATGGATTTTCTCCATAATGAGCATCTAATATACTTCTATCAATTACTGTGACGGGCTCTTGGAACTTCTCTTTTAATTCTCTTATCCATTGATATTTAAGATGACCTGGGATAACTATTAGAATCTTATTTACAATGCCTCGTAATTTCAATTCCTTGATAATCAATCCTGCCATAATGGTTTTACCTGCACCTGGGTCATCTGCAATAAGGAATCTTATACGAGGAAGTTTTAAAATATAACCATAAACCGCTTCTATTTGGAAAGGTAAAGGATCTATCTTTGAAGTGTTCATTGCCAAAAGAGGGTCAAAAAGTGATGCAAATTTATAACGTTCTGCCTCAATAGATAGAAATACTTCATTTGCAGGAGCAGAAAAATCTAAAATAAACTCTTTTGCTTTTAGTTTTTCGATTTCTTTCTTTGATATTAATTGATCTATATGTATGTTGGAATAAATAGTTGCTCCTATGATATGAATACGATCTCTAAATTCCTCCACTTTCTTTATTTCTATTGGTTCTGGCCAGAAAGGACCTTCAATTATCATTCCTTCCTTAATCATTTATAATCCTCCATAACTATGAAGTGATATGTTTAAATAATCAATTTTGAATATAATCTCTTTCTATGGTAGATGCAGGTATTCCATATTCTGTAGCTTTCTCTTTTATTTCATAAAATAAGGTCATTCTAAGACTCCTAAGATTTTTTCATTTAAATCAATATTTAATTTCCATTTTGCATTCTTAACGTCTTTTTGAAACGTAAAGTACTATTAATAGAATATTACATATATACTAACTCAAATGTTTTTTATTTTATTTGTCTAAAAATTTAAATAAATAATAAGAAAAATCAATAAATTCTATACTCTATCCGGTCTAATAATCCACTGACAATATTCACTAAATGTTTTGTATTTCGTACAAATATTATCTGTGTAAAAAACTGTTTCGTATATATTTTTTAGTTTCTCATTGCTTGGATTTATTAAAATAATCTTTAAATCTTTTTTAAACTTTATCCCACTAAATTCTTCTTTAATATATTTATCATTATCATTAAATGAAAAACCTATAGCAACAATTTCATCTGCTTCTTCTAGTACATATTTCATATTATTCCATACTTCAGGAAAAGATTTTCTTTTAATGCCCGGAGGAGCAATGGAAGAAAGATAAGAGTTTTCTTGCCTTTCTAAAAGAAGAAAGCTTCCTCCTCTTAAACGAGTCTTTAATTGTATAAATAGTATTTGTTTGTTTATTTGATCATCTTTGCTATACCAATTAATAGATCCATGGGGCTTTAATACAAAATTATTAGAATTTACTTCAGGTAAAATTCCCTGTGCTTTGTCTTCTTCGTTTTTATAAATAATATCATTAAAGCTAATTCCATATCCATCTTTAGGTGTCCATTTACCAGTAGTAGTCATTGCCTCTTCAAAAAGTATATCCCAGTTAAAAGAAATGATATTTCCTCCATTTTCTATAATATATCTCGAAAGAATTGAATGATTAATAGAAATACAATAATAACTAATATAAGACATAGATTTATGAATATACTTAATTAAATCAATTTTTGCAAAACAAAGATTTCGAAAAGATTTGTTTTGCAATAAATTATTATTCTTTTTTTCTTTTTCTAGTATTTTTTCCTCTAAAAATATGTATAACTTTTCAATATTTACTTTTTTACTAATTTCTTCCTCTTGCAATAATTCTTTCTTAGAAATATCTTTACTATATTTTAGATTAAAATATACTTTAATCTGCTCCATTAAATCATCAGATACTTTCACCGAAGCTGAGACCTTAAGAACTTTATTTAAAAAATCTTGCAATTTACTAATATAATAAAAATATCCACTACTTAATGGTCCAATCTCAAAACAATCATTAATTTTTATAGTTTTATATCCAGCATCAATTATGCTTACTTTAAATTTCAATTCTCTTGATGCTCCCGCACCTAAAATAAATACTCTTTTCATACTTTTCTCTTTTTACTTTTTAAATCGGTTAATATATTAAAAAATAATTCCTTTATATTTTTTATTCGCTAATTGATCTTTTAATCAATAATAATTACTATCCCCTTTTCTGTCCATTCCCGCCAATCAAGATTAGTTAGTTCCGGTAGCTGTAGTAGATCTTTTGGTTCTTTGAATCCTCCGCATTGGCTTTCTCTTAAGTTGATTATTTTTTGGGCAAAAGGATGGTTTATTTCCAATATTTTTATAAGTTCATCTCGAGATGCGGTGTTGATATTTATCTTTTGAACTTCCGGTTTTGTGGAAATGGGAGAAGTGGGTAAGAAATCTACTTCAGCTATTTCATATAATTGTCGGGTTCTTTCCAAACTGTATTTATTGGTCCATAGGTTTACAAATTGATTCTGAAACACTTCAATGATTTCCGGATCATCTATTACCATTAGATTCTCATCATTTCTGTTGTTGGCAGAAAAGGTCCAATTATAAGAACCGGTAAGTAGTATACGGTTGTCGATAATAGCAAATTTGTTATGCATAATATAATTATTCGTACTGATTCTTATTTTAATCCCCTTCTGCACCAGGAAACGGGATTGGCTGTATTTGTAATCAACCTGTTCTTTATCCAGATAGAGTCTTACCTTTACGCCTCGCTCGCGGGCTTTTACAAGAGGAAGGGCAATTTCTCTATCGGTAAAGATATACATAGCTATATTAATAAAGGCTTCGGCCTGGTTGATATTTTTGATGATGACTTTTTGAGGATTATCGTATAGGGAGAAGTAGACTTCGGTTTTGGCAAGGGTGGAAATAGATATAGTTATAGAAAGGACAATGACTAAAAAAGTAAGAATACTAGACTTAGTATTTCTTTTTAGATAGCGCATATTTAGAGGACGCCCTCTTTATTAGTCGTTAATCGAAACAATACTAAGGATAAAAGATACATAAAATAAGAGAAGACAAAAAAATATCTCCTCCCTCTTAAAATACATCATTTAGATTAAAGATACAAGTTGATGAAATCTTCTTTTCCGAAACCTGTCACCTGACAAATACCTATACTAAAATGATTTGAAAATATATACCCGTTTCGACAAATTTTCAGATAGCTTTAATTGATGCGAACCTTTCTATTTTATGGTCTTTGAATATGCATTTTTCTATTAATAAATAGCGCCTCCACAGTAAACAGGAATGGTGACATAATTAATCCCTGTATTAACTTCATAAGTAACTGAACCGTAGCAATTCAGGGGTATTACGATCTTTTCTGCAGGTTCTTTCTGTAAATTATCCTGGTATTTAAGATTAACTGAATCTTCTGCAAGTGAATAATTGCTAGCTACAAATGTATGAACGCCGACAGGAACCGCAGCCAGTGTGAATGGCTCCAAATCAATACTCATTCCCTGGTAAACATCATCCATATAAATATAATAAATCGCTAATACCATTTTTTTTCCCATGATTATATTTTCATCAATAGTAATCGTGACGATACCGGTTTCGGGAGTGACACCATTACATGAAGTTAATACTAGAAACAGAAAGATGGCCAAAGCCGTTAAAAGTAGATATTTAAATAATATCTTTCTCATTTTTATAACCTCCTTTTTTATTTAATTTATGAGAAAAGATAAGAGTATATAAAGATTATCTCTTATAGAATGATTGGAACTTATCTGACTGGATGGTAAATATAAAAAGTAGTTGTTATGTTATTGTGTAAAAGAGTATAAATATGATTTTGGAGAATATTAGAAAAATGCTTTATTGCCTGTAAAATCTATTTATTTTTTTGAAAATACTGTTATTTCTATATACGATATATATTTAAAAAATCCTTCTTTTTGAGAAAAATAATTATATAAGGGGGACACACTTTACTTTTCGCCAAGCATAAGTGCGGTATTACAAAAGAAGAATGTCCCCCTTTTGCGCTTTACTTATTACTTCGTATAAATGCGGGGAAATAAAAGAAGTCAGTCCCCCTTTTATACACAAAAGAAGAATGTCCCCCTGATTCCACTCCGCTTGTTGAAATAATAATTTAAAAGAGTATAATAAAAAAGTGTGTTTTACTGCAGCTTGTTACATTTGCTCAATTACCACTCATTTAATTCACCATTAATTTATCTAAGGAGATGATTCTATCGTTCTATTTTTACATTTCATCTTATATTTGCAATAGAGGTTATTCTAATATTCGTTTTAGTTTTATTTGAAAAAAGATAAAAAGAAAGGAACGTACTAATGACCAAACTAATGAAGATTAAAAAATTAAAGAATTATGGTGTCCCCTCTCCTATTTTAAACATTTGGGGAAAAGACTATCCTCCTTATTTGCTGCCGATACAGGAGGAGGCGGTGAAAAAATACGGGGTTTTGGATTACGAAGAAGGTGTTCGCCAGGACAAAAACAATTTATTGGTTATTGCTCCTACTTCCTCGGGAAAGACCTTTATCGGAGAGATGGCTGCTATAACCCAGGCAATCCATCAGAAAAAGGTTATCTATTTAGTCCCCTTAAGGTCTTTAGCTGAAGAAAAATATAGGCACTTTAAAAACCTTTATAGCGGTTACGGAATAGAGATGGTAGTCTCTACCCGTGATCATAGAGAAAATGACCACCGCATAATCCAGGGAAATTATAAAATAGCGGTAATGGTCTACGAAAAATTCTACTATTTTCTTCTGAAACACCCCGATTTTTTAATAGATGTTTCTTTAGTAGTAATAGATGAAATGCAGTTAATTAATAACCCGAAATGGGGTCCTCTAATGGAAAACCTGATAGATCACCTGCGGAGAAAAAATGGAAGTCTCCGAATCATCGCCCTATCTGCACTTATAGAAAATCAAGAAAAACTCATAAAATGGTTTCCTGGTCAATCCCTTCTTTCCTATCAACGTCCGATAAAGCTGCGTAAAGGAATGGTAAGAGAAGGTATTTTTAAATATATTACCTCCAAAAAGAATAAGACTTATCAGAAAGAAATATTTTTTAAAAAAGAGGCGGCTCGCAATAATTCTTTTGGGGATTATCTATTAGAGACAGTCAGATATTTTATTAAGCAAAATGAATCTACTTTGATTTTCTTCCCCACCAGGGCTGAAACTCGACAATGGGCTAAATGGCTGGCTTCCCGATTAGAGTCTTCTGCTGCCTCTTCGGCTTTAGGCGAACTTGATGAAATGAAAGAGACCTTATTCAAAGATGAATTATTAGAATTATTACCAAAAGGAATTGCCTACCATAATCGGGACCTTTCTCGGGAAGAAAGAAATTTAGTAGAAATTTACCTTAAAAAGGGAGAGATAAAAGTTATCTGTGCTACTAACATCCTGGCTATGGGTATCAGTCTGCCTTTTAAGAATGTCATCATCTCCCTGGATAAAATTCATAATGGTGAGGAAGATGAGCGCTATATTTATCGCACCGGTCTTAGCTTTGCTGATATAGAAAATATGGGGGGAAGAGCGGGAATATTAAATATGGGAAAAGAAGGGAATTATGTGCAGAATGGGCAGGAGTTTGGTAGGGTAATCTTCTTAGCCCATTCCCTTTTCTTTGAGACTATCTATCAGAAGCTTTACTTTAACTATCTTCAAAATAATAATAGTGCTTTGCAGGTAACTAACCATTTGGTGAAGAAGGAAAAAGACCTGCTTACTTTTCTCTTAGGATTATTAGTAAATCATAAAGAGGAATACAGTTTAAATAAAATAAAGCAATACCTCGGGGAAATCAGGGCTACTTCTGCTTGCCATCTAAGCAAGCCGGAGGAGGAAAATAATTTTTCAGGTTACTGGAAGTTCGATTTTGATAAAGACAATATCGAGAAAGAAATAGATTATTGTCTGGATATATTAGCTAAAAATAAATTGATTGTAGAAGAAAAAAGTGGTATTTTATCTCCCACTGCTAATGGTGTCCTGGTCATAGCTAAAGGAATCAAGGTAGAAACCTATCTTCATTTTAAGCACTGGATAAAAAATAGTAAGAAGGGGGAAATCAGCGATTTAGAATTACTTATAGTCTTATCTTTAAGCAAAAATGGTAAAGAACTCCCCATCCCCTGCTTTCAATCTTATAGGAATGATGATAAAAGAGGAGAATATAATCATGAATGGAATCGGGAAGAAGTTTGTTGGCATAAAATTTTAGGTCTAATCTTTGACCAAGGTGAAGGAGATAAAGAAATCTATCGGGATAAGTTTATACTGAAAGAGGGGGAAGAAGAAATATGCACTTTAGAGGATTATCCGTCTGGTAAAAAAATCCTTTTATTATATGATTGGATAAAAGGAAATAAAGAGATGAAGAGCCTCGAACAGGAATACATCCTTTACGAGGGAGATGTGCTACGTTTAGCGGAAGGATTTTGCTGGCTGGCTGATAGCTTGGCTGCTATTGCAGAATATGGATGCTGGAAGAAAAAGAGGAAAGAAGACCTTGAGAAGATAATATTGTTATCAGAAAGACTGATAGAAGGCATAGAAGAAGAAGGGTTGAGTTTGGCAAGAATGTACATCCCCGGGTTAAGCCGGGACCATATCAGGAGATTGGTAGGGGCGGGTTATACTGATGAGAAGTGTTTGAGGGAAGCGCGGGAGGAAGAGCTGGCTAAAATATTGCCCGGGAGGTTAGTCAAGAGAATTCAGGAGAGAATAAAAGAGGAAAGAGTCATTCAGGAAGTTAAAAAGCAAAAATTAATAGTTAAAACTGAAAACCCGAACTCTAATCTAAAACCTAGAAACCAAAAATTAAAAACAGTACTTGAAATCTCCCTTCACCGACCGGATAGAATCATTTTTGAGGAAAAAGGGATAAAAGTAACCGCCAAAGAATTTTCCTTAATTTATCTCTTGGCTCAAAATAGAGGAAAAATACTTACCCATAAAGATCTTATAGATAAAATTTGGAAAGTAAGTGAGGATGCTACCTATGTTCAGATAACCTTTCATTTATATAAAATAAGAAGGGTCATTCTAAAAGCTATTGGTAATAATAAAAAGAATAAAGAAAAGGTCAAAGATATTTTAAAAGTAATTTCTCGAAGGGGGATAATGTTGAATTTAGAAGAAAATGAATTAAAAATAAATTGATTTTTTTCACTTTTTTTACTCATTTAAGAGAAATTTCGCTCGAATTTTTGAAAAAATAAAAATTATTTCCCAAATTAAAACCCAGATAACCGTTGTGCTATCTGGGTTTTTTTTGTTTCTCCTAATCTTAAATGAAGCAAATAAAAAATAAACAAAAAGTAAACAATAAATAAACAAAAAACTTAGTACTTAAATTAAGAAATTATTTATAATGTAATTTAATAGTTAGTGAAACTCAGTAACGAGTGATGAGTGAGGTAGAGAAAGACAGCGTACCGCGGTGATCTTAATCTTCTCTGTCATTCCCGTGGTCTCCTCTGTCATTCCCACGAAAGTGGGAATCCAGAAGATTTATGCCCATATATATGAATTTATCCAGACCTGGTAACTGGTAGACTGGAAGACTAAATAAACTCGTAGTCTGAAACTTATCTTTTTATCTTTTCTTAACTAAATACCAAATACTAAATACTAACGACTATTTTCAACGAAGGAGAAAAAATGGAAAATAAATTAACCAAAGAAGGATATGTTATCATCTCCTCTTATTTTTTAGATAACTGTGTAGAGGTATTGGGAACCGGACCAGCTATGCTCTATATCCAATTGCTTAATTATTGCCACAAGGGTAAAGATCTGGCCTGGCCTACTTTAGCTACCTTAGGCAGGAAAATGCAATTTACCCCCAAGTCTATAACCAAATTTCACCAGATATTATTAAAACACGGATTAATTAAAAAGATAAACAAAGGAAGGACTGCCTCAGGTAAATATAGGCGAAATATTTACCAAGTTACTCCTCTTCATATGGTAAAAAATACCCTATCCATAGGAAATATTTTCCCCCATATAGAGGAAAAAATTACTCCTAACCTAGGGAAAAAATTACCTACTAACAATACCAATCTTAACATTACCAATTCAACAACAACAAATGGAGAAAAAGATGCTGTTGTTGCTGTTGATTTTAAAAAAATAAAAGAGAAAGGAGAAAAAAAGATGAGAGTAATAAAAGAACGGATGGTTGAATTAGATTTTAAGGAGGAATTTATGGAGAAGATGTTAAAAGACTATTCGACGAAGAAAATTGA
>Ga0315533_1002126_pt1 | contig 14157 bp, 17 predicted proteins | sample SalMarSW160130MG_FD_203081 | JGI IMG/M metagenome (GOLD analysis project Ga0315533, IMG submission 203081) | Salt marsh sediment microbial communities from the Plum Island Ecosystem LTER, Massachusetts, United States - Salt Marsh Sediment SW1601-30 ...
GAAATACTAAATCAGAACATAAAAGGCGAACAGTGTGCTATCCGTGCTTACAGCGATCTGCTCGATATTACACACGAGGCAGATCCCGTTACATACAATATTATTTTGAAAATAATAACCGATGAAGTTGAGCATGAAGAAGATCTTGCTGCATTAAAAGAAGATCTGGATTTAATGCTGGAGAGAAGAAAATAACAATAACAAATAACTAATAACTAATAACTAAAATTTACAATTATGGAAGGAACCAATGTAGTTTCAATGCCACGTATTGGCGAAAAAGCGCCTGAATTTAAGGCTGTTACAACACAAGGTGACATTAATTTCCCTTCCGACTACAAAGGAAGCTGGGTGATACTCTTCAGCCATCCTGCTGACTTTACGCCGGTTTGTACATCGGAGTTCATGACATTTGCCAGCATGGAGAAACAGTTCAATGAGGCAAACTGCAAGCTAGTCGGTCTGTCAGTTGACGGTCTTTACAGCCATATTGCATGGCTCCGTACCATTAAGGAAAAAATCGAATACAAAGGGATGAAGAATGTTGAGGTTACATTCCCTCTTATCGAGGATATTACGATGGAGGTAGCTACAAAATACGGGATGATACAGCCTGGAGAAAGCAATACAAAAGCTGTGAGGGCTGTATTCTATATCGATCCTAATGGCATCATCCGTACAATTATTTATTACCCTTTGAGCATGGGCCGCAATTTTGATGAACTTTACAGAGTCCTGGTAGGGTTGCAGACTGCCGATGCATTCTCCGTTGCTCTGCCCGCTGACTGGAGACCGGGCGATGATGTTATCGTTCCTACTGCCGGTTCGTGCGGAACTGCTAAAGAGAGAATGGAAAGCAAGGGTGAGATGACCTGCTACGACTGGTTCTTCTGCACCAAAAAACTCGATAAAGAGAAAGTATTTAAAACTGTACTTAAGAAATAAGTACTATTCTCTAATTTGGGACTATAATTAACCGCAAAGCAAACAAAGTCTTTGCGGTTAAATATTTTTATCTCAGGAAAAAAATCTATCTATTCCCTCTGAAGCCACTTTTGCATCGGCTATTGCCGTAACTGCATCCATGTTTATATTTACAATATCCCCTCCGGCAAACACCTTTTGGATTGAGGTCATTCCCATCTCATCCACCTTTACTTTTTTTCTTTCACTAAATTCAAATTTTTTAAACAAATTATCAGGAATAAACGAAAAATCCGGTACCTGTCCAATCGCTTCAATGATCATATCCCCTTCCAGAAACATTTCCCTTTCTTCATAAAAAGAAGGAGCAAATCTTCCCTGCTCGTCAAATACAGATTTTACTTTTTTACACAGGAGGCCTTTTACATTCCCATCATTATCCAAAATAACTTCTTTTGGTCCCCAGGCAGGATTAAACTGTATATTTTCTTCCCGGGCTTCTCTTATTTCTTCTTCGGTAGCAGGCATCTCGTCCCAGTCTTCGAGGGAAACGGTTTTAACAACAACCTTTTCTCCGGGATGCTGGATGTTTTGCATTCGTAATGCTTCCCTGGCTGTATCAAGAGCCACATTTCCTCCTCCAATGACTATTATTTCTTTCCCCACCTTTCGTTGCTTCCCGATTTTATTATCTCTCAGAAAATCCAGGGCCAGTTCGCATTTTTCGTGGTTCTTGATTTTTGTGGACCGGCTTTTTGTATATCCTATTCCCAGGAAAACAGCATCAAACTCGTTCAGAAGGTCCTCAAACATTACATCTTTGCCGATAAGAGTGTTGAATAAGAATTCAACTCCCAGTGATCTTATATAATTAACATCTTTATCAATGCTTTCCAAAGGCAGCCTGTATACAGGTGGTCCGGTTCTAATTGTTCCCCCACCGCCGAGTAAAGCATCGTATACCTTAACTTCATGCCCTTTTAATCTCAGAAAATATGCTACAGATAAGCCGCCCGGACCGGCGCCGATGACCGCAATTTTTTTTCCGGTTGGTGTGCCCGGATTCAATTCCAATGCTGATGTAAAGTCTTTAATCGTATCGGCCACATATCTTTTCAGCCATCTTACTGACAGGGCTTCTCCCCTGATGCCTAATGAGCAGACTTTTTCGCAATAAGCCATACAAACTCTCCCACAAATTGAAGGAATAGGATTGTCCTCATAGATTTTTCTCAAAGATTCTTCCGGTTTATCCTCATATATTGCATGTATATAGTCGGAAATCTTAAGATGCGCCGGACATGCCTCTTCACATAGTTTACATTCCAAACAACGGGAAGCTTCTTTCTGCGCTTCTTCTTTATGATAACCCATAACATGCTCAATAAAAGAAAGTTTCCGTTTTTCAGGAGCAATCACAGGCATTGTAACCCTTTCGGGTTCAAATAAAGCATATTTAAGATCAGAAACGAATCCATCATAATCTTTTTTGCGATGAGACAGACTTGCTTTCAGGACGGAATATTCTTCTGGAGGAAGGTATTTATCAGGTTCCGTTTCCTGATTTTTAGGAATAAATACAAAAGACTCCGGATCAAAATGTATATGAAAATAATCGCGGGTCAGCTTTAATGAGCCGGGGGGACAAATATCAATGCATAAGCCGCAAAAACAACATCTACCGTAATCCAGCCGTGGCCGTTCATTTTTTTGTCCGGATTTGTATTCCAATTCCTTTATTTCTATCATTTGAATGGCCTGGTTGGGACAAATATCTGCACAATTGCCGCAACCTGTGCATTTTTCCCAATCATTCACATGAAATCCCCTGTACCTCATGGCAGGTTCCTTCAGTTCAAAAGGATACCTGATTGTCTTTGGTTTTATAAAAAGATATTTAACTGCTTTAAATGGTTTCAGAACGCTGTTGCTTATCATATTAATTCCTCCAATTTTTTACCGGTCAATTTCAGGTGCTGTTATATATAAGCTGATCATGATATTGCCTACATCGGCAATACTTTCATTTTCCAGTGCTTTCTCCAATATGGTCAGGCCATGATTATAGGAAGGTGTTCTGAAATGCGCCCGGTAAGGCTTATCCTCACCATTGCTCACCAGATAAAGTCCCAGCTCCCCTCTTGACGATTCGCATCGTACATAAGTCTCTTTATTCGGAATATTCCATTTGAAGGGATTGGGAATTTTGTTGTACACCTCTCCTTTCGGCATTTTATCCAACAGTTTAAAGATCATGTGGACGCTTTCGATCATCTCATCCCGCACAACCCAGATCCTTGAATAGGCATCTCCGTCTGTTCTTACTGGTATTTCCCAGTCTACCTGATCATAAGCTGCATAAGGTTCAATTTTCCGAATATCCTGTTTCATACCTGTAGCTCTGAGCACTTGGCCGACAGCACCCATTCTTTTGGCTTCTTCATGTGTTATTTTGCCTATATTTATAGCACGCTTGTAAAATATATGGTTATTAAAGAATGTGTTATCATAATCAGGCACACAACTTCCGATAGTATGCAATGTATTTATTATTTTATCTTTAAATCCTTCCGGGAAATCACGTCTTACACCACCAGGCCATATATATATGTGATAAACCCTGCCTCCTGTAAGCTCTTCAAAAAGATCCAGTATCAGATCGCGATGATACATTGCCCAGTTGGCCACTGTATCGAATCCCAGCATATTGGCATATGCCCATAAACCGAATAAATGAGAGCCGATCCTGGCAAGTTCCAAGTAAATACTTCTTACATACTGTGCTCTTTCAGGAACTTCAATACCGGCTAATTTCTCAACTGCCATGGCATACATCAATTCCATATGATCGGGTTCCACAACATTAATCCGGCAGACCAAAGGAAAATTCTGTATCCATGTTCTTTGTTCCATGAGCTTTTCGAATCCGCGATGAAGAAATCCGGGATTGGCAGTCGCCTTAACAATACGATCTCCTTCAACATTCAGAGTAATGCTGAAATTACCTATCATTCCGAGATGCTGTGGACCAAAATATAATTCGAGTTCTCTCATTTTCCCCCTTTTTTGTCTTCAACAAAAGGTATCTGATCAAAAACTTCCTGCACATATTTTCGTGTATCGAAATCTTTTCTGAAAGGAGGTATTTCATATTCCCTTTCAAGAAAAAGCGGTGTCAACCGTGGATGACCCTTAAAATGTATCCCGTAAAGCTCATGCAATTCGCGCTCATAGGGCTCTGCATTCTCAAAAACATCTATTACTGTATGCAATTCCGGTTTATCTCTTGTTATTCTTGTTTTAACCAGTATATTCATTTTCCCCTTTTCGCTCTCCTCAGTATATGCAGAAATGATATAAACAAGTTCCAGTTCATTGTCCTTTATCCAGTCAACACAGGATATCAATACCAGGTGATTGTATCCACTTCTTTTCAGGTAGCTTAACACAGCAATGACCAAATTCTTTTTGCATTTAACAGACACTCTTTGTTCATCAACAACATCTACATGAATATCATCAAATGATGATAATATGTTTTCTTTAAGCAATGTACCCGTATGATTCATTTTCTCTCATTTTCAATATTTGAGAACAACGGTGGCCATTCCAGTTTTCCCAGAATTTTTTCCTGGTTTTCCCTGTAATACTGATAATCTTCTCTGTATTTTTTATAACCATCTGCCATTCCTTTATCAATTAATGTCCATAAATGGGTTACTGCAACAAACACGGCCTCCGGTCGGGGCATACATCCGGCAATCCAGCCATCGACAGGGATGTATTTATCCAGGTGCTTAATGGTGTTGTAGGAATCCCAGTACATGCCCCCGTTTATGGGACATGATCCGAATCCCACGGTGAACTTGGGCTCAGGCATCTGTTCATAAGAGCGGATGATGAACCGTAGTGTTTTTACTGAAACGTATCCTGTAATTAAAAATAAATTGGCCTGTCTTGGAGTGGCAACAGGAATTACACCAAATCTCTCGGCATCCCAGCGGGTGGTTATACTGGGGGGTATTTCAATAATTCCGCAACCCGTGCAAAAATACAACACATGGAGCGAATATTTTTGTGCCATTTTACCTGGCGATTGGAGCCATTTTCCAAGTTTGTTTCTATCCATACGCAATCCGTTTTAAAAAATTCTAACCGGTTATCATCACAATGACCAATCCTGCGAATGCCAGTAAAGTTGGCCATTTCCATAAATATCTGATTGCCTGTTCTATTCTGAAACGCGGGAAAACAGCATTAACAAAAAGGAAAATAATAAACACTGCGAGCATCTTTAAAAAAAAGTATCCCGGATTTTCAGCCCCACCTAAAAACAAGTTTGTAAACAGGGATATGCCGATAAATACATTAAAAGCATGCTGTATGGTAGCAAGTGCTAAAAATTTGCCGCCATATTCGGCCATAGGTCCTGATGAAATTTCCTGTGGTGCCTGTATCAATTCAAAAGGCCGTAAACCCAATATAGCAGGAAAGATTAATATATAAGCAATTCCTGGCAACAGTAAAGGCAGGTGCTGAAAAGACCACCCTGTCTGTAATTGTATGCTTACGATTTGAACAATCGAAATACTGTTATAATGTGTCATTACAGAAAGAAGAATTAGCAATAGAGGTACCTCATATCCCATTGCTAAAAGAAATATTCTGGAAATCCCAATACTTGCATAAGGATTGGCTGCTTCACCGCCACTTAATGTCAATCCTAAAGGTGCAACAAGCATGAGGTAAAGGATAACAAGCAACCCGCCCGAGCCGCTTAAGGGACATATTCTTCCCAAAGGAAGAAATAATAGCACAACAACAGAGCCGGCCAGGGAGAAAATGATGCCAAAATTAAATAATATCCCGTGACTCATACTTGTTTGATTGAACAGTTTGATGATATCTATAACCGGCTGAGCAATAGGTGGTCCGTAGCGCCAGTGAATTCTTGCCATTATTTTTCTTGATAATCCAAGAAAAAACAATCCGATGATACCTGCTAACAAAATGACGATTATGATCTCGAGTATAGTAGTCATTACCATAACTCCCAGTTTATTTGAATAAAAATTAATAGTGCCAGAAACAAAATGATATACATCACATAATATCCAACATCTCCTGAATAGATACGCCGGATTCCATTGCCTGCATTTTTAATGCTCCTGGCAAGTATCATATAAAAATCGTCGATAAAATCCTTCAGATACGGACTGATCATTCTGTATAAAGGATCGTAGAAATTAACTGAATAATGATATTTATCTTTTGGAACTGTTGTTCCGGCTGCATAACTGTCGTACTGATTAATTTTTATTGATTTACGTATTCTTTTGAATATAAACCAGATAACTAAACTTGCTGCTAAAATAAGGGCAAATATATTAACCATATTCAGTGCCCCGGTGTCTGAGGCGATACCCCATAAAGTTACATTTAGAGGTTCAAAACCGAAAGAATGCACGATTGAATTAATTACTTTAAGGACAATACCGGGAAGAATCCCAAACAGCAAAATAGCAGCAGATAGAATCACAATGGGGATTTGCATGTTAATAGGCAATTTTGTTACATCTTTATATCTCTCCGGAAGTTGTCCCAAGAACATATTATGAATGAATTTATAAACTGATAAAATCGTACCCCAGGTTCCTATTAATGCAGCAAAAGCTAAAAAAGGAGCTCCCTCAATAATTAGTGTTTTATAGATTATCCACTTCGAGACAAATCCGTTAGTCAAAGGAATACCAATCAATCCTGAAATACCTAAAAGTGCTCCAATAAATGCAACTGGCATCTTCTTGATTAAGCCTCCCAAAGAATTTAAATCCCTCTCGCCATGAGTTCTATACTGGACAGCTGCCACGCTCAGGAAAAGCAGCACGATATAAATGGCATGATTTAAAGTATGGAATATCCCGCCAACCAAGGCATAATTCGTCCCAAAAGCAATTCCCAAAATCATGTAACCACCTTGGCCAATACCATGCCATGCTAAAAGCTTTTTGGCATCATTTTGAAGCATAGCGATAAAAGTAGGAATCACTATCGTAATGGCCCCTAACCAGGTTAGAATATAATGAAAACTCAATAATTTTGATGTTATCACACTGCTTAAACCAACCATTACATACATAAGCAGCAAAAAACCGTATATTCCCATTCTTGTAAGCATCCCAGATAGTACTGCAGTAAAAGGAGAAGGTGCTTCTGCGTATGCATCGGGCAACCAAGTATGAAATGGCATAACAGCATTTTTTATTCCGAAAGTAATGCCAAAAATAATCAGAATAAATAGGATATAACCAGTTGAAGCAGAACTCATTCCGTAAGCAATCTGTGATATATCAAAAGTATTGAAGGATGTATAGAGGGATAATATTCCAACAAGCATCACTAAAGAACCAATTATAGACATAACGATATATTTCATCCCAGCTGCGAGAGCATGTCCCTGGTTGTAACTTATAAGCAGAAAAGTGCTCCAGGACATTATTTCCCAAAAGACAAAGAGGGAGATCAGATCACCTGCTAATACAATCCCGAGCATTGCTGCATTAACAAGTAACATCATCAAATAATAGAAATCGGTTTTTTCTCTTGTCCTGATATAGCTCAAAGAGAAAATAATACAAAGTGATCCTAAAGCTACTGTGGTAATTGCAAAAAACCATGAAAATGTATCTATTCTTAAAATAAGTGGAAAATCAAAAAATCCTGTATAAAAAATATTCCGTGAAGAAACATTATAAAAACCAGTAACAATACCTATCAAAGCGAGGGAAATAAGTACAGCAAAAATATCCCTCAGCTTTTTCGATATTTTTCCTGAAAAATACGTTATTAAAGCACCTCCAAAAGCAATAGCAAGCAATATTACCAGATTCATGGCAGAACACTTTTTATATAGTCAGCTCTGTTCAATAATTCTGAAGCAGATAATTCCAACACATCTGTTATCAGTTTTGGGTATATTCCAATTACCACTATGAGGCCCACAAAAATGAATATCGGGATTAACACGCTTATTGGAGCAATCTCACGTTTTGGTATCAGGGTGCCTTTTCCACCTTTAAAATAAATGACCTGCACCACTCTGAAGAAATAGGCTCCTTCAATTATAGTTGCCAGGAGGATGAAAAAAACCAGCACTATAAACAATATCTCCTGCTTAAATAATGCTGCTTTAATGATCATAAATTTTCCCGGGAAACCTATGAATGGAGGTAATCCTACGATAGAAAATGCGCCAATGGTAAATGCGAGAGATGTATAAGGCATTTTTTTTCCCATTCCCTCGAAAGAAGAAATATTCATCGAACCGCTGCGGTATACCATGTATCCTGCTGCAAGGAACAGCAATGCCTTCCCAAGTGTATGGCTCACCAGTTGAAATAACCCTCCGGTTATTCCGGAAGATGAAGCGATAGACAAGGCAAACACAATGAGCCCGATTTGTCCGATACTTGAATATGCCAGCATTCTTTTGATGTTTTCCTGATTGAATGCACACAATTCGCCTACTAATAATGTGATCAATCCTAAAAACAGCAGGAAGTTCAGGACACTCGAGGCACCAAATAAAGTAAATACAACTCTTACCATTGCATAAAGTCCCACTTCTATGACTATTCCTGATAAAATGGCACTAATTGATGAAGGGGCTGAGGAATGTGCATCCGGCAGCCAGGCATTTAAAGGAAAGATTGCAGCCTCCACTCCGAAGCCGGTAATTAATAAAACCAAAGGGACAAAAATTGATATGGAATGAACCGAATTGATGTTGCTGGCAATATCAGCTATATTAAGCGTTCCGAAACGGCCATAAAGCAATCCGATACCGATGAGTATAAAACTTGATCCAAGAGCCCCCTGAATGAGATATTTTACGGCAGACTCAATACCGGCTTTATCTCCGAAATAAGCCACCAGAGAATAAGAAGAAATACAAAGAATCTCAAAGAAAACAAAGAGGTTGAATATATCGCCGGTGAGCACCACTCCCGTGGCTCCGGTGAGAAGTAACAGATAAAGTATATGGTATTTTTCCTGATCCTTTTCTTTTATATAATCAAATGCATAGATCGAAACAAGGAAACCAACCAATGCAATAATGGCGGTAAATAAAATTCCAACCGGTCCTGCAACAAGATTAATGCCGAAGGGGGGAGTAAAACCTCCTATAGAGACATGAATGGGTTGTTCCAAAACCTGGGGGAAAAGCCTCAGGGAGACGATAAGATTAAACAGAAGAGCAACAAAGGGAATAAATTTTTCAATTTTCTTCGAGATGAATCCGAAAAATGGAACTGCAAATGCTAGACCTAATGGTATGACAATTAAAAGTACCGGGTTTACCATTTTTGTTCTTTTATTTTACGTAAATTAAGGGTGCCGTAATGTTTATATAGTTTGACAGCCAAGGAAACCGCCAATGCCAATACGGCTACTCCAATTACAATAGCTGTCAATACTAAGGCCTGCGGAACCGGATCAACCATCTTATCAGCGTTCAGACCCGGTTTTGAGAATACAGGAGCTGTTCCCTCCCTGATATAACCAAGTGTTATAAGAAACAGGTTTATTCCTGTATCAAGAATACTTAATCCAATAATTACCTTGATAAGGTTCTTTTTGACCAGCACAATATATAACCCAATAAAAATTAGGCTAAAAGCTCCAATATAATAAATGTATTCACTTAAAAAAATCATTGGCTTTTTTCAATTAAGTTATCGATAATGCCGGTTAATTCTGACCCCACTTTCAATCCGATTGCGATATAGATTATGGGAATGATACCTGCACTCAACAGCGCAGCAGGTTCACCTTTGGGCAGGAAATTGAAAAGAAAATCTTTCCCCATTATCAATCCGGCTATTCCCAGGCCGATAAAGGTTAATCCTCCCAATACTTCCACTACTTTGCTCAGGTTTTCATTTATCCTTTTACCTTTACAACCAAGATACATAAGGAGGAAGGCAGAAGCAATTACTGCCCCGCCCTGAAATCCGCCTCCGGGAGTAAGATGTCCGTGAATAAAGATGTAAGTCCCTACAAGCAGAAGAATGGGAAATAAAAACCGGCATCCTGTATAAACAATCAAACTTGATGATTCTACTTTTCTATTGACTCGTTTCTTTCTGTATATACCGATAACAGCCCCTAAACCAATGGCTGCCGTAAAAAGTACAGTAACTTCCCCTAATGTATCAAATCCCCGGTAAACAACCACAACGGAAGTTACAATGTTTACAGCCCCTGTTTCCTCTACTCCTTTTTTAATAAAGTGATCTCCGATTTTTGTTTTCGGTATACCGAAGGGTATTTCCTTCAACGATAGTGCAATGCCTCCGGCAATTATTAGTAATGACAGGATACCAATAAGCTTTCTCATTCTTCAAATCGTTTTGTTCTTTTAACAGCAATAACAAATATCCCTGTTACCAATGCAGCACCAATAGCTGCTTCGGCCATAGCTACATCGGGTGCCTGAAGAAAATAAAACAAAACAGCCGCGATTAAACTTACCATACATGAAGCAATTACTGCACTTATTAAATCTTTAAAAATTAACGCTGCAATTGCCGATACAATCATCAACAATACAAGTATGGTTATAATTATTAGCATATCTACTCCTTATAACCTTTAAATTCTTTCGTTTTATCCACTATAGTTTTATCACATAATGAAATCCCGTTCTTTCTGGAAGCCCTTCCCAGTGCATGACTTGAAACAGGATTGGAAATAAGCACGAAGACCGCTATGATCAATGTCTTCCAGAACCATTCGGGTTGCATGATACCCACCCCGATAATTGTTAAGAAACTACCCAATGTGGTACATTTAGTTCCTGCCTGAACCCTGTTATAAACGTCCGGCATCCTGAAGACGCCAAGGCTGCCTATAAAAAGAAAGACAGCTCCAATACCGGTTATGATCACACCGAAAATATACATAGTTTATATTCCTTTTTCCAGATATCTTGCAATTGCTATTAGCCCAACAAAAGATATTATTGAATAGACCAGGGCAACGTCCAAATATATGTATCTGTTAAAAACAAAACCGAGTAATACAAGCAAGGCAACAGAAACGGTAGTTGCTGTATCCATTGCAATTGCCCTGTCGGCTGCTGTAGGTCCTTTCACCATACGAATGATGCACAGAATAATTCCAATGCTGATGATAACTATAAAAACCAATTCTTTCATAACCCCCGGATTTTACTTATGATGCATAATATCATTTTATTTGTATATTCAAATAATACGATTGTTTATTTAAAAAAATTATTCTTTTTGCTGCATGTCATAGACCAAGTTCTTTTACGCAATGATCAAGCACCTTATAACATACCATGGTTCCTTCTCTTCTGCTTTCAATAATTCCGGCGTTTTTAAGAACTTTCAGGTGTTGGGAAATGGTAGATTGTGGAATACCTAATTTTTTTTGGATCTGAGTCACATTACATTCGTTATTGATCAGCCCTTCCACAATCTGCAACCGCGTTGGATGGCCAAGAGCCCTCATACATGCTGCCAGTTGTTCAAAATTTCTCTCCAATTTTTAAAAGTTATAAATGTCTTATGTAAATATGATCCTCAGATATTTTTCAAATCTTTCTCCGATAATTTTCGTTGCTTCATCTATATTGTCGGTTTTTACATTTATCCAGTGAATTAAAAGTTTGTCATCATCAATGTCTAATGTAAAGGTACCCGGAGTAAGTGTAATTGAATTGGCAAGAATCATTTTAGCCAGATCCTGTTTTAGTCCGGTTTTAATAATTATAATTCCAGGCTTTATTGGCATTTTAGGATGTATAACCCGATAAGCCACATCAAAATTGGCGATGATTATTTCTTTAAAGAGGACGATGATATAAATGCAAAGAAAAACAATCTTTTTTATAGTAACTTTTGGAAATCCTATTATTTGAAAACTGCCGCATAATGTAAGGGAAAGAATAAAACTCACGATAATTCCTGTAAACAATTCCATTTTTTCAAGGCTCAGGGTAAGAGCCGTCCATATAAGGATCAAAATAACAAATAAATAAATTAAATTTTTTATGGAATAATTCTCATTCTGCTTTTTTTCTTTCATTGAATTGGAATTTGAAAGACAATAATTTATTCAACAATTTATTGTTATTTAATTCACAAATATATATTTATTATTTATGAATTATCAAAAAATTTAACTTAAAAATCTAATTTAAGGTATGTGAACGTACTCTTTCCATACATTCTCGTGTGGGTTATCATATTTCCCTTCTTTATTTGTTTTTATGCCGCTTCAATGATCCTGTCAAGCTCTCCCCACACTTACTTATAAAAATGATTCTCATACATTTTAATTTCTATTTGATACCCATCCCTTTGTCGTATAGCTGAACTCGCATATTGCTACATCTTGTTTACCTTCGACCCTTACCCATGTTTATAACTGAAGTAATTTCTCCGGATTTTTCAGTTTTACTTTCACCATGTAATCCCATCTAAACGATTCCAGAAAATCGAAGAGCCCTCCTGCAAAGAACCCGCTGTCAGCCATGAAAAGCACTTTTTTATATTTTGACTTACACTCCTGATGAAGTTTTTGAACATTAATTGCTGTTTTTTTGTTATTGACTATAATAATGAAGTTACAAAACAGGCCAAGTTTAAATCAATGGCCTGTAAGGCTTCAGAATAGTTATTAACTCAAATATTCAAATATGGAGATTTCTTTTAGTGGCAATAAGGTGGTTACAGCAAAAATTGAAGACCATTTCATAATTACAGATCAGCCACTGGACAATGGCGGTACCAATACTGCACCTGCACCATTTGATTTATACCTGGCATCTATCGGCACCTGTGCAGGTATTTATATTAAATCCTTCTGTGAAAGGAGAGAAATTCCTACAAAGAATATTAATATTTTTCAGACCGTTGAGTTCGATCCGCTTAAAAGAGTACCTTCCAATATTAAACTTGTTATCAGGCTTCCCGAAGATTTCCCCGAAAAATACAAGGAAGCAGTAATAAATGCTGCAGAATTATGTGCAGTAAAAAAATCTATTAATAATCCCCCGAATTTCGAGATATCAACTTCAATCCACTAATCGAACAGGTACATATTAATAATTTGTTCGAGGAGCTCCTGCTTGCCGCTTCGTATTGCGGGCTCACCACTTTTGGATGCGATTTCTCTGAGTTGTTCCAGCGTTAGTTTACCTTTTTCGAAATCCATGCCTGCTCCCTTATTAAAAGATTCATACCTGTTCTTTTTCATCTTAAGATAACCGCTGTCTTTCAGCACTTTATCAGCAATCAGAAGGGCCCTTGCAAAAGCATCCATCCCGCTGATATGAGCGATAAACAGATCTTCAGGATCGGTTGAATTTCGTCTGACATGAGCATCGAAATTTATACCTCCTGAAGTGAATCCTCCTGCCTGAAGTATTACCATCACAGCTTCTGTAATCTCATAGACATTAGTAGGAAATTCATCTGTATCCCATCCATTCTGATAGTCTCCTTTATTAGCATCTATACTCCCCAGCATACCTGCATCAGCAGCGACCTGGAGATCGTGTACAAATGTATGACCTGCCAGTATGGCATGATTAACTTCAATATTGAGTTTGAAGTCTTTATCAAGATTATAATTGCGAAGAAATCCGATTACCGTAGCAGAATCATAATCATACTGGTGTTTGGTTGGCTCCATAGGTTTGGGCTCTATAAGGAATGTACCTTTAAATCCATTTTTCCTCCCATAATCACGCGCTAGCGAAAGCATCATACCCATATGATCAAGTTCTCTCTTCATATCAGTGTTATGAAGACTCATGTAGCCTTCCCTTCCACCCCAGAAGACGTAATTCTCACCTCCCAGCTCTATGGTTGCATGGATTGCATTTCTGAGCTGAGTTCCGGCATTTGCGACAACTGTAAAGTCAGGATTCGTTGCAGCTCCATTCATGTAACGCAGATGAGAAAATAGATTGGCAGTACCCCAAAGAAGTTTAACTCCGGTTTGTTGCTGTATTTTTTTAATAACAGGTATATATTTATCAAGGCGTTTTTCAATCTCAAAAACAGTACCATTCCCCACAACATCCACATCATGAAAACAATAATACTCTGCCCCGATCTTTGTGGTGAATTCAAAGGCAGCATCGAGCCTCTGTTTTATTTTATCGTCAATGTTTGCAGCATACCTCCATGGAAAAAT
>Ga0315533_1002127_pt1 | contig 14154 bp, 12 predicted proteins | sample SalMarSW160130MG_FD_203081 | JGI IMG/M metagenome (GOLD analysis project Ga0315533, IMG submission 203081) | Salt marsh sediment microbial communities from the Plum Island Ecosystem LTER, Massachusetts, United States - Salt Marsh Sediment SW1601-30 ...
GCGCCTCTGCAACAGGGCCCAGTGGGAGATAAGACGCCTCGCCAACGCCATGCTGGCCCAGTGCAGGGACGCGGAGCCGGAAGTTTTCGAGAACGCGGGGCCGTACTGCTACATGCTGGGGCACTGCCCCGAGGGCCGGTTCACCTGCGGCGGCATGGCTGAAGCCGTGGAGATGTACAAGCCATAAGGGTCATCATGAAGCTCCTCGGCGGCAGACACATCTTGGTGGACATTCTCATATACATAATAATCCCGGCCGTTGAAGACAAGCACGGCGGACCCTAGTCCAACCTTATATCACCACATGGCAACTCAGATACCGTGGTAGATTTATCCGACATCGAGGCCCAAATACTGGAGGGGTTCGGCGACACGGTGGACCGCATCGTCACCACCCCATCGGGAGCCATCCCATTGCTGCGGAAGGGCAGAGACGGCCCCGTGAAGAACAGGTACACCTGGATGAAGGTGTACGACGAGACCAGGCAACGATACGGGAGGCCACTCACTCTCCTAGCCGCTGAGAGGCTCAGGGAACATGTCACCCCGGGGAGCCACGTCCTCATAGTGACCAACAGCCACGAGATGGACGGCCCGCCGGGCTCGGCCGCCCTCGCCCGGGCGCTCCTCATGGGGCTCCGAGCCGTCCCCGTGGTCATGGCCAACTATGAGCCAGGCTCCAAGCACCAGAGAGCCCTCACACAGAGCCTCACAGGGTGCCAGGTGATCCCCGTGCTGTCCAGGGAGGAGCTGACGGGCAGCATCTGGACCCCCTACACGGCGTGGGTATACAGCTGGCCCAGGATGTCCGTCTCCGAGGCCGAGAAAGCCGCCGAGGACCTGCTGGACGAGCTCAGCCCGACAGCCGTCGTCACCGTCGAAGCCGTGAGCTGCAACGTCAAGGGGATAAGGCACGGCGCCCTGGGCGGCCCAAGGAACACCGGCGACCCCGACGAGAAACTCGTACGCTGGAACCAGTTGCTGGAGGCCGCGAAGAAGAGGAGAATACTCACCATCGCGACGGGGGACAACGGCAACGAGTGCGGCTTCAACACCATCAAAGACATCCTCGTCAAGCACCACGAGTACTGCAGAGACTGCGGCTGCCCATGCGGCGCAGGCATAGTCTCAGCCGCCGGCGCCGAGATAGTCATCCCCGCCACCTCAAGCAACTGGGCGGCGTACGGGATAGAGGCGTGCCTCGCCCGGCTCCTCGGGAACCCGGACGTGATGCACGACGAGCAGACCCACTACAGGACGCTGGTGAACTGCGCCGACGAGGGCATCCCGGACGGAGCCACGGCGATGCCGAGCCCCAGCACCGACGGATGCAGCCACGAGGCGTGCATGGCGGTAATCACCCAGCTCAGGCAGACACTCCTCATGAGCATGAAGGAGATCGTGCGGGAGTCCCGGTGAGGCTACTCCTCGTCCCAGTAGTGGTGCCGCGTACCTTCATGCAGCCACGCCTCCAGCCCCATCTCCTTGATCTCTCTGAGGTTCTGAAGACAGGCGTCGAGGTGCAGCCCACCCAGGACTGAGGCGAGGGTCTCACATCGTTCGAAGCCGCTGCACTCGTAACACGCAAAGAGGCCTCGTTCTTTGCAGCAGCTTCTCACGATGCACGAGGCCTCATCATCGGATCTCTCCCGACAAGGTTTATGGCATTTCAGCTCGCTCATGAACAGGAGCATGTCTGTCAGCCTGTCGTAGTCGCCGAGCTCCTTGGGGAACACGTTTCTCGCGGTCATGTAGAACTTGTACTTGTCCAGCACGTCGAGGAACGCGTCCGTGGCTTCGGCGATGACGCCGGTGTACCCGAGGCAGTCGCCACAGTAGATGCCGCAGTAAGTAACCAGGTCAGCGTCGCCGCTCATAGGAGCACCCCCCTCCGCCATTAACCGAACGAGTTGCACCTCGTCTGATAAACCTTGGCTTCACGGTGATGGGATAATATGGTTTAATAGCTCTTGGGCTCGGGGTCCCGCTGCAGGCTGCCGACTAGGCAGTGGATGCTGCCGCTGTTCCTAGGCCTTATGAGGCTCGGTATGTGGACCTCCACCACCTCGACGCCTATGCTCTCGAACCACTTGGTTGCCTTGGGGTACTGGTCGCTGGTGATTATCTTCATGGGCTTCAGGACGACGCCGCAGTCCGGGCCCTTCGCGAAGCCGCGAGTGTCTATGCTGACGAGGTCGTCCGGGGGCTTGACGTACTCCCAGTCCATCTCACGCTTCATCCACTCGGCTAGGTACGAGTCGTAGTAGCTGGCCTCGCCGACGCTGGTGTGCCTGTCGATCATGCCGTAGTGGATGGTGCCCTTCCTTGTGCCGTAGCCGGGGCCCATCCTGATGTCGACCTCCGGGTCCTGGGCCTTGATGATGTTGGCGTACTGCTGCTGCCCCCACTCGTTGCCCCTCATCACGCCGGGGGCACCCGTGTTGCCCCGCGGATAGTGGACCTCGATGATGGCGTGCCTCTCGTCGAGCCAGCCGCAGGGGCCTCCCTCCACCATGCCGTCGCCGAAGATCATTCCCACGACGGGGCACCCGATCTCGGCGAGGGTCTGGTAGGTGGGCAGCTCCTCGCCCTTCCTGATGCTGTCGTACATGCGCAGTATGACGTGGCCGTAGACGGCGGCGTGGGCGACGTCGTCACAGTAGATGCTCTTCACCGTGTAGGGCGGGTCCCACGGGTCAGGCTTCCTGATGACGGCCTCCACCCCCTCGGCCTTGAACGCGTCCACCAGGGTCTCATGGTGCTCCACAAGCTCCTCCAGGTTGGGCTTCTCGGTCATCCTCCACGCGTCCCAGCTGGACTCGTGGGGCGGCCACGGCGTGGGGTCACCCACGGACAGGAACTCCCTGCCGGGGCGGTGCAGGAGCACGGTCCTGAGCTTGCCCACCGTGGTGTTGGCCTTCCACCTTCCGCCCCAATACTTGGGCATCTCGTCCTCGAACTCGCTGAGGACCTGGGGGTGCAGCCTGCTGTAGACGTCGTGCAGGTCTGCAGCGGCCTTCTTGAAATCGGACATGGACAGGAAATATCGGATAACGCTTAAAACACCTGCTGCCGCCCGACGTGCATCTAGATATATTTACTAGTTAAAGGATGGACCCTTTGGGGCTCCGTTCAAAACGTCTCATAAATCTGCCACATTCTCGCTTCTCTCCCTCCTCGGCTGGGCTGCGCGCACCTTAAATCAGCTCCCCGCCGGAGAGCCCCTGAGAGCATGGTCCACACTTCCACCGATGACGCCCGCCCCGCCGAAGGCTTCGAGACCGCGCTGAGCGTGCTGCGGAGGCGGGCCCAGCAGCGCCGCTTATCCACGGGCAGCCCGGCCCTCGACTCCCTCGTGGGCGGCCTGGAGCCGGGGATGTTCTACCTTTTCTACGGAGGCTGCGAGGAGGAGCAGGTGGACCGGCTTCTCCACAGGCTCGTCTTCGAGGCGGTGAGGCCCAGCGGCGGCGAGCCCGGCCAAGCCATATACGTGGTCTGCGGCAACTACAGGCGTAACAGATCCATCATGGACGTGGACTTCCTCGTCTCCCTCGCGGTCGAGGCGGGGCTGGACCCCGAGCACGTGGTCCCGGGGATACACGTGATATGCGCGTTCTTCGAGAGACAGCTGATAAAGGCCCCGAGCCTCGTGGACATGATACTGGGGCGCACAGGCCCCGTCGACCTGGTCGCCGTCCAGCAGATATCCAAGATATTCCACGGCCCCCTCGCGGTGAAGCGGGAGAGCCCCTGGGAGTTCACCGGAGTCGTCTCCCGGCTCCGGGAGACATGCCAGGAGCACGGCATCCCGCTGGCGGCCACCTGCCGCCCCGCCGGCAAGAGCCGGAGGGCTCCGCCGCCGGAGGGAGGCAGCTACCTCAGGCACGCGGCCAACGTCATGGTATACCTGAGGCCGATGCAGGGCGGCCTGCTCTCGGCTCACCTTGTCAAGCACCCAGATTCCGCCCGCAGGGGCCGGGTGGTTTCCTTCAGCGGCGAGGAGGCGCCGTTCTGGGCAGAGTGATGAAGGGCTCCATGCGGACCCGGATCCAGGGCACCATGGCGCAGCTCAAGGCCAGGTACCGGGAGGCCCTCAAGGATGAGGCCCTGCAGGCGGCGTTCGACGAGCTGTGGCCTGTCTGGTCCAGCGAGATGGGGGCCATGATCTACAGCGAGGTGCTCTCCACCCTGGACCTGCTGCTATTGACGGCGGCGGCGGACAACCGCAGGGAGATAGAGGAGATCAAGCGGCTGCTCGGCTCAGGGGGGCCCCGCGTCGAGGGTTGAGGGGTGGCTCCTCGATGTCAGGGTTAGGGGCAGCCAGGCCGCCCTCTGGGTCAGGGAGCGGGGCGGCGGGAGGGTCAGGCTTCTCGACACGTATCACCCGGACCTCTTCATAGAGCCCAGCGTAGAGCCTGAGCGCCTCATGTACCTCCTGGAGGAGAAGGACGACCTCCCCTCCGTCACCGTGGAGCGCAGGGTCTCCTCCATAAAGGACATGAGCGTGGCCACGGTGCTCCGCGTCGAGGTGGACGGCGTGGGCCGGTACCGGAGGGTCGTGTCCCACTTCGAGTCCTCCGAGTACGTGAAGGCCCTCTACGACGTGGACATGACCCACACCCAGAGGTACCTCTGCGACAGGCGTCTGATCCCCTTCGCCAGGTTGGTCGCCGACGTGGACAGGCGCCGCCGGCTGCGAAGCATAGAGTCGTATACGCCGGGCTTCGAGGCGGAGCCTCCCCCCTTCCGGGTGCTATGGTTCGGCATAGACTGGAGCGAGGACACCGTCGAGGTCGCCGAGCCCGAGGAATACGTGTTCGGCGGCGCCGGCGGCCGCGCCCTCATGGGCTTCTTGGAGTACGTCCGGGACTACGACCCCGACATACTGGTGTGCGGGACCCGGGACCTCCACGACCTCCTCAAGTTCAGCGACGCCCACAGGGCGTACAGGCTGGGGACGCTGGACGGCGGCGAGGCCAGGCTGTGGAAGGGCAGGCTCCACGTCACCTCCCGGACCTACGAGAGCATAGGCCTGGCGGGGGTCACGGAGCGGGTCCAGTACACCCGGGAGGCGCCCCACATGGCGTCCGAGTGGGGCAGCGGGCGCGCCGTCGAGAGCAGGCAGTGCTACGAGGCCAGGAGCCGCGGCGTACTCATACCCCGGTCCGGGGACTTCCAGCCAGTAATGACCCTGGAGGAGATGCTCCGCCTGGACCACGGCGGCCTCATACTGACGCCCGACGTGGGGCTCCACGAGAACGTGGGGGTGCTGGACTTCGACAGCATGTTCCCCAGCCTCATGGTGAAGCACAACATAAGCTACGAGACGGTGCGCCGGGACGCGGGTGAAGGCTTCGTGATAGGCTTCACGCGGGAGGCCCTCCAGCGGCGCCTCCACTACAAGTACAGGAGGCGGGGGCTGGAGGAGGGCTCACAGGAGTGGGGGTGGTGCGACGGCCGCCAGACCGCCCTCAAGAGCATCCTGTTCTGCACCTACGGTTACAGCGGCTGCTGGGCCAACAGGTTCGGCAACTTCGACACCTTCATGGAGATCAACAGGGTGGCCCGGGACAGCCTCGTGGCGAGCATGAACATAGCCCGGGAGCACGGGTACAGGGCCGTCTACGGGAACAACGACAGCCTCTTCCTCAGGCGCCCCGGCGCCACGCGGCGCGACTTCGAGGAGATGGCCCGCGTCATCGCGGACCGGGTGGGGCTCCCCATGTCCGTCGAGAACGTGTTCAGGTACCTGGTGCTGCTGCCCCAGAAGAACGAGCTGGGCATGGGCGCCGCCAACAGGTACTACGGAAGGACCCTGGAGGGCCGCTACGTCTACAGGGGAATAGAGATACGCAGACGCGACACCGCGCCCTACGTGGCGAGGGTCCAGCGGGAGACCGTCGAAGCCCTCCTAGGGCACGGCTCCGCCGAGGAGGTGGTCACCGAGGGCGTGGAGCAGGCGCTGGAGGTGCTGGACCTGGCGTGCCGCCGCATCCGCAGGGGCAGGGTGCCCCACGAGGAGCTGCGCATCACGACCACCCTCAGGCGGCGGCCCGGCGAGTACAAGGCCAAGCTGCCCCACGTCGCCGCGGCGGAGGCTCTGGCCATGGCCAAGATGAGGGTCGAGGAGAGGACGCCGATAGAGTACGTCTACGTGGACGCTGGGCACAGCAACCGGTTCCGCAGGGTGCGGCCCGCGCTGTACCGGGGCAAGGTGGACGCCGACAAGTACGTGGACCTAGTCATGGAGGCGGGGCGCAGCGTGCTCCTGCCCTTCGACGCCGACCTGGACCGGGGCCGGGGACGGCAGCTCAGCCTCACAGAGTTCACTTGAGCCCGGGGAAACCTTCTATACGCTCCACGGCTCATTCAACCCATGTTCGACGTCATCCTCAGAGGCGGCAGGGTGGTGGACGGCACCGGTAACCCGTGGTTCCGCGGCGACGTCGCCGTCAAGGATGGGCGGATAGCAGAGGTGGGTCGGGTGGAAGGCGACGCCGAGACCGTGATCAGGCTCGAAGGCGAAACGGTCGCGCCGGGTTTCATCGACACCCACAGCCACTCCGACCTCTTTCTCCTCTCTGAGCCGCATGCCGAAGCCAAGATCATGCAGGGTGTAACCACAGAGATCGTGGGACAGGACGGTTTGGGTGAAGCCCCCATAAGGGAGGCCGACGTCGCGGAGTGGAGAAGATACCTCTCGGGGCTGAACGGCGACCCGGACATAGAGTGGACCTGGAGGACCATGGATGAGTACCTCTCCGCCCTGGAGGAAGCCCGACCGTCCATCAACGTGGCGAGCCTCGTCGGCCACGGCAACCTCAGGCTGGCCGCCGTGGGGATGGACGACAGACGCCCGGACGCGGAGGAGCTCACGGAGATGAAGCGGCTCCTCGCCGAGAGCCTACGGGATGGCGCAGTGGGCCTCAGCACCGGCCTCATATACGCGCCGTGCGTCTACTCGGACACCTCGGAGCTCATCGAGCTATGCAAGGTCACAGCCACCCACGGAGGGGTCTTCGTCGTCCACATGAGGAACGAGGGCGACAAGCTGCTGGAGGGCATAGACGAGGTGGTAGAGGTGGGCGAAGCCTCAGGCGTCCACGTCCACGTGAGCCACTTCAAGGCGGGCGACGAAGCCAACTGGGGCAAGTCTGTCCACTCGCTGGAGAGGCTGGAGAAAGCCAAGGCACGCGGCGTCCAAGTGTCCTTCGACCAGTACCCGTATACGGCGGGCAGCACGTTCCTGAGCAGCCTCCTACCAGCCTGGGTCCACGCCGGGGGCGTCGAGAGGCTGCTTGAGCGGCTCAGGGACCCCGACATCAGGAAGAGGATAAGGCAAGAGTACACGGCTGGCAGGTCGAGGGCCCCCAAGTGGGACAGGCTGCTCGCCACCAACCTGCAGACGGATAAGAACAAGGTCCACGAGGGCAAGACCATGAAGGAGATAGCCGAGGCCCGGGGCCAGACGGAGGTAGACTCGTTGATGGACGTCGTGCTTGAGGAGAGGAACGCCACCAGCATGATCAGCTTCACCATGAGCGAGGAAGACGTCACCAGGATAATGGCCCACCCCCTCGGCACGGTGTGCACAGACGGCCTCCTCCTCGGTAAACCCCATCCTAGGGCCTACGGCGCCTTCCCCCGGGTGCTCGGCAAGTACGTCAGAGACGGCGTGCTCAGACTGGAGGACGCGGTGCGGCGGGTGACCAGCCACCCCGCCCAGATATTCGGTCTACGGGACAGAGGGTTGATAAGGTCTGGTTACATGGCAGACGTCACGGTGTTCGACCCAAAAACCATCGAGGATCTATCGACGTACAAGGACCCGAGGCGTCACCCGAGGGGAATAACCCACGTCATGGTAAACGGCGTCCTGACGGTGGAGGACGGTGAGCACACGGGGGCAAGGGCCGGGCGGGTTCACCGCCACAAACCCTAGAATAACGCCCGAGCTCACCGGCTATCCTCATGTTTTTACACGCATAGCCTCCATTCTATCACATGTCGATCGGAATCAAGGGGAAATGGGTCATCGCCTACGACGGCTCCGAGCACAGGCTCCTAAGGGACGGCGTCGTGGTGACCGAAGGAAAAAGAATCAAGCACGTGGGGAAGAGCTACCGGGGCGACGTGGATAGGTGGATAGACGCCTCGCACCACGTCGTCATCCCCGGCATGATCTGCACCCACACCCACGCCAGCAGCGCCCCCAAGGACAAGAGCTTCATCGACGACACGGGCGCCCGCCACTTCTATATGAGCAGCCTCGGCGAGAACCTTACCGCCCTAGGCAAGAGCATCCGCCCCGAGGACTACCACGTCTTCGCTAGGTACAGCATGGCCGAGCTCCTGAAGAGCGGCTGCACCACCATGCTGGAGATAGGGATGGTGGGCACCCTGGGAGCCGAGGCAGCCGTCAAACACATAGGCGAGCTTGGTATACGCGCCGTCGAGGGCTGCAACATAGAAGACGGGCGCTGGGCCCGCAGCCAGGGCGCCAACCTAGAGACCGAGTGGCTCGGCTTGGAGCACGGCATGAAGCTCCTCGACGAGGCCGAGCGCTTCGTGAAGAAGTACGACGGCGCCCTCGACGGACGGCTCGTCGCCGCCCTCTACCCGAGCACGGTGGACAGGGTGAGCGGCCCCCTCCAGAAGGCGGTGAGGGAGAAGGCGGACGAGCTCAGGTGCCCCGTCTCCATCCACGCCGCCCAGTGGGTCGTCGAGTTCCAGAACATGCTCAGGATGTACAGGAGGACGCCCATCGAGTATCTAAGCGACACCGGGCTCCTCGGCCCCGACCTAGTCATCGGGCACGGCTGGGCCGTAGCCGGGCACCCCCTCCTCGCGTACCCGGCTGTTGGAGGCGGCGACCTGGAGCTGCTGGCGAAGACCGGAGCCACGGTGAGCCACGACCCCCTGGTCTTCACCAAGAGAGGGAACAAGATGCACAGCCACAGCGCCTACCTCGCGGCGGGGGTCAACGTAAGCATAGGCTGCGACACCAGCCCCCAGGACATGCTCAACGAGATGCGGATAGCCAGCTACATGAGCAAGACCGCGGACTGGAGCTGCTTCAGCGGCAGCGCACGCGAAGTGTTCACCAGCGCCACCCTCGGCGGCGCCAAGGGGCTCCGCAGAGACGACCTGGGGCGCCTCGCCGCCGGCGCCCTCGCCGACATAGCCGTGGTCGACATGGAGACCTTGAACAACGTGCCGTGCAGAGACCCTGTGAAGAACCTGGTGAACGCCGCCACACGGCAGGACGTCGAGTACGTCATAGTCGACGGCGAGATGGTGGTCGAGGACGGCGTGCTCCTCACAGTAGACGAGATGAAGCTGGTGAGGCAGGTCCAGAGGACGACCGAGGCCATCTGGGACAGGATACCCGAGAACCACTATCTGGGGCAGAGCAGCGACGAGGTGAGCCCCCAGAGCTTCAAGCCCTGGGAGCCATAACCCCTTTTTTGGGTCTCACCTCGGTTTGCAGAGTATCTCCTTGATCTTCCTGCCATCTCTCTTCGACTGGAGGGTTGGCACATCGAAGTCGAAGAAGTCCTTGCTCTCCACGGCTTCGATCAAGATGGCGGTGTCCGCGCCTCCCCCCTCTTCGAAGCCGTACCTGCCGGTTCCAGCTATGGCGATGACCTCCTCCCCGGCGGCGAGTATCCCGAGATCGGTGGCGATCAGAGTCATCTCCACGCAGACCTTCATCCCCTCACAGAACCTCCGCAGTATCTCCCACGCCGTCTCTGGGTAGGAGAAGTCGTAGTCGGAGTTGAACAATGCGTGGTGTCCACCGTCCACGAGGCTCTGGTACACCTCGTCCGGGAACTCCTCCCTCTTGCCGCCGACCACGATAAAATTATAGTCTCCGTCAAACACCTCGAACGCCTTCCCTATGGTGTGCCCGAACGTAGAGGCTATCAACAAAGTCCTCACCCCCGTCTCGACGGCTCTCCTCTTTGCTATCCTAAGTGTTTCATCCGTGTTGATGATGCCCATCTCTTTGAAGTAGGTAATTTTTTCCTCCAACTCGACAACAACTCAAACTTGTCTTAATAAATAGACTCAAAAGAGTTCCTCTGTTCACACGGAAATCGATGGCACATGGACGTGTCACATGGGAACGTGGAAATATTCCTAGCCCACATTTATTGGTGATTATGATGGTTCAATTAGCTGAGATAAGCTGGGCTGACGCCCAGAAGGTTTTCGATGGCTTCGACACGGCTCTCGTGCCCGTAGGCGCGACGGAGCAGCATGGGCCCCACAACCCTCTGGGGACGGATCACCTGCTCGCAGACGCGTTGGCGAGACGCGTAGGAGACATGACGGGGGTCCCGGTGACCCCCGTGGTACCCGTCGGGATATCGGAGCACCACAGGCAGTTTCCGGGCAGTCTATGGGTGCCCGTGAACGTCTTCAAGGACTACATGCTCGGCGTCGCCCTGTCGGTGGCGAGTCACGGCCCATCGAAGTTCGTCTTCGTTAACGGGCATGGAGGCAACAGCTCGGCTCTACTCGAGGTCTGCGGCGCGCTTCGACGCGATTACGACATCTTCGGGTGCATGTTCAACAGCTACCCGCCTGGACTGGATGGGCACGCCGGTATGGATGAGACCAGCCAGAACCTGTACTTCCACCCGCACCTAGTGGACATGGGGAAGGCGGTCGACACCACCCAGAAGAATATGCTCGGACCGTTCGAGCTCTCGGGGTACAACCGTATAGGCCCGGCGTTGATACCGTGGGACACCCCGGACCTGACGGACACGGGGGTGATGGGCTCCGCGGGCACCACCGTCCGGTCCACCCTAGCCTCCGCCGAGCGAGGCAAGGAGATTATGGAGCCTTACATCGATGAAGTCGCCGATTTCGTCGAGGATCTGAAGAAGGCGGAGCTGTCCGAGCTCCTGTGTAAGCCGCACAAGTAGCAGACTAGGGTGTGGAGTAGAGGCTCATCCACTCGGTGAACCCGGCTTTCTCCACACCGTCGTAGCCGATGAGCCCATCGTTTTTATGCGGATGGTTCTTAATGGTGCGTATGCATATCTCGAGCCGCTACTTTTAGTTGCCCCCATATCATATCTGGGTGATCCAAGTCTGGTTTTATTGACCATTCCGGGTAGCTGGGGCGGTGGGCCTCGTGCATGGTGAGCCTGTAGAGGGCTCGGTAGCAGGTGAGGGCTTGGCTGAGGTCTTCCCTGGTCTCGAGGTGCTGCCTGAGTCTGAGCTGTAGACCGATGATGGCTTCAGGAACTTCTTTTTCGGTGAGCTGGTGTCTGCGCGCCATGGATGATGATTAACTGTACAGTTATCTGTAGTCTCGGGGCCTCCTGCCTGCCCCTCACAAAGCGAACCTCGATTAGTATACAATGGTTGTCGAAGAATAGGGGGCGGCTCCCCTGTACGCCTTCCTACCGAGATCGAAGGCCCTCATGTTGAGCTCAAGGAACCGGGGCCTTAGGCTGTCTCGCAGCGTGGAGAGCACAGTATCCTCGCCGAAGGGCAGCAGCCCGCTCTCCGTCAGAGCACCGAGCATGACGACGTTGGTGGCGATGGGGTCGCCCGCCTCCTCGGCTAGGCTCGTGGCGTCGAAGGCAACTACTCGGCCGGCGACCTTGCCCAGGAGCCCCATGAGCTCAGCCAGGTCTGGGTAAGGCACCATGCCTGAGATGACCTCCACGGGGGCGGTCACCCGCGTGTTCACCAGCGCGAGGCCGCCGTCCTTCAGGAAGGTCACGCCCCGGCGGGTGGCCTCGGCGGGTTCGAACCCTACGAGCACGTCGGCCTCCCCCTTCCTTATCTGGGGGTTGTGCGCCATGCCGCCTATCTGTATGTGACCCATCACGGGGCCCCCGCGCTGGGCCATCCCGTATGTCTCACCGATCTTGACGTTGAGCCCTGCGCTTATGGACGCCATGGCCAGCAGCCGCGACGCCAGCAGGGTCCCCTGCCCGCCGACCCCCGAGATCACTGCCTTGAACGTCTTCACCTGTCGCCCCTCCTGTGTATGGCGCCCACCGGGCACACCTGGGCGCAGCTCGTGCACCCCATGCAGAGCGTCGTGTCTATGCTGGCCTTGCCCTCGTCTTCGCTCCACATCAACGCGGGGCATCCGTAGGTGTTTAGACATTGTTTGCAGCCGACGCAGGCTTCCTGGTCGACGATGTACACCGGCGGCCTCTCTGGCCTCATGTTCCGCACGGCGACCATGGCGCACTCCCTGCGGGCGATGACCATGGCGACGCCTTCGAACCCCAGCATCCGCTTGAACGCCTCCTCCGTGGCGTCTAGGTCGTATGGGTCCACGACCTCCACGTGTTTGACGCCCGAGGCCCTGGCGATGTCCTCGATCATGATGGGCTCCACCTTGTCGCCTGTCGCCGTCCTCCCGAGCTGGGGGTTGGTCTGGAATCCCGTCATGGCGACGGCCTGGTTGTCCGCCACAACCACCTTAATCGGCGCGTTGTTGTGGACGGCGTTCTGGAGAGCCGGGATGCCGGCGTGGAAGAACGTTCCGTCCCCTATCCAGGCTATGGTGTCGACGCCGAACCTCTGCATGCCCTGGCTTACGCCGATGCTGGCTCCCATGCAGAAGTACGTGTCCTCGAACTCCATGGGCGGTGCGTGTGCCAGCCCGTAGCAGCCTATGTCCCCGTTGACCACCACGTTCATCAGGTCGCCTTTGACGGCCTGCACCGCCTTCTTCAACGCGTAGATCGTGGACCTGTGTGGGCACCCCGCGCACATGGTGAGCATCCTGTCGAACAGCAGGTCTCCCTTGGCCTCCTCCAGGCCGCCCCTCGCCTCAGGCGCCAGCTCCACTCCCGTGAGCTCGGCTATCCGGGCGTCTATCACCTCGTGGCTCAGCTCTCCCTCGCGGGGTATGAAGCCGTTCATCCTGCCGAGTATCTTCACGTCGGGGTTCACGTCCTTGGCCAGCGCCTTCACGTGCAGCTCGATGAAGGGGTCCACCTCCTCGGCGATGAGCAACGTGTCCACCGACCCGATGAGCCTCGCTACGAGCCTCTCAGGCATGGGGTGCGTCGTGACGAGCTTCAGCCAGGCCACCCCGTCCTCGACCCCCAGATACTCCAAGGCATCCCTGACGTATGTGATGGCGAACCCGACTCCGATGACCCCGATCTTCTCTTTCCCGTTCAGCTTCAGCTCGTTGAAGCCGGAGTCCTCGAATATCTCCTGCACCGAATCTATCTTGCCGTGGCGCTCCTCGTGGCGCCTGAAGAGCTTCTCGAAGCCCGCGACCCTGTAGCTGAAGCCGTCCCAGTCGAAGGCGGGCTTCCTGTCTAGCCTCTGTATCTCCCCCAGCTCTACGTCGCTCCTCATGTGGCTGAGCCGGGTCACTGTCCTTATCATCACGGGGAGCTTGACCTGCTCCGAGAGCTCCAGGGCATATCTGGTGAGGTCTTTGGCCTCCTGGGGGCTGCTGGGCTCCAGGATGGGCACGTCGTTGTGCCTGCCCAGCCACCTGTTGTCCTGCTCGGTGCGGCTGCTGTGCTGGCTCGGGTCGTCCGTGCTAACCAGGACGAGGCCGCCCTTGACGCCTCTCAGGGTGATGGCGTTCAGTATGTCGAGGGCGACGTTTACTCCCACGTGCTTCATGCTGCAGATGGCCCTCTGGCCAACCATGGACGCCCCGAACGCCACCTCCAGGGCCACCTTCTCGTTGGCGCTCCACTCGAAGTGGATTCCCAGCTGCTTAGCGACTCTGGCGAAGGTGTTACCGATCTCCGATGACGGCGTCCCCGGGTACCCCGAGGCGAGAGCTATCCCGCCCTCAACGGCTCCGCGGGCGATGGCCTCGTTACCCATCAGGACCACCCGTTCACCCGGCTTATCTAGTGCGACAGGATGCGACATTTGAATCGTATTCAGGGTGCCCCGCCACTTTTAAAACCTATTCAGCCTCGCACGCAGATTTTTAACGACCCAATCATACCTTATCTGGATTGTTTTGAATGAGATCAAGCTCGGTAAGACGGGGCTCAGGGTAAAGACCATGGGTTTCGGCGGCATCCCCATCCAGAGGGTGTCCGAGGAGAAGGCGATAGAGGTCGTACGGCGCTGCTACGACCTGGGGCTCAACTACTACGACACGGCGAGGGGCTACACCACGAGCGAGGAGCG
>Ga0315533_1002131_pt1 | contig 14147 bp, 9 predicted proteins | sample SalMarSW160130MG_FD_203081 | JGI IMG/M metagenome (GOLD analysis project Ga0315533, IMG submission 203081) | Salt marsh sediment microbial communities from the Plum Island Ecosystem LTER, Massachusetts, United States - Salt Marsh Sediment SW1601-30 ...
TTCCTTAAACTGACCACCAGCAATACAGGAGCGACAATAACTGATGGGGTTGATTTCGGTATCGATGCGGGAAATAACTTTGAAATTGTACAAAGAGAATTAGGAGACATGTTCTTTACCCTAGGCGGTGCTCGACGCCTAGTGATAAAGACTAATGGCAACGTTGGCATTGGCACCCTCACCCCCACCGCTACACTAGAGGTTCACGGTTCGGCAACAAACCTGCTCGCCCTCTATGATCCGGTTGTTCCCACTGACCCCAAGTTCAGGGTGACCAAAACCGGCGAAGTGCGTGCCGATGGCGCCTACTATAGCGGTGCTGGTGGTTGCGGTACTGGTGGTTTTATCGCAGGAGGTGGAGCCGATGTCGCAGAACGTATCAACGTAAGTGAATGGGTAGAGGCAGGGTATGTCGTCGAAATCGACCCCGAGCACTCCGGCTTCTTCCGCAAGGCGTCCTCCCCCTATAGCACAAAGGTAGCGGGCATCATCTCAACCTCTCCCGGTGTGATCCTGGGCAACAGCTTCGATGCAGCAACGGATGACTGGGAAGACAACCGGCCCGTTCTCGCTGTGACCGGACGAGTACCCTGCAAGGTGTCGACCGAGAATGGCCCAATCCGAATTGGCGATCTCTTGGTTGCTTCGTCCACTCCCGGGGTGGCGATGAAGGGTAATCCAGAAGAAGCGATCGGCGCCGTTGTTGGCAAGGCCATGGAACCGTTGAAGGAAGGGGAGGGAACTATCGTAGTACAGGTGATGCTGCGGTAGGGGGAGTTAGTTCCTGGGTGTTGGTTCCTGGTTCTTGGTCGTTAGCCTTTGGCCAATTGCCAACAGCTAATAGCTAAATGCCAAGCGCCAATAGCCAGCGGAGGTGGTAGTATCGCGGGATTTGAAGATCTGGAGGTATGGCGACAAGCACATGAGTTAGCAGTTGAAGTGTACAAACTGGCTCGGCAGTTTCCGCCTGATGAGCGCTTTCGTTATACTGACCAGATATGCCGTGCCTCTTCTTCAATTCCCACGAATGTGGCGGAAGGCACAGGGCCTGCCCCGTGCAATGACGGAGAAACAGGCTACTTCACGGGGCGGTATGGAAAGCGTGATTTCAAGCATTTCCTCTACATTGTTTACCCCGTGAAGTACACATTGCTGCGATTACTTCATGGGGTGAACCCCGTGCAATGACGGAAAATCGGACTATTTCACGGGGCCGGTGTTCGCTGGAAGAGACGAAGTATCATCTGCTTCTAGCAAGAGATTTGCATTATCTTTCAGAGACGGATTACAATAAGCTGCTTGATGGGTACAATGCAGCGGGCAAAATGCTGAACGGTTTGATCAACAAGGTCAGGAAGGAGGTGCAAGGCAGCAGTTAGCGACGTGCCGTTAGCTTTTGGCCCTTAGCTTTTGGCCAACAGCTATGTGCTAATAGCCAATGCCAACCGCTAATTGCTAACGACCCCCATGCTAGCGTTAGAGCTTAGTGGAATCTTTCTAGGAGTTCTCGCCCGCGCATTCTTCCCGTGGGTGCGCAAGCTGCGCGATGGGAAGGTGACGCGCTTCACCAAGCGCTATCTCTATTCTGCGATTGGGTCAGTGATCGCGGGGATGATCGTCACCGTGCTCATCTTCCCGAAGTTTGATATTCCATCAATGGGGCAAGGTGCAGAGGCCAGCGTGCGCCTCTTCGCGATGGCGTTTGGATTCGGCTTCGGTTGGCATGCTATAGTTGATGAGGTCGCAAAGTGGGCGGGTGCCTTCAAGGATGACGGTGGAAAGTAAACAGATGGGATCAGAAGAGACAGCAAAAGTCAAGATCTGACTGATTCCTGACCCAAACCCAGAAGCTATCAAAGCCCGAGTGGGGTTAGATCTTGAGGAGGGAGCGTGGAGATGCCATTTGCGGTGATCATGGCGGGGGGTAGAGGTGAGCGGCTGTGGCCATTGAGCTCCCCAGAGCATCCAAAGCAGTTCCTGAAGCTTGGGGGTGAGCAAACAATGCTCCAGGAGACTGCCGCCAGGATAAGGCCACTGATTTCGAAAGAGAATATCCATGTGGTCGCTCCCAAGGAGTTCACGGGGTTGACCCTTGAGCAGCTTGATATTCCTCCAGAGAACATCATTGTGGAACCCATGGGTCGCAGCACTGCACCGTGTATAGGACTAGCGGCGATCATGCTGGAAGCGAAAAGCCCTCAAGCTGTGATGATTGTTCTCCCTGCAGATCATGTGATAAAGAAAACGGAGAAGTTCTTGGAGATCCTCAAGAGGGCGATTGAGGTAGCCTCATTCGGGACCCATCTTGTAACCTTAGGAATCGTTCCAGACCATCCTGCCACTGGCTATGGCTATATTCACCGCGGTGAGTTCTTCAACGCGATGGATGGGATCGAAGTCTACAGGGTCCAGGATTTTGCCGAAAAGCCGGATGAAGAGACTGCTAAACAGTTCCTCGAAAAGGGAGATTATTACTGGAACAGCGGGATGTTCATCTGGCGGGTGGACGCGATCTTGGCCGAGATCGGGCGGCATATGCCGGCGCTGTATGCTGGCCTGTTGGAGATCAAGGGGCATCTCAGAGAACCTGATGTGGATGCGGTAATCGCGCAGGTATATCGAGACCAGGACCCTATCTCTATCGACTACGGAGTGATGGAGCGATCCTCTACTGTGCTGATGATTCCGACGGACGTTGGTTGGAACGATGTTGGTGACTGGGTGGCATTCGATGTGCTCTTTGATAAAGACCAAGATGGCAATGTTGTGCAGGCTATGCATGTAGGACTAGATACTAAGAATTCCGTGATCTTCGCCCCAAATTCTAAACAGAATAAAATTATCGCTACCATGGGGCTAGAAAATATCGTGATCGTAGATACCAGTGAGACGTTGTTGGTGATGGATAAGAGCAAGGCTCAAGAAATTAAGAAGATTGTGGATTTGTATCAAGGCAAGGGAGGTTAGAAATGGCTAAGCGGGCTTTGATAACCGGAATCACCGGTCAAGATGGCTCATATCTAGCAGAGTTTCTACTTGAAAAGGGATATGAGGTCTTCGGGCTAAAACGGAGGACGAGCACCATCACATTTGAGAGGATAAAGCATATCCAAGACATGATAAACCTGGTCTCGGGGGATATGCATGATCAGAGCTCGCTCTTAGGAGTGGTAAGCCAGGCCGAGCCGGATGAAGTCTACAATTTAGCTGCTCAATCGTTTGTGCCCGCCTCGTGGGATCAACCGCTTCTGACGGGAGAGGTAACCGGACTCGGGGTAGCGAGGATCTTAGAAGCGATTCGCAAAGTCAACCCAAAGATACGGTTCTATCAGGCATCGAGCAGTGAGATGTTCGGTAAGGTTCAGGAGGTTCCGCAGACTGAAAGAACCTCCTTCTACCCCCGTAGTCCCTATGGAGTGGCCAAGGTCTATGGCCATTGGATCACTGTGAACTATCGAGAAAGTTACGGTATGTTCTGTTGCTCCGGCATTTTGTTCAACCATGAATCTCCGAGAAGAGGATTAGAGTTCGTGACTAGGAAAATAACGGATGGAGCAGCCAGGATAAAACTAGGTCTAGCAAATGAGCTAAGACTGGGGAATTTAGAATCCAAAAGGGATTGGGGATATGCTGGGGATTACGTGCGGGCTATGTGGCTTATGTTGCAGCAGGATGAGCCTGATGATTACGTGATTGCCACGAGCGAGGCTCATCCGGTGAGAGAGTTTGCAGAATTGGCCTTCAAGAAAGTCGGCATCGCTATAGTATGGGAAGGAAAAGGTCTAGATGAAAAGGGAATTAACTCTAAAACTGGTAAAGTATTGGTTAAAGTGGATCCAAAGTTTTTCCGACCAGCCGAGGTCCATCAATTGGTGGGAGACGCGAGTAAGGCGCGAGGAAAGTTGGGGTGGGAACCTAAAGTTTCCTTTAAGGAGCTAATCGAGATGATGGTCGAGGCCGATCTGAAACGGCCTAGAGAGGAACAGCGATGACAACAGCACTGATTACGGGAATCAACGGCTTTGCTGGTTCGCATCTAGCTGAACTTCTATTATCGGAAGGATATCAAGTTTGCGGAATTGATTGCGATCTCAGCAATGCTGAAAACATAAGGCAAATAAGGGATCGGCTTACGTTGTATGAGTGCGACATCCGGGACGAAGCCAAGCTCAACGAAATAATCTCCCAGAGCAAGCTTAATGAAATCTACCATCTGGCGGCCATTGCCCATGTTCCGACCTCATATCGGGACCCAAGATTGACATTTGAAGTGAACTTGTATGGAACGCTTAATCTGCTCGAAGCGGTCAAGAGATCATCAAAGGCTACTAAGGTGCTATATGTAGGCTCCGCCAGCGAGTACGGAGATGTGAGGGAAGAGGAGATTCCTATAAATGAGGATGTTCCTCTCAGGCCGGTAGATCCATATAGTGTAAGCAAGGTCAGCGCGGATATGCTGGCCTCCCAATATTTCAAGAGCTTCAAGATGTATATTGTTAGGGTAAGGCCATTCAACCACATTGGGCCACGGCAATCTCCCGACTACGTTGTTTCTAGCTTTGCCAGGCAGATAGCGGAAATTGAAAAAGGCTTGAGGGAGCCAGTAATAATGGTGGGTAACTTAGAGGCAAAAAGGGACTTCACCGATGTGAGAGATATGGTAAGGGCCTATTGGCTTGCCCTGCAAAAGGGAGAGCCAGGAGAGGTGTATAATATCTGTTCTGGAAAGGCAGTCTCGATTCAAGAAGCCGTGAATAGACTCCTGAAGCTATCAGAGAAAGAAATTAAGACAGAGCAGGATGTTGAGAGGCTGCGGCCTGTTGATATTCCTCTCTTGCTTGGCAATTCGACCAAGTTCAGGGGAAATACCGCCTGGGAGCCGATGATTCCGTTGAAGAGGACGTTGAAGGACACTCTCGAGTATTGGAGAGACAGGGTCGGGCGAGAATGAAGTGCAGTTTGTGCAAGCTATAGCTAGCGATCTGAAAAAGGCTTTCTCAAAAGGTGTATTTCATCTGTTCCTTGCTTCGATTTTTACTCAAGGCGCTGCTTTCATAATCCAATTCATAGTTGCTAGATTGCTTGGACCAGCGGCGTTTGGCTATGTCAAAGTAATTGATACAGTACTGGGTATCTCATTCATCTTGGCTGGATTTGGTATGCCGTCAGCAGTAGCTAAATTTGTTTCCGAAGTAAAGGGTGAGCCTGAAAAAGGCAAGGTATTCTTCCAATGTGCTATAGTGGGTATTGCTACGTCTGCTTTGGCCGCTTTCATCCTATTTAATACAGTGCGTTACATAGCGATCAGCCAAACAGCATTGCATTACTTGAGATTTCTTATATGGTCAATCATGTTTACGGTTCTATCGCGAAGCATCACAAGCTACTACCAAGGCAAGAAAGAGATTCAGAAAATGGCAAAACTCAATGTGTTGCTCGGAGTTACAATGGTCACTCTGGTCTCATCATTGACCTATTTACTTGCTTTGAATGGCTGGGCTCTGGGGAGATTCTTCAGTGAAGCGCTCTTTGCGGGTGCTTTGTTACTCCTTGTCAGAAAAAGATTCATCGTTGCGTGGGATTGGCGGTTTTTTAAGAGAGTTTTGAAATTTGGTGGTTTCGCGGCTCTATCGCTCGGAGTGGCGAAGATAGTTACAACAGCAGATGTCCTGTATTTGGATCACATTTTGAAAGATGCTCAACAAGTAGGCTGCTACGGAGTGGCCAGCTTGACGGCCAACGCTCTCATGCTGCTGCCAGGGGCGATAGGTGCAACTGCATTGCCCTACATATCCGAACGTTCGTTAGAGTTCGAGAAGGCTTACTCTTTGGGATGGGTTGTAGTGAAGAAAACCGCCCTTCTCATGTTACCTTTGATTATGGTAATATTCTTATTCAGTCCTATTCTTATGACAGGTGTTCTTGGGGATAAATATGCGACAGCAGGCATACTCCTTCAGATATTAGTACCTGGAATTTTCGCTGGGGCCTTACTAACTATAGCGGGGACCTTCCTTCTCTCCATTGGGCGGACTGATCTAACATTCTATGGAAATCTTGTTGGACTAGGGTTTAATATAGGCCTAAACCTGATCCTGATCCCTAAATTTGGGGCTATCGGGGCTGCATGGACCGCAACCGCAACCTATGTCTTGAGGTTGCTTATCTACTTCTCGATAATTAAATACTTTGGGCGGTATATTGCCAGTACGTCTGCCGCAGGGAGGGGAGTGCGATAGGTAGTGACTTGATCTCGAAGTTGAAAGAAAAAAATATCATAGCCATCACATTAATTATTATGATGCTATTGATATACCAAGCGCATATCTATGCATATGGCACAACTCTCCTATTAATCGCTCTTCTGGCCCTTGTATTACTTCTTCCGTGGATCGACAAGGTGATTAAAGGTGGATTCGACTTATTTGAGCCTATTATCTTATTCTCGTTATTCTTCCTGGCAGGATACGTAATACCTGCTGTAGACTTGCTCGATGGGACAAACGTATTTCTGCGAGTAAGGGGTTTTGCTTTCGAGAACCAAGCAGCAACAATGAATGTAGCGTTATTTTATGTCTTGTTAGGAGTGATTTTTTTCTACATTGGTTACTACTCATCCTTTGGGAACGCGTTAGCAAGAATCTTGCCTTCTTTCGAGGGATCATGGTCGGTAGTTAGGCTAAGGCGAGTTGTGTTTATCTATATTGTCCTCGGTGTTTCTCTTTTGGCAGTTTTAGTAATTACATCAGGTGGAATTGCATACTTCATTTCTCACTTGTATAGAAGGCTAGAGTTGTTAAGCGGAAAATACTACTTTGCTATGGGCGCATTAATTCTTGCAGCAGGCGCATTAGTATTCTACACTTACTGGTTGAGTAGAAAACGATTTATGGTGTGCTTTTGGATCTTCTTTGCCTGCGTGGTAGTTTCGCTTAGTTTGCTTGGTAGTCGGACGAGTATCGCTGTTTTGTTATTCACTTTGATAACGCTCTGGCATTATCAAAGGAGAAGGGTGGGGTTCGTTACTGCTGCATGGGCTGTAATTGGTATGTCTGGCATTTATATAGCTTACAATATGCTATTTAAAGAATACTTTGCTGTTGGCCAGATTTTCTATGCTCCCTATTCACACGGTGAGGCAGGATTACTGTTATCGCTTTGGAACAGACTCACAGCAGGAACCCTGATACAATTACAGACCTTTATGGTTATGATTGAGAAATTCCACAATTTTCTGTTAGGACGAAGTTATCTTTCTGTCCTAGTGAGCTTTATTCCTCGTGTCATTTTCCCCAACAAACCAATCTCACCTGCGGGCATCTTCACCCAAGGGATTAGTCCTGAGCTGCTGAAAGCAGGGACAAGCATACCGCCCTCGCTCATGGGCGAATTTTATATGAATTTCTCTTTAATTGGAGTAGTAATCGGTATGGCTTTGTTTGGTGTTTTTTGGAAAACTCTTTACATATACAGAAGGCGGTCTTCTCTAGCTAGTAACTTAATCTATGCTGTTACTCTTAGTTTCATGTTTCCTTGGATTCGTGGTGAAAGCTATGGGCCGGTAGTACAGTATCTCATGCTTCTTATACCTTTAGTGGTGGCTCTCAAATACGTTTCATGCCGGAGGTAAGTTCGTGAAAGTATGCTTCTTTGCTCGATTAAAGGACAAAAGATTTTTAGAGTTGATTCAGTGGTACAGGAATGATATTTCAATCTTGGTAGATCTCGGATATGAAGTCAATATTGCCACGAAGTTTAGAGAAATACCCTCGCATTGCGATCTCTACTGTTCGTGGTGGTGCACCACCAGTATCTTCCCCTTGATCAAGGCCAAGCTCCGCCGCAAGCCTCTAGTGATCCTAGGCGGTGGCTCGGAGGTCATTGGTTCGTCCAAAGATATTCCTGGATATTACTCCAAGCCTCTACCCGTGCGGTTGATTATCCGTTTATGCCTCAAATTGGCCGATCGTGTATTGGCCATCTCCAAAGATCAGCTTGAGGAGATGAAGCATCTCGGAGCAAGAAGGGCCAAGGCAGTCTATCTGGGGATAGATACAGAGGAGTATAACCCGGCTGATACCTTTAAGCCTTCTGAGAAGCTGATCCTGACGATTTCTCATCTGAATAAGGAAAATGTCGAGCGGAAGAGGATTTGGACTGTGTTAAAGGCGATACCGTATGTGTTGGCTGAGTTTCCCAATGCGAAATTTGTTATTGTCGGTAGGCACATGGACGCGTATCAAGAGCTCAAGAAATTCGTTGAGGAAACTGAGATCGATGATAACGTGGAGTTCCCTGGCCTGATTAGCCAACAGGAGAAGCTTGATTATCTCCATAGGGCAGCGGTATATGCCCAACCGACAAAGCATGAGGCTTTCGGCGTTGCTATCGCGGAGGCAATGAGTTGCGGGCTGCCTGTCGTTTCAAGTAAAGTGGGGGCGGTGCCGGAGGTCTTAGGAGATTGCGGCCTCTATGCCGATCCTGATGATCCCAAGGACTTGGCATATAAGATTATCCTGTTATTGCGAGATCAAGGTCTAAGGGAAAAACTAGGGGGAAAAGCGCGTGAGAGGGTGCTGCAGAACTTTACGTATCAGAGAAGGAAACAGGAAATCCAGAAGGTCTTGGAGGAAGTGCTAGAGTATGGTGGACGTAATTAAAATTTTGGTGGTAGGAACGATGATTTTCGCTTTAAGCTTGCTAATGAAGCTACCAGAGCACCCGTTTAACCCGCTAGCGTCAGTTAATTTGTTCATAGGCACCGCGGGAGAAGGCAACGCTCTCGTTGGGCCTCAGATCCCGCATGGTATGGTCAAGTTAGGGCCGGATACTGCTAGCATGCCTATGAGCGGATATGAGTATACCGACGACAAGATTCTGGGCTTCAGTCATACTCACTTGGAGGGAGCGGGGGGAGAATCGGGCTACGCCAACATTCTCTTCATCCCCACCACCGGGCCTTTGAGAACTACGGATCAACAGTATGCTTCCAGCTTTAGGCACAATACTGAGATCGCATCTCCGGGCTACTATGCGGTTACACTTGAAGATTACGGGGTCAGAGTTGAATTGACAGCTACAGCCCGTGCTGCCTTACATCGGTATACGTTTCCTCGAACTGACAGGGCACATGTACTTATTGATGTGACGCATTCTTATGCAGGATGTAGTGAAGGCAGCGTGAAAGTCGTTGGGGAACGTGAGATCGAAGGGTACGCCACTTCTTACGTTCGGCGGGAGATGAGTCCGACCTATAGGGTCTTTTTTTGCGCTAGATTCAGCAAGCCATTTCTCTCTTACGGCATGTGGAAAGGAGATGAACCTAATCGAGGCATAGACGAAATAACTGGCAAGGATATCGGTTTTTTTGCAGATTATTCTACTGCAGTTGGCGAGCAGATATTAGTTAAGGTGGGGATTTCATTCATAAGCACAGAGCAGGCTCGTCGCAATCTAGAGGAAGAGATTCCTTATTGGGAATTTGATCAGACAAGAGAGCAGACAGAAGAAGTATGGGCTACCCTCTTGAGTCGAATTCGGGTAGATGGAGGATCTGAGGAAGACAGGGTGAAGTTCTACTCTTCTCTCTATCGATCCCTGTGTTGTCCTGTAGACTATGCTGAATACGGTCGATATTACTGCAACATCGATGGTGAAGTGCATCAACTGCGAGCTGGGCAAGAGAAATACTTCGGTAGCGATTATTGTGTTTGGGATACGTTCAGGACCACGCATCCATTACAACAGATTATAGAACCAGAAATACAGGCAGACATTGCCCAGTCGTACGTCAACATGTATAAGGCCGGGGGATGGATGCCGAAGTGTCCTTGGCAGGCTGAAGGCTATCATGGTGGCATGATTGGCTTTCATACCGCATCTGTGATAGCCGGAATATATGCTAAGGGATTTCGTGGGTTTGATACGCAAGCGGCCTACGATGGGCTTGTGAAGACTGCTACAGTAGAGCCCCCTGAAGAGTTGAAAAGCATCCAAAATGAATACATAAAGTGGCTCGGGCAATATCTATATGTCGAGGAATTTAATAAGAGAGGATATGTTTCTGACCCGAAAACAAAAGGAGGAGTCTCAAGGACGCTAGAGTATGCATATGATAATTGGTGTATAGCTCAGCTGGCTAGTGACTTAGGTACGCCAGAAGAGTATGTTGCCTTTTTAAGGAGGGCTAGAAACTACGAGAATAGCTATAACCCATCTACAGGCTTTATGCAACCTAGACGTGAAGATGGTTCATGGTTCGAACCGTTCGACCCTGCTAGTAGGCTTGGATTCTGTGAAGGAAATGCATGGGATTATTCCTGGTTTGTACCCCATGATGTTGCAGGTTTGATCACCCTCATGGGTGGGGAAAAGGCTTTTGTGCAGCGCTTGGATGCTTTCTTTGAAGGTGGTTACTATAATCATGGTAATGAGCCGGATTGGCAGATACCATACTTGTACGTTTACGCAGGCATGTCTTGGAAAACGCAGGAAAGGATTCAGGAGATATTGACTAATCAGTACAGCATTGGACCTACAGGCCTTCCTGGGAATGATGACTCGGGCGCAATGTCAGCGTGGTATGTGTTTAGCGCGATTGGGTTCTATCCTGTAAATCCAGGATCAGGTGTATACATTATAGGAGACCCCTTATTCAAGAAAGTAACTATAGATATGGGTGATTCCCCTCCCTTTACAATTCGCGCTGCCTATCCAGGCGTTGAAGAGAAGCAGTATATACAGGGAGCCTTACTCAACGGAGAGGATTATGAGAAGGCCTGGATTACATATGCAGAGTTAAGAAGCGGTGGCACCTTAACCTTAATACTCGGGAACGAACCGGGTAGATGGGGAACTGCTCCCACGGCGCCCCCCCCTTCTATGTCGGCAGCAAACTCTTTACGGGAGGGATATCTATGAAACAACTACTACAAAACTATAAGACCGGTGAATTGAAGCTTGAAGATGTCCCTGCTCCGGCGTTGAAGCCCGGCGGAGTACTCATCAAGAACCATTATTCTCTGGTGAGTGCTGGGACCGAGAAAGCTGTGATCGAGTTTGCCAAACAGAGCCTGGCGGGTAAGGCCCACTCCCGGCCCGATCTAGTGAAGCAGGTGCTGAACAAGGTCAAAACCGATGGCCTAATCAGCACTTATCAAGCAGCGAGGCAAAGGCTGGACGAACCCGTACCTCTCGGCTATAGCTGCGCCGGTGAGGTAATTAAAGTCGGCCGGGGAGCCGAGGAGTTCAGTAAGAGGGCTTTGGTTGCCTGCGCTGGTGGAGGATATGCCTCTCACGCTGAGGCGGTCTTCGTCCCCAAGAATTTAGTAGTTAGGGTCCCCGATAACGTGACTCCCAAAGAGGCGGCCTTCGTTACCCTGGGAGCCATCGCTCTGCAAGGGGTGAGAAGAGCCGAGCTTACGCCGGGGGAGAGGGTAGTAGTGATCGGCCTGGGCTTGCTTGGGCAACTAACGGTCCAGATCCTAAATGCTTATGGCTTCCCTGTTTTGGGGCTTGACATCAATCAGCAGCAGGTGAAAAAAGCCCTCAATCAGGGGCTGCAAGAAGGAGCGGTCATCGGGAAAGACGACGTAGAGAAGGTAGCTGGGGCCTTCTCAGGTGGCCAGGGCGTTGATGCAGTGATCATCACGGCAGCTACCAAGAGCAATGAGCCGGTGGAGCTTGCCGGAAGGATCTGCCGAGACAAAGGACGCATCTCCGTTGTAGGAGCTGTAAAGATGGATGTCCCTCGGAAGATCTACTACGAAAAGGAACTGGATATCAGAATCTCCCGCTCTTACGGTCCCGGCCGGTATGATCCAAACTACGAAGAGAAGGGTATCGATTATCCGATTGGCTATGTACGCTGGACCGAGAAACAAAATATGGAAGAGTTTCTGCGGCTGATCAGCATCGGTCGCGTGGATGTCAAGCCGATGATTACGCATACTTTCAAGATCGAGGATGCCTTAGAAGCATACAAGCTGATCTTGGAGAACCCTGATAAAGAGGACTTCACGGGGGTGCTGCTAGAGTACGATCCCGCGAAGGAGCACAAGCCTACTGTTACCCTCAGCAGGGGCAAGAAGAGGATACCCGCAAGCGATACCGTCAACGTGGGGCTCATCGGCGGAGGCAACTTTGCCAAGGGTACCATCCTGCCCGTTTTGAAAAAGCTCGATAAAGTGCACATCAAAGCAGTGGCTACCGCTACCGGCAAGAGCGCGCAGGATATCGCCAAAAAATACGGCTGCGAGTATGCCACTACAGATTATAATAAGATTTTAGATGGTGAAGATATTAACTTGGTGATCATCGCCACCCGGCACAATCTCCATGCGCAGATCGCCGTTGAAGCGCTAAAGCGAGACAAAAATGTCCATGTGGAGAAGCCGCTGGCGCTGAACATGGAGGATCTCAAGGCGGTTATCGAGGCTGAAAAAAGCTCTCAAGGCAGACTGATGGTCGGTTTCAATCGCCGATTTGCGCCACAGGCCCTAAAAGCGAAAGAGAAGTTCTCCCAGCGGAAGACGCCATTGATGATTCACTGTCGGGTAAACGCCGGTTACATTCCACCAGATCATTGGGCTCACGATCCGGTAGAGGGCGGTGGGCGGATCATCGGTGAGGTATGCCACTTCGTTGACTTTCTTCAGTTTCTTACGGGATCAGCACCTGAAAGAGTGTATGCAACAAAGGTTGCGACTGGGGCGAACGTTATCGCCGAAGACAATGTGAATATCACAATTGACTTTGCCGACGGGTCAACAGGGACCATCCTCTATACAGCTCTGGGTGATAAGTCTCTACCAAAGGAATACATCGAGATCTTCGGTGGTGGCAAGGCGATAAGCATTAACAATTTCAAATCTGGAAAGGGGTTTAGTTTGAGTCAGGACAAGGGGCATTATGGGGAGTTTAGAGCCTTTACCGAAGCGATCCTTAATGGCAAACCTTCTCCGATCTCCGTAGAGGAGTTGGCGCTTACCACGCTCGTGACCTTCAAGATCCATGAATCCCTCAAAAGCGGGGTGCCTATCTGCATCAACGTCGAAGAGATTGGGCTAACGACATGAAGGTGCTCACCGTTCTCGGTACGCGCCCCGAGGCGATCAAACTCGCCCCTGTGATTAGGGAATTAGAAAGGCATTCAGAGATTACTTCTCGGGTATGTGTCACTGCACAGCACCGCGAGATGCTTGATCAGGTTTTAAAACTGTTTGAAATCAAGCCTGACTGGGATCTCAATCTCATGCGCAAGGGTCAGAGCCTGTTCGATATTACCGCCGACGGACTGCGCGCGTTGGAAACCGTCTTGAAAGAGGAGAAACCGGATGTTGTCTTGGTTCAGGGGGATACTACCACGGCTTTTGTGGCCGGTCTGGCGGCCTATTACCTGAAGATAAAAATCGGTCACGTCGAAGCAGGCCTCCGCACGTATGACAAATACAATCCTTTTCCTGAAGAGATGAACCGCAGGCTTGCCGATATCCTGTGCGATCTCTATTTTGCTCCCACTGAACTAGCCAAACGGAACTTACTCAGAGAGGGCGTCCCCGAGGAGAAGATTTCCGTCACGGGCAACACGGTGATCGATGCCCTGCTTTGGATGATCCAGCAACAGTCTGTACCGTCTACCCAGAGAAGCCTGGAAAGCTCACTTCAGGAGAAGTGTGGCATTACGCCGGATGAGAGGCGAATCATCCTTGTGACGGGCCACCGGCGGGAGAGCTTTGGGAAGGGGTTTGAGAACATGTGCCAAGGGTTGAAGCAGATCGCCGATCACTATCCTGATATTCAGGTCATCTACCCCGTGCATCTGAACCCCAATGTTAGAAAGCCTGTACAGCGGATATTAGGGGCAATCAGGAACGTTCACTTGATAGAGCCACTGGATTATGCACTTTTCGTGTTTCTGATGAATCGGGCCCATCTGGTTTTGACTGACTCCGGAGGGGTCCAAGAGGAGGCTCCCTCGTTGGGGAAACCAGTCTTGGTGATGCGCGAGAAGACGGAGCGTCCCGAGGCTATTGAAGCAGGAACCGCGAAACTGGTCGGGACAGAAAGCGAGAGAATCTTCATGGAAGTGCAGCGGCTGCTCGATAATGCAGACGAATACAATAAGATGGCTCGTGCGGTCAATCCAT
>Ga0315533_1002133_pt1 | contig 14141 bp, 15 predicted proteins | sample SalMarSW160130MG_FD_203081 | JGI IMG/M metagenome (GOLD analysis project Ga0315533, IMG submission 203081) | Salt marsh sediment microbial communities from the Plum Island Ecosystem LTER, Massachusetts, United States - Salt Marsh Sediment SW1601-30 ...
ATAACCTCTGTAAACTAAACATATGGAGGCTCCATTCAATCCTGATTTACCTCAGGATCGTGAAAAACTTCGAAGACTGTTTCGTATTAAACGCGTCGAAGGCGAAATGATGAAAGATCGTGGTTATAGTTTGGAAGAAGTTTATATGATGAAAACAGATCAAACTTCAACTCGAACCTTTCAGGCAGTCAATCTTACTGGTCTCCAGAATCCTAACCTTCCGTTAACTTCTCTCCTACAATTCCGTAGCCAAAACAATCTATTTCAATCTCGTCAGGAATTTTCAAGCATTTATATTGATCGTGAAAGGCAACGTCAGATACTTGTCATATATTTGGGAAATGATCCTGGAAAGGCCGTCGGTAAAAAGGACTTCAAGATCGTTTTACAATTTATTCAAACAGGCCAATATCATAATATCATTTTGGTTACTGAAACTGGTCTAAACGCTGACAGTGCTAATACTATCAGAAGAACCGATGGATATGACATTGAAGTATTCAAGGACATTGAATTTGCATTTAATCCACTCAAGCATTCACTATCACCTATATCTGTTAAGCATATCCCGGGAGATCAAGTGTCTGCTTGGGCTCAAAAAGAAGGACTTCAGCCAGAAAAGCTTCCAATGATATTGGACATTGATCCGATTGCTAAATGGTTTGGTGCTAGACCTTATGATGTATTTCAATATGAATTGCTTGGCACTGAAACAGATACAATTGGTTTTTATCGAATCACCCGTCAAGCACCTGTGGTGAAGAAACCTACAATGAAGAAGTAAAATTACCATTTAATGAATGGTAATTTTTGTCCAATGATTTGAATAACATATGGGACACTTACCTCTTTTCATCATCTTCAAAGAAGACGACCAGCGATGTTTGTTTGGACATCGCCACTGCAGATCATCTTCATTAGCAGTACCGTTGTGGCACTCAATTCCTTCTTTGGCTACCCGAGCCAAAAATCTTTTTATAGGAATGTTCTTTGCGGGCATGTTTTCATATATAAAAATAAAATTTTAAATTCAAATATATAGAAATGGCAGATATTCATCTTGTTGGCGATGTCATGGTAGGTCGTAGTTTTAATGAATTTCTTCAAGAGAATCCAAGAGCAAATATTTGGGGAAACACTCTTTCTGTGTTTAAACCAGATGATATTTTAATCGGAAATCTTGAGACTACCCTAACAACAGCAAATTCAATTTGGCCCAATAAAGCCTTTAATTTCAAATTAGATCCGACATACTCATATATACTTAAGCAACCTAATTTTAATTTTCTTTCTCTGGCGAATAATCATGTTCTTGATTTCCGTCTTAATGGTTTATCTTCAACATTAAGCACTCTTTCACAACTCAATATCCTACATGCTGGTGCCGGTATTGATTTAGAGCAAGCACGACGTCCTGCAATTATTAGATTATCTAATGGTATTAGATTACATATCATATCAGCTGCTGATCATTATTCATATTGGGCTGCTGGCTCAAATAATCCACCATATAAAGGTAAAGAAGGAATATTTTGGTTTAACTTTAACAATCCAATAAATCTTCTTTCATATGTCCAAGATTATTCTAGACAGTTATCTTCACCTGATGTTTTAATGGTTTCTCTTCATTGGGGCCCCAATTGGGAATCTACTGTTTCAGAAAGAAAGAAATATTTAGCTCAGCAACTAGTTATGTCTGGTGTTAAAATAATTCATGGACATAGTGCTCATCATTTGCAGCCCGTTGATATGATTAATGATTCTTTAGTCTTTTATTCAATGGGTGATTTCATAGATGATTATGCTATAAGACCAGAATATAACAGTAATATCGGTGGAATAGCCACTTTAAGTATTAATGAGTATGGAAATTTAACATTGAATAATTTTCGAAGAACAATCATACAGGATATGCAGGTAAATTTATTGTAAACATTGCTGTTTGTAAACAGCAATGTTTAATCATATTTAAAGCGACATGTTTTACAATCTTCTGGCCATTTGTCTAAAATCATAGCTAGGACAGAAACTTCATAGTACTTACCCTCCGATGAATATTCAGCCATATCTTTCTTCATCTCGTCTTTTCCATAGCAATGTTCAGAGGGCAAATCATGGCCTTTACTTTGATGTTTCAAATCTTCAAAGTCATCAAATCTCGATCTTTTATAGAACTTACAATTTTCACAATCACATGCTTCGTTCTCATCATAACCAATAAAACTTGTTACTGTCTTACGATATTCTTTCTCATGCTTAGTAAAGATAGTTTCAACTCTTTCAAGCTTCTCCTCCAACTCTTTCGGTTCCTCCTCAAAAAAACTGTATCTTAGAATTCTACCCATTTAAGAAATTTATTTCCCTATTTTTAAATTCAATATTTATGAAGACAGAAATGAAGTTATGATATAAAAATTTTGAATTAAAATGGCTAAGTCTTTGCCTAAACGTAGAGTTTTGTGGGATACTCTCCCATTTACTAAAGTTGATATTCCAGGTGGATTTAGTGTTGAGTTGGTCCATGCTTGTCCAGAAATTTACTCTGAAGGGCAATCTCCAGATTCTATCGTTGCTGCCGCGGCAAGAACAAGTTTTAACAATTATAAACAGATTAATGATGAAAAATCCGATGCCCGGCTTATTGATTATTTATTGAGAAATCGCCATACAAGTCCATTTGAGATGGCTACTCTAACTTTTCTAATTAAAGCACCCAAATTTGTTACAATTCAGCTATTGCGCCATCGTACATTTAGATTTAATGAAGAAAGTCAAAGATATCATCAGATTACAGAAGGATTTTTTCATCCAAGCAGTGATCCCAAACACTTTATCCGTGCTCAGCATAAAGAAAATAAACAGAGTTCAACAATAGATGAAAATATCTCAGCGAAACTCGTTGATAAGTTTACCAAAATAGAAAATAAGCTTGATGAAATATTTGATTTGTATAATGAAGTAATTGATATGGGTGCTGCCCGAGAATGTGCCCGGTTCTGCTTACCGATGTCAACTTGGTCTCATATTGTTGTTCAATGCGATATGAATAATTTAACCAAATTTCTAACATTACGTCTAGCTAATGATGCTCAATATGAGATTCGGCTCATTGCACAAGCGATGTATATATTAGCTCAAAAGGTTTTCCCGATAATAATAACTTCTTTTGATAGGCATATGTTCAAACCTGAAACAATGGGATTTAATACAGATAATTTTAAATATACATCTACATCGCGTTTTTCTAATAACCAAAATGAATAGATAAAACAAGATTTCTTCAAACAATCTAAGAACTTCTGAAGAAATTTCTTCAGAAGAATAAAATAATGTCCCGAGAGGTTCTTCAAATTGCCGCTCCACAAGAATCATTGGCTATTACAGGGCAAAATCCATTTCTTGATCCATTTAGCCCCCCAGTGGGAGGAAGAATTAGTGAACAGGGTCAACCTCTCAATCAATTACAAATTCCAGCTATCAATACATTAGTTTATAAAACTGCAGAAACGACCGGAAATTTACTTATGATAGATATAAGTGATACATTGCAAAAGGCTGGAGTTACACCACGTGAGCCTGTTCTAGTAAGTGAGGAGGATATTGGAATTCAACTTAATATCAACCTATTCGGCGCAGAAGGTCTACAAACAACTACTCAAGTAAATCCAGCCGAGATTGGTGGTAAAATGATTGGTAGACATATTCCAACTAATTATAGAGAAGCTTATGATTCACTCCATTTGATTGTGGCACAACGTGCAGGTAAACAAAATGCCGCTTTTGGCATTAATGAGCTTAAAAGAATCGCTCGTAATCTAGATTTGGCTAGTAGTGGAAATAAGGATGTTCTAGCCAATAGAATACGAACAGCCGTAACCGAGTTTTTCGGAATACGAGAATAAGAAAATTGACCCATGTATATGTTTTAATCTTTTAAAACAATAAGATGGACATTGAACAGATCGCGAATGGTTTCGAACATTGCAAGATTGTTATGAAACCTATCAAGTCTCAGTTTGGAAAGGTCTTATATTACAAAATTATCTATCATAATGGTCAACAAATCAGATTTCGCGTATCCTTCACAGATGGAAACATCGTGCAAAATTCGGATGGATCTATAATTCTGAAATGTAAGATAAGTAATTTTGATAACCGTTTCATTCTATCCATTGGAGCCAATATTGGCAAAATTTTCCAGGAAATAACAAATATGGATATTGTAAAATGTTCTGAAGAAGCCAACGAATACAGCATACTTACTATTAGATTGAATGATGAAACTGGTTTTGGTATTTTGAAATCAAAAGAAACGTTGAAAATCAAAGAAGTCCCACTAAGTGGGATAGTATTCCTGAGAAATTTTTGTGGAAGTGTTATTGTTTCTCTTCCCGGAATTATCCTTGAAGATTCAACTGATGTCTTAGAAGTTTGTCTTTCAAAAGCCAATAATAAATATGGACATCTTGTCGCACGCGCGGACGATATTCTCGTAGTCCCGAAAGGACGGAATAATCCGCATTTTACTGATAATTTTTTGAATTCGTTGAAATAGTTATGGCTGAAATCAGTAAAACAAGAAATTTCTTGTTTTACAAGATTGAATTGAAAAGATAACTTTTAAAGATCAGAAATGTTGACGATTATTGTACATGCTCATCCGCATTATTTTCCTGTAAAAGAACACATCAGGGAATTTTTTGACATTCTTCCTGATGCACAAATCTACTTCTTTCATCCAGAATTTTCAGATCAAGAAGATTTTTCATCTCTCTCGATAGATTTTCCTAATTTGATTGTTCTTCCTATGGATGGATATGCTGAGGTGAGTCAATTACCAACTCCAATAGTAATCTATGAACTTGCAGCCGAAGCGAAGGGAGCTTTAAATTATATTTGGAATTATTATGTTCGAGGAGATGATATTTGGTATATCGAGAAAAATACCGGAGGTAACCCGATTGATTTTTATGATCTAATTTCTAAGGTCGATTGTAATGGTCAAATTAATCTTCCCAAATTTAATCTTTATGGAGAAAATCTTGAAGTATCAGCTGAATTGGGACCAGCAACATTAGAGAACATTCGAAATTTTGTTTTGGATATGGTTACAATTGCTGAAGATAATGATTCATGTGCCTTCGATAAGGCAAAGATGAAACTGAGGGCAGATCTCCTCGAAAAACTTAGATATAATCAAAAAGAACCTGTTATAACTGAATGGCTTCTTAGATTTTTACACGATAATAATATCCCCTTCAATGGTGATCTTGAGCAAGTTAAAACATATCTTAATAGGACAAAGTTGGGAATTCCTCCAAAGAAACCTCCTTCTAAAGAGTTGGAGATTGAAGACATGCCTGAACTATCTATAAACTATGAGGAAGAATATCGTTGCTAATTTTCCATCTAAGATGGAAAATTACAGATCATTCGAAAAATTTACTCAAAACATCACAATCACCCTCAGATAATGTACTGAATAAAACCTTTCGAAAAGCACCTTTAAATTTTGTAGTTAGAAGTTTATGAAACAAAGCTCCTATCTCGTTTATATCTCCACCAAAAACACCACATCCCCAAGATCCCAAAATGATGGTATCATTTCCGTGAGATAACGCAAGAGCTAACACTCGTTCGATTCGTTCTTCCATTGTTGAAAGAATGATCAATTTGTCTACACCTTTTCTTAAGGCTACTCCAGTATTCACTGCCGGAGCGGTGATAAAAGATATATTGTATGGTTTAGACAACAATTCGTTATCGTTATCGTTGTCCCTAAATACAGGAACATTCGGGCTATATATCATGTAATGTGAATACAAACATTGATTGTCGTCAGCGTTGTTAAACTCATACATAGGTGAACCATATATACATTTATATAATCCACTCGCGCAGGCTAGAGATTCTTCCTGAGCACTAGAACCTTTCAAAAAGCCACCGCCAGGATTTTTAGCACTTGCAAAATTTAGTGCACAAACTTTCGTACTTTCTTTTACCATTCGATAACATCCAGTTAATGTCGATTCGAGTATGACCTGAAATTCTGTATCTCGTACATCAAATTCTACTTTAATTAAGTCCTCAGGAGAGTATGTTATTGTATCTCTTACTGAAGCTGATAGTGCTGAAGAGATATCTACGTTTTCTTCGTTGATTTCATAGAAGCCATCTTCGAGAATTTCCATAGTTTCTGCAGCAATTTGTTTGTTTATTTTTCGACTCCCAGCACAGCTCTGATCTTCTGCAGGTCTTTGACGTGGGCCAGATAGATCACGCTTAGTTTTAGGTTGATATTTCTTGCCCCGAAAATGCTTTTTGGATTTATCGAATTTATGCAATCGGCGCATATCTTTCGAAAATTCCATCTTTATTATTTACTCCCTTATTTCTATTGGGATGACAATTTTACTTTTTATAAAGATATCTCGCCTAATTCAGATGGATGATTTTATTTTGGTTGAAACCGGAAATATGGGAGATCTAAGTATTCCTGGAAATTATATGGGTAGAGCATTATTCCTCTAAATTTTAATTTTGATGAATAAATCTTTTTCAAGTCATAATTTATGATAAAAAGAAATTCTAATGAATCGGTGTTGTGTATCTGATCTTACCAGGGAACTACATTCGTTTGGCCCTAACCAGGAACTCAAAATGTTCATTGGCGGTAAAATTCATCCATTGAATTCAATTCGCGTAATTCCTGATGCTTTTAGCCCTGATTTGACCGAAGTCCGAAAAGATGCAGTGCTTTTCCCCATATTCGATTTAAACAAAATAACTGAAGAAATTGTTGATCAAAGTCCACCTGTCGGACCTAAAGAAAAATATCGAATTACTATTATTGGGCCAAGTTCTGTTGGAGTTAAGACCTTCCCGACTTGGGTTAGAGAAGGATTCCTTTGCGCATGTGCAGAATCATGTTCCCACAAATCGACTAAGATTAATTTTGATGGACTAATCATCGAATTTCGCACACTGGAGACATATCCCGAATATGATAATGATTCGGATATAGCGACAGTTTGTGACGGAGCAGATCTGATTCTTATATTTTCGCATTGGAAGCTCGGGACAGGAATGAGTGAAAGTGAGCGAAATGACCTTAGGAAACTCCGAGAAAAGGTAGAGAAAATAAATAAAGATGTGAAAATCATAGCAACTGATTCTTTACATGCAATTGCGATAATTGAACGTGAAATTACGGCACTTATTTGAATAAATATGCACAACGAAATTAACGATCGTGGATCGTTAATTTTAGTTAACTAAAACTTTTGCATAAAGTTTTCCCAAATTGAAAAATGGATCCATTCATCGAGGTTGTTTTCCCTGATTCTCAGCAACAAATATTACAAGATCGTTTTGAGATGCCTTTATTCTTTATTTTGGGTGGAGCAGATGATGCATATTTATCTTCATTAATAGGCCAAGATATCGAACAGATAGTTCGTCAAAAATCTGTAGATCCTATACCTGAATTGAAGCCCTTTGGTGTTTATGCCAGCAGAAGTTTATTATCAAGTACAGGATATGCTCGAACTTTTTCTCTAGGCGTATTTTTAAATAAGGAGTGGCCAATTCTTCTTGATATTACTGGGATTTTTGGTGATGAACCAAATTTTGGTGAATTTACACAAGAACGAAATAAGTCCGCTAAAATCCCCGACCAAATCGAGATTGTCTGGATCATTCGTGCTCTTCGACGTATTGAAGAGTCATTCCCAGGCTTAGGTTATGATAACATGGCTGAAATTATTCGAACACAACTTTTGGAAAGCATCTATCCAGAAAAATTACCTGCTAATAAAATTCCGACTCAACTAAACGTTAATGCACTTAGTGCATTATATTTAGAATTATCTGAAAAACAGAAAGAATATCCATTAGTTGTTATTATTGATGATCTTCCAATACAACTCGATAAAACCTTAGGTCGCGCTTTAACAGAAATATCCTTAACGCAATGTACGACAGCTAATTTACGGGCAATCCGAACCTCTCTTGATTTAATATCTATGTGACGGATTTTTAAGATTCTTAAAAATTTTCATTACAAAAGATGGATCTTTCAGGAAGTCATATTGTCGACAATCTTGGACAATTAGAGCCACAGACAGTTACTACTGGTACATTGTATGATTCAGGTTATATAAAAGGAGAACCAGGCGATCCTTCAGTAGAATTCGTAGTTTTTTCGGGGGGAGGGGTTTCTGGTGCTGCCTTTGCAGGAGTACTTAAAGAGCTAGAAGTCCAGAATATCCGTAAGAATATTAAATATTGGGTAGGATCTTCAATTGGAGCGGTCTGTGCTGCCTTGGCTGCTTTAGGTATGCCTGGGGATGATATTATCAGGGAACTCATGTCTACAGATATAACTACATTTTTAGAACAGAATAGTTTATTTCAAGAAAGTAATTCTTGGTTAAACAAAATTATGAACTACAAATATAACATTCTTGAACTTATTACAAAACTTGGAACTGTTAGTGGTGACCAATTTAATAAATGGTTTCGATGTCAAATGAAGAAACTTAATTATTCTCCTGATTTAACATTTGCTGATTTATATGATGTAACTGGTCAACATTTAATGATAACTGTGACCTCAATTAATACATATGATACTTTATATTTATCTCGTTCAAGCTATCCTTACATGAAAATTGCAGATGCAGTTCACGGATCTATTATAATACCATTTTTATTTCAACCTCTTCTCATGAATGATCCACTTGTTCCTGAAGGTAAACGTTTACTTATGGATGGTGGTGTCCTGGATAGTCTTCCTTTAAATTCCTGTGATGTAATATCTGAGGCAGGGGAAATTTTGGCATTCAATCGAAAAGCTATTGGCTTTAAAATAATTTCATATGGAAGATGGGTACCCGATTATGTTAAAATTGACGGACTTCTTAAATATGCTTTAACTTTTGTTGATTCTCTTCATAATCGAATTCATGTCATTCAAAGTCATCAACCCTATTTTTGGGATAGAGTCGTTCCAATAGATACATACGGAATTACTACTTTTATGTTTGATGCAGATAAAGAATCTTTAGAAAAGGTAGTAAAATCAGGTCGAGATCATGCCCGTCAATTTTTACAAAGAAGACAAGAATTAATCCAAACACATGGTCCACTACCGAGAAATTTATTTATACCTAATCATAGATTACGATATCATGGTATTGAATATATTTCAGATGAGCTCATTGAGAATACACATGTTTATCAAACAAATGCTGAACGATTCTCGACTAATCGTATTCCAGTTGTGAAACATTATCAACCATAATTTGAAGCGAAAAAAAAAATAATTTTTTTCGATATAAAAATGGAAGCTGAAACTGCCTTCGCTGTGGTACCTAAATACAGAAAGAAAGGTAGTTTGGTGGAGTATGACAAAATTCCAGAAGGTTCTCCCCCTGAAGATTACGAAATTACGTATATGTTTGATTTTCATAATTATATTGAGAATGAACTAATCTTAAAATTTTATGATGAATTAGCCAAACGCATTGCATTAGCTGGCGGTGATGTAGGTCCTCTGCAGAACAAATATGAGGAACTTACTAGAGGTTATGCCGAGAACCTTATAGCTGTGAGAGAAAATCAAAGACTAGCAAAAGAAATCTACAATCTAGATAAACCAATAGAATATTACTTATTTTCCGAATTTATCGATAAATACTTCGTTCCTGATAGTAAAAGTATGATTTCAGCAAATGATTTCAAGTCAGTATTCCTAAATTTTGTAAAGGATGAATATGGTGTTGATATTATCTGGGATGTAGGTGATCCTTGGGATAAACTATATGAAATCAATCCTCCAGGTAGTATTGTGTTATATCGTGATCCAAGAACAAACTTAATTTATTATCGTGGCTTAAAGTCAAAATCTTCATAATTCAAAATTTTTCCATGCAATTGTATGGAAAAAGTTCCTAAATTAGATAATTCTTATAGAGAGGAAGCTATTTAGAAGCCACGGTCGCGGCGGCAGTCATGGCAGTCACATTCCGACTCGGAGCTGGAGCTGGAGCTGGAGTCAGAATCTTCCTTGCAGGGCTTGGGAGGGCAGGGCTTCTTCTTGGGGCGGCAGGTGTCCTGAGGGCGGCAGTTGGGCTCGGCCTCGATCTCAGCAAGAACGAGGAACTCAGCACTAGGCTTTCCGCAGGGGTTGCAGAGAACCTTAGCGTGGCAATCAATGTCGACCTTAACAGTCCAGACGCATCTGGTTACGCAGCCACACTTATCCTTGTGTACATCCTTGAGCTCAACACAGCAGTTGGGCTTCACATCAAAATCGACGGCAATATCGAACTCAGTGCCCCTCTTGGACAGCTGACGACATTGAACATCGGGCTTAACGTCGACATCTACACCGACAGGGAATTCACACTTGGTAAGACAATCCTTGCGAGGACGCTTGGAATCGAAGAATCCACGAGGCATCAGACTCCTGTTTGTTTGAGGGAGATTTTTTTTCTTAATTTCGACTAAAACTTTTGAGAACTTTTCAAGACTTATCTCTTTATAATTATATTTCTATTAACGTATTCCCTGCAAATTTTTTATGTTTATAAACATTTTCATTTAAAATGTTTATACCATATTTGACAATGAAGATATTTCTTTTATGAATATATTATCTCACAAAGTTTTATATAGTATGTTATTTACAATTTTTATGTCCCCATATTTTCCTTGAAGTATCAGGTTTTCAAATAAAAGATTTTCTTAAACTAAAACAAGCATGCGAATTCACAAATCTTTAGGTAATGGTGATTGCTTATTTCACAGTTGTGCCTTTTTCTTAGGGATTAATCACCGACGACTTCGGTCTTTAGTAGCCAAGATAATGCGAGAATATCCTTATTTACCTATCAGTGGAGTTCCTTTATCGACATGGCTTGAAGAAGCCGGTTATGATTCATCTTATCCAGATAAAGTTGATGAAAGTGGTTTCAATGGATCTGCCATCGAACTTTCCTTAATTTCAATCATGTTTCGCCGCAGTATCTATGTATTAAAACGAAATCCCAAATTTCCCGGAGGATTTGAACAGATTGCTGAATACTTTCCAGAGTTTGGAGATGGATTTAGCCTTCTTTGGTCAGGAAATCATTACGATTCATTAATAGATTAGTATTCGAAAAGAAATAAATTTAGAATTTTGAGATGAAAAGTGTTGGTTTATCTTAATGTTTTGTTAAAAAGTCATAGTATATCTATTATTCAGATAGATATACAAAGTGCGTTTCTGTATACTAGCTCAGGACAGAAATTTATTTAGGAGCAAAAGTAAAATTGGCATCTTTTTGGGAAGATTATTTTTTTCAAAGATGGCTTCTCTTTTTCCCCCAGATAGTTGTATAGTTTTGCCACCTGATTCTACAGAAATTACTCCTGAGGAAACACCGAAGCGTATTAAATGTAATATAACTGGTATATATCCAGATGTTTATTATGAACTTCAATTATGCCGATTTCGCGGGTTCGAAGAATTAACATTATCTTTTCCTGGGACAGGTATTATCCTACTAGATGGCCGTTCTGGAATAGGTAAAACTACTCTATTAGAGGCCATTTCATTTGTTCTATACGATGGCGCAAAGAATACATGTTATCCTCGAGTAGATAGAAATAGCCGTAAGAAACATGCGTCTACTTGGGTTAAATTAACTTTTCCTAATGGATTTATAATTTACCGTCAACGTCGTCCTAATTTATTTTGGATTCAAAAGGACGGCATAACCTTAACAGATGATGCAGCTCAAGGTTATGTTGATGATATGTTTGGGCTCTCAAGTAACTGGCTAGCTGGTGGGTATCTCCGACAGGGCGAATTTTGCGCATTCCTTTCGATGTCGACATCAGATAAACTAAATTTTCTGCAAGAAATTAGTTTACCTACCCAATTCGAGTCTTTACTGGAAAGAGTTACTGGAAAAATCATTGAAACTAATGGGCAACTTCAAGAGATTGTCGTACAGGTAAAAGTATACCATGAGATGTATATGAATATGTATAACAATTGTCCCAAAAATGTTCGAGATGCCCAATGTTGGAATGAATCTACACTTGACCATAAATTTACAAAATTTGGTTTAGAAATACCAAACAGTCCTTTTCAAGTAAAGCTAAGAATTTTTTATAATGAACTTGACTCAAAATGCTTGACAAAAGAAATTCAAACTCTCCGTGATGAGATAGATCAAGCTCAAATTAAGATTATCCGTGCAGAACAGATTCAGAAACAAAGAGACCAACTTCAACAACAATTAGACGATATTCAAAAAGAACTTGATTCAATTAATGGAGATATGATTGATTTTCCCACAGAGATTTCTCGTATTACATCAGAAATACAGGAATTACAAGAGCAAATATTAACAGCTCAAAATTTCGAACGAAAATCTCAGCTTCTCGCTGCTAAAAATGAAATTCAGAGAAGACTTGATGATTTACCAGATGAAACAAGTTCATATACGCTTCAGCAATTAAATGATTATGAAAGAATTCAACAAGGTCCTAATCTTGAATACATTGAACATGTATTGGAAGATATTCAAGTTGCTAAGGCTTATCAAATAGCATTGGAAAAATACAGTAAAAGAAAACTCATCAAAGATCGTCTTGAAGCAGCTGAAAAACAACTTGCAGAATATCCAAATAAATCTGTTAACGATGAGATTGATATTCTTACTAGAAAAATTTATTCACTGAGCTTACGACAAAATAAACTCGTCTGTCCCAAATGTTCTGGGGAATTGTATTTAGATAATGGACAATTAACAGAACTACCTGAAAGCAACATTTCGAATGATTCACAAAATTTGCATAGTTTACATTTAGAAAAATCTAAATTACAGGAGCAAGAAAGAAGATATCAGCAAAGGGACCATGTACAAAATAATATTGAATCGCTTCAGAAGACTTTAGCTTTGATGGATGAAGTGGAGTTGCCAGAAAAACCTAAAATGGAAGATATAACTATTGGACAATTAAATAATAATCAGATAGATTTTGAGAATAAGAAGGCGGAAAGAATAGGATTGCCCAATGTTGATATTAATATAGAAAGAAGAAAAATCATGAATTCGCAAGAAAGATCTAAATTATTAAGAGATATTGCATTGATCCAGAAAGAATTGGGAGGGATTGATTTGGGTGATATTCCTAATGACCAAAAAGAATTTATTGTTAAAATCGAAGAAAGGAAGAAATATAAGATGGCAGAGCTTGCAAAATTAAACAATCTACATACTAAGATTTCTACTACAAAGGCACGTCATGAACAAATTAAAGGTCAACTCGATAATTTAATTGTGGAAGAAATAGATAAATCAATCATTGAAGGGCTGAAAGAGAAGTTAAATCTTCTTATTCAGGAACAGGAAAACCTTCGACGGGATGTAACTACTCAACTGCAACTTATGCAGATGCTTGAACTTTTTGGAAAACATAAAACTCTCACAGATGAACAAACAAAAATATCTGAGCGTATAGGTGCCTTTCAGAAAATCCGTGCTACCCTTATTACAGCCGAATATGTTGTCCTAGATAATATTCTATCTAATCTGAATATAATTATTGCAGATGTATTAGGTATACTTTTTAACGAACCCATAACAGTCACATTAAGATCATTACGACAACTTAAATCGAATGATCGAATTAAGCCTGAAATTAATATAGAAATATGTTACAAGGGTGCTGAATTTAATAATTTAAATGAATTATCCGGTGGGGAGAAAAGCAGAGTTTCTTTAGCTTTAGTCATTGCTTTTGCTCGAATAGGAAAGAGTCCCTTCTTGTTATTAGATGAATCATTATCGAGTTTGGATGTGATTACTAAAGAATCGGCTATTACAGCAATTCGGCGATATCTTAATAACAAATTAATTATAGCCGTTAATCACGATACAACTGAGGGAGTTTATGATTCTGTTCTTCACCTTCAATGAATTATTCATTTATCAAATGAATAATCTTAGAACCTAAATAATCTCTTACCAAGTGAAATTATTTTTTTGAACTTAATTATAATGATTCCAACTAAACCACCAATCAAAAGATATATGATAGATTGTAGAGTATCTTCTTCCTTCTCGGGAGGTCTTGGATCT
>Ga0315533_1002136_pt1 | contig 14127 bp, 8 predicted proteins | sample SalMarSW160130MG_FD_203081 | JGI IMG/M metagenome (GOLD analysis project Ga0315533, IMG submission 203081) | Salt marsh sediment microbial communities from the Plum Island Ecosystem LTER, Massachusetts, United States - Salt Marsh Sediment SW1601-30 ...
TATGGACGTGGCTTTTGATGGAATTTAGTGGCATCTTCATAATGCTTGCTATTTCATCGAGTTTTAAGCCTTCAATAAATCTTAAGAGTAAAATCTGTCTTTCTGGTTCTTTGAATTGTCTAATTATGTTCAAAACAAATTCAAGTTCATCAGATGACGAAACTTCCCGGAAAACGGAGGGTTTATTGCTTGGCACCTCTTCAAGTAAACGGACATCTTCTCGAATCAGCCTTTTCCTGCGGAAGGTTTCTAAAAGTATGTTCCTTGCGATCCCAAATATGAATGCCTTTAAGCTATGTAAGTTGTCAGATCTGAAATTTTTGATTGATGCAACAAATCTGGCAAAAGTTTCTCCGCATTGATCCTGCGCAATTTGATGATTCTGGTGTGAATAGTAAAAGAAACGATAAATAGGAGCTTCATACTTATCAAGCAATATTTCATAGGCCTGCTCATCGCGAGTAATTAATTTCTTGATGAGTTTTCTGTCTGTGATAATTTCCATCATAAGTTAAAGTTGCACTAAAGCAGGAATAGTTGCAAATAATCTTAATAAAGCAAAAAATTATTCATAAAAATTATTAAAATTATTAAGGACGGCAACCTATTCTATCGGGGTCAGTCTTTAACAAATGCCAGCGGTGCTGGAACTATTGGCCAAGCGTTGGGGCCGACAGCAAGCATCCCGATCTGTGCGAGTGGTGTATTTCCGTTCTGCGTCCCCTCGACTTAGTTCGACTTCGCTCACCACAGGTCGCTCGGGGCAGGCATGCGTGATGCGTATTGCGCTAAGACAAGTACGCAATGCGAAATACGCAATACGCACTACGAATTTATCTGCTCACAGGCTTTTTGATAAACTTCTTCAACGGTTATGTTCTTGATGCTGTGTTTGGTGTCAATACTTTTTATCTCGAATCCCCTGCTGTAAGGCTCGCGTGCTACCATACATTCGCTTCTGCCGTATGGAGCAATTCTTGCCGGATTTGACCAGCTATACATCAAAACCAATGGCGTACCCAAAGCAGCAGCAATATGCCCGGGGCCGGTGTCGTTGCTTACTACCAGCTTCGCGTCCTTAAGTAGAGCTACCAGCTCAGCGAGAGAAGTTTGACCGGCAAAATTTATTATGTGGACGTCGGTCAAGTTTTTAATCTCTTCAATTATGCTACTCTCGGATTCCGTTCCGACAGCGATTATAGGCAAGCCAAAACGCGATGAAATTCTATCGGCCAAGTCAGCAAAACGCTCTATCGGCCAACACTTGCCGTGGTGTGTCGAGCCAGGTACAAAAACGATATATTCACCGAACTTGATATCATGACATGCTAATAGATTAATGACTGAGTCGCGGATGTGCGGATCTACAGGTAGTTCAAACTGTACATCCTTATCATCAACATTGGTGGCGCCTGCAGCTTTGATTATCTTTAAATAGTAATCGACTAAATGAATACAATCGTGGTCTTGCTCGATTTTATGCGTGTAAAACAGGTGTGCATGCTCTCTGGCATTTGCCATTCCGAATCGCTTTTTACAGCCGGACAGCCACGCTAAACAGGCCGTTCTAAAAAGACCCTGAAGATCAAATACAGCATCGAACTTATTGCGGCGGAGTCGCCGAATGAGCGATACGAGAGCAACGAAAGCTCCGGGATGGTACCATGCCTTGCCGAGGAATTTCCGGTCGAAAGGAATTATCTCAGTCAGGTGAGGATGATTTTCCAGAAGCGGTGCAAATTCAGGGCGGACCAGCCAGCTAATTTTGGCATCGGGAAAACTTCTGCGAAGGGCCGATAGAACCGGCAAAGCCAAAACTACGTCGCCAAGCGCGCTGGGCTTAATTATCAGGATATTCCTTAAGCCTGTTGGCATAATACGATATTTTAGGTGAAAAAACTAATTTGAGCAATAAATTTGATTATTAAAAATTATCCGTGAAAAAGGGTGGAAAAATATGCTTGGTTTTGAGTTAATGTTGACGGACGTGATTTTTCTTGATAATTAAGGTTTTAAAGCATTTAACAGAATGAATAGCATGGCTTACTTTTTGTCACTCCCGCGGAGGCGGGAGTCTATAAAAAACTATAAGAGACTGGATACCCGCTTCCGCGGGTATGACAACACGAATCAGTTATTTTGTGCAGAATTGCGAAAGTATAAATTTTTTAAGAGGTGAAACAATGAGAAAGATAAGTTCACAAATTAAGTTCGCTGCCATCTTGATTTTTGTAATTTCAATGGACCCCTGCTTTTGCAATGGCCAGCCTGTCCCCGCGCAGGCGGGAAGTCAAGAATCAGTATCGATCTCGATAAATCCGTCGAAAGTCGAAGGCAATATTGACGAGAAAATTTATGGCCATTTTCTTGAGCATATTTACCATTCCGTCAACGGCGGTTTGTGGGGCGAGCTGGTTTGGAATCGCAGCTTTGAAGAACCTATAGATAAAGGCAGGTGGGCAATAAAAGATGATTGTCTCATCCAGTCAAAGATAGCTGACAATGTAAGGTTAGTTTTTGGAGATAACAACTGGGGCGATTATGAATTTACTGTTGAAGCGCAGAAAACCAGCGGAGCAGAAGGTTTTCTTATTCTATTTCGAGTCCTGAACGAAGAAGAATTCTACTGGTATAACATTGGCGGCTGGGGCAATATTCAAAGCGCATTAGAAAAGGGAGTAAAGGGGAGAGGTTGGGGGATAGTCGGGCCGATAGTACGGAACAATATCGAAGCGGGCAAGTGGTATCAGATAAAGGTTCGCTGCGAAGGTACGCATCTTCAGGTATCGCTGGACGGCAAAACTATGCTCGATTTTACAGACCAAAACAATCCACATCTTAAAGGCTGTGTAGGATTAGGGACGTGGAATACAAAAGCCAAATATCGAAATATTAAAGTAAAGTCACTCGATGGACAAACTTTATTCGAGGCCCTTCCAAACCTAAAGGCCGAACAAGCCGGTGCCAGGTACTGGCAGTTTTATGGTAAGGGTGAGGCGCACTTAACAGAAGATAATCCGCTCAACAGTAATTTGTGTTATGTGATTACGTCACAGACTAACGAGGCCGGTTTGCAACAAAAGCCATTCTGCATTCGCAAAGGAAAAGTTTATAATGGTTCGATATGGGTGCGAGGAGAAGCGCCTGACGGCCTGATGGTAAAATTGCTTGATGGTGACAAAACCATAGGCAAAGCTGACCTTGCAGCACCTAAAAACGGTTGGAACGAATTCAAATTTACCTTTAAGCCGGGCATAGATTCTAAAGATGCTATGCTACAGATAGGCATTAAGGGTAAAGGCAAGATTTGGCTTGACCAGGTCAGCATGATGGCTAAAAGCTCTGAAAGGTTTGATGGTTATCGTCCCGATTTGCTCAAGGCGATAGCGGATTTAAGGCCTCCTGTTATACGCTGGCCGGGCGGGTGCTTTGCGTCACCATATCGCTGGAAAGACGGCATCGGACCTCAACATGAAAGAAAGGTTTACCCGAGGGAAATCTGGGACGACCTTGAGATAAATGCCTACGGCACAGATGAGTTTATCAGGATGTGCAAAAGAATAGGTGCGGAACCTTTGATTGTAGTAAATATCGGGGCCAGGGCCTGGAATGAAAATCCCAACGAGCAGGAATTTTTGCAGGATGTGCTGGACTGGATTGAATACTGCAATGGTCCTGCGACAAGCAAATGGGGTAAAGTCCGGGCGAAAAACGGATATCGCAAGCCTTATAATGTAAAGTTTTGGGAGATAGACAACGAGACCTGGGGTATGGGTGCGGAAAATTACGTGGAAGCAGTCAAGAAATTCGCACCAGCGATGAAGAAAAAAGACCCAACTATCAAACTTGCTGCCTGTGGTAGCGGCGGATTTAACCTCCAATGGAATCGCAGGATAATTGAAGGATGCGCGGAATTGATTGATTATTTAAGCATTCATCATTACGAAAATCCTGGTAATTTTGCAAAAGGGCCATACAATTATGAGCGTTTTATACACCGAACGGGCGAGCTTATATCGAAATCAAAAAATTCGAATTTAAAAATTTACTGCTCGGAGTGGAACGCCCAGAGCACCGACTGGCGAACAGGGCTTTATGCCGGAGGTGTACTCAACGCATTTGAAAGATGCAGTGACGTTTTCGAGATGGCTGGGCCGGCGTTATTCTTACGGCATGTATCAGCGACTGCGTGGAACAATGCGTTTATAAACTTTGACCACTGCGGTTGGTTCCCCGCTCCAAATTATGTGGTAATGAAGCTGTGGCGGAAACATTTCGCACCATACAGGATTGATATTGAAGGTGACAACAAGGTGTTGAACGTTATAGCTACTAAATCGCAGAATGGAAAGATGGTTTATTTAAAGGCGATTAATCCGAATAACAAGGAGGTTGAGGTGAATTTATCATTGGATGAAAGTTTTAAGGTTAAAAAAGCATCTATGGAAATTGTAGCGCCGGGTTCGTTAGATGCAAGAAATACATTAGAAAAACCAGCCACTGTTCAGCCGGATAAAGGTGAAGTTAAAACAAACGGCCAGAAGGTAAAATTTAAACTTCCGTCTTTATCAGCGGCAGTATTGACAATTGAAGGCCAAGAAAGTAAATAAGTGCATAAGGCATCTGTTTGCGATAAGTTTTATGGCTAAAAAAGGCAAATATATTTACGACTGGCCCAGGCCAATGGTTACGGCTGATGCGGTGGTCTTCGAACTGTGCAAAAACAAAGTCAAATTACTGCTAATCAACCGTCGTAACGAACCGTTCAAAGGCAAATGGTCACTGCCGGGTGGATTTGTCAATATTGATGAAGAATTGGAAGATGCCGCAGTGCGAGAGCTGGCGGAGGAAACAGGTCTGACCGGCATAAAGCTGGAGCAGATGTACGCCTTCGGCCAATGCGGCAGAGACCCAAGAGGTAGGCAAATAACGATAGTATTTATGGGCATCGCAACCGAAGGCAAGGACAAAATAAAAGCCGGCGACGATGCAGCTATGGCAAGATGGTTCGATATAGATAAATTGCCAAAGGATTTGGCCTTCGACCACGATGAAGTAATTGCTTTCGGCATCCGAAAACTAAAGAAGAAAAAATCATATCGAGAGTATGTCATGCATCGAAAGGCAGCTCGGAGAAGCAGCTAAGAAGCAGGAGAATTGTCTGCTGTTTGATTCAGTGGTTTTTTGAGCTGCTTATTGAACATCCGCAGTTGTACATCTATAGCACTTAGAGCCCAATCGATATAATGCAATTTGTGAGCGGCTTGACGATGGGCCTCATTTAATAAGCCCTGCTGGACTGTGGAAATAAATTTGCTTATAGTCTTAGCACTAATTTCGGTTGGTTCGGCAGACCATTTTTTTAACTCTCTATAGTCACGCCGCAGCTTTTTATCTGCCTTTAGCTGCTCCGCAGCTATGTAATCGGCTGGATTATATGCCAACTGGAGCCCTTTAAGGCACAAGATTAGCGGTTCATAGTTAGCTCTTTTTTCCAAGCGAATAAATTTGTATTGCTGAACGTAAGAGATCGCTTGAATAGGGCTTTTGTCTGCAATTTCGTCTTCACCAAGATACCAGCCGCGTTTACTGGTTCTGGCAAAGACGAGCTCTTCACCTAATTCATATCGTTTTATTTCATCGTAACCCATTCTTGATATCCAGAGTCTGCCGGTGTCCTTTTGGCTAAGGCCGCCGCCCAGCGCGAGCAGGCACTTGACAAAACCCAAGGGCAAAACCTTCTGATTACCGATTTGATTTTTGCGAAGCTGGAAAGAAAGATGCAAGCTGTGTGGCCGAACGTCATAGAAAGCAACTATTTCATTTATCAACCTGTTAAGCACCCAGGGGTCCGCTGTTGCCGGTCGTGAAAGCTCTCCGGCGACGTTTAGTCTGCCTGGTGCCAGTTCTAAAAAGCCGAGCCGGCGTGCGCGGTCGATCGAGCCGGTATGGTCATCAATATATCCGCCGAGCTTCCATGACAAGACGTCCAGGCTAAAGTCATTAAAATACCTAAAATCGTCATATACCGGATCAGAGGCCTTGTAAGCAGTTCTTTGTGGCTCGACAGCAGCAAAACCAAGATTGCTCAATTCCAACTCTGTGCCGAGGGGCACAATACCCGGCTGAAGATTTGACCTTATCCACCTTAAAAGTGATTTGGCAACCCGGCTGTCAAACATGCTGTCGGCTGCGCGCACAGCATATTTTACGTAGTCGATAAGGTCATGCCCTGCGTAGGGCATAGTCTTAAGACATTCGTCGATTATCAGATCGACAGCAGCACTATTAGCATTTATCATTTGCAAAGCAACAAGCAAGCTAATAGAGCGTCTGAAATATCTTTCCGAAGTAAGCAATCGCTCAATTTCGAATCGAAATTGATTTTGAGTTTTTTCTTCTAATTGATTGAGCAGGACCTGCCTGACAACAAGAGCCAAATATTTCTCAATAAAGGGCTGGACCTGGGTGTCATCATATAGATGTTTTATGTTTGGCCGTGGCCGATCCAGCTCATGTTCGAGGTAATAATCGCTAACGGGACCCTTACGATAATGACTTATAACTAAATCTCTTTCTGTGGTCGCCAGCAGCTCTCTTTCTGCCCGTCGCTCCAATTCTGCATCGGCTGTTTGTTCGCCGGGCCGTGTGTGCTTCTCCATAAACTTCTCGATGCGTTTTCGCAGCCAAAGCTCGTGTATTAAATTAACATGAAACCTGTCGCCGAAATGTTTTTTCATCGACTCGTGTGACGCCAGGTAAGCCTGGGTTTCAACAGTGCCTTTGGCAGTATTAACATGGACGGTTTCTCTGTCATAGCGTTTGCCTTCATATCTGTCGATTTCAGCCAAAGCCACGGCGGGAACATCGAAAATCACAATGCCTTCAATCCTTGAAGTGGAGCTTTTTACAGCATAGAAATAGACATTATCCGGTGACACTTTTCTATACCCCGGCAGAAAGGCAGGTTCGGCCGAAAGAGTCTCGCTGTCGGCTTGAACCGCCTTAATAGTAAAGCTCAAACCGCTGACCGACTTAAAGATGCCGGGATCACGCAACGAGCCGTAGATAAAAAGATTAAATTTCTTATCACTCATATTTAATTTGTTTATAAAGCTTAAAAAGCTCTTTAAACGCACGAAAAATTACCTTTAGCTTTGCACCTGTCTGTGAGCCTGCCACCCGCGGATAGTGATGCACACCCTTCTGGGTCACGCGGTAACCTTTGCGTAAAGCTTTAGCTAAGATTTCGGTATCAATTAAGGCGCTGGTGCTCGACATTTTAATGTTGTCAAAGATTTCCCTTTTATATAGTTTGAAAGCACAATCGATGTCGTGTATTTTCATGCCGAACAACCAGCAAACCAGTTTTGTCCAGCACCAGCTATTGATTTTGCGTATAAGATTTTCCTGCCGCTTCAGTCGATAGCAGCTAACAATATCATATTGTTTCATTAACGGCAGCAACGGCGGAAATTCGTTGATGTCGAATTGGCCATCGCTGTCGGTATAAAATACAAGCTCTTTAGTGGCTGTTTTAAAACCAGACTGCAAGGCTGCTCCGTAACCGAGATTGGTATGATGGTGCACAACTTTTACTCTGCTATATTGGCGGGCAATCTCATCTGCGAGTCGGCCTGTACCGTCTGTACTGCCATCGTCAACGATAATCACCTCAAAGTCGGCATTGAGCTTTTCCAGCAGTTTGAGTGTCTTTTCAACTATGCAGGCGACATTATCCTGTTCGTTAAAACATGGAAAAAAAACGCTTATAGAAAATGATTCGATCCTTGATTCTCGTTCCTCGATACCCGTCGTGCATCGAGTATCCGGCATCGAACATCCTGTCTGGCTACCATCTTTTATGCGATTTGTTTCGCTCATTTGCATATTCTACAACTTTAGCGGTATAAAAGTTGGCGAGCTTTGTATTATTTTGCTCCCGGGCAGCTTGTGCTAAATGGACACATGCCAATCGTGCAGCTTCAATTCTTATACGGTAGCCATTCTGCCTGGTATAAGTTTCCTTATTTTTTTCGAAGTTATCGAAATGATTCTTACAAAAATTTGTTACGGCAGGTTTTAGTTCAGAGAAACGTGTACAAGCAAGTACTATTTCCAGCATCGCGGCCGGCACATTTTCTATGTTGAAGGCTTTAATGGCAAAATCAAGCGCCTCTTTTTTGTTAATCATTTCTGCTCTGTACCGAAGCAGAGTATAGGCGAGCATGAGATTCTTATGGTAATCATCGGGGTATAGTGTTTTTCCACTACGTATGCCGTCAAAAAGTTCTTTGCCTTGAGGCGTTGTGTAGTCAACAAATATCTTTTGCTTGTCACTAAAGAAGACAACGGGCCAATCACGATTATATTCAAGCCCTTTGACAGCATGATAAGACTTTTGTTGATAATATTCGTCAGGACGAGGCTCACCAAAAACCGCTACGGGCATTAATACAATCCAGACGTTATTATTTTTTAACTGCTCATCCACCCACCGACCTATTTTTATATAATCGGCGGCACTTAACCTTTTTCGTCTGGCCTGTGCGTTTGCTATTATCTCAGCTGAGGTCCAGCCTCCGGACATAATAGCTGACCAAAGGTCAAATGCTTTACGGTTATAAGCTGCTTGTGCCCTGCCGTCCATGAATAGCTGCAAAGGTATTTTGCCGGTGTTAGGGTCGGGCTCCTCGGCCCAGGTGATGAAACCGCCCTCAGTCCAGTAATTAAACATTTTGCCTTTCAGCTTATTTTCTTTTATAAACCGGCCGGCCTCAAACGGTTTAGCATCAGAAGCAGTCATTCGCATAAATACGGTACACAACTTCGGATTCAATTCAGAAGGCCAGGGATCAAGATAGACATACTTAAACTTAAGACCCCACCATGTACCGAAGAATAAAACCGCTGCAGCACCGGCAACCGTGAAAACCAATTGCAGATTAGTCGGCATCGTTGAGACCACCAGACGATTATGCTTACGGAAGTTCCGCATTGCCGAGACTGCACGAACTATCTGGTCAATGATCATTGCTATGATAGGACAGGCTACAAATGCGGCTATCGGCAAAAATCGACGGGAACGAATGGCCATATAAATTGTAAGAGCGGCAATTAGTAATAAGGGCATATCGATTTTAGGCCACTGATATCTGTCAGAGGTATCTATCCTTCGCTTATGTTCTCTGCCGACAGAGCGAGAAATTAGTATTGGGACTATAATCCAAACAACAAGGATTACCCAGGCAAAAATATACATGACTAAAAAAGGTATCGCTGTACCGACAGGATTGTCCCAGTCGAAGGCAGGCTGCCATTCGTGGATGTCACGCCACCTCGCAGCATGCTCACTGACACTGATGACGAAGGTATGAGTCAGGTTGGTTAAATGGAATGGATTAAGCAGCACCATAGCTACAAAAGCAACAATGCCGGCGGCAATCGCGTGTAAAACACCCTTCCACTTAATGCAGAGGAGGTTTTGCTTATTAAAAATTAAAATAAAATCGAGTGCAATCAACAGAATCAAAAAAAGAAATGTGGACAACGTAAAACCGGCCCTGGAAACAACAAAATAGAAAACCGGCCAGGCGGTGACATTATATAAAATTGCAGTCCACTTTTTACTGCAGCTAATCAACAGGTGCAGGCCTATAAATGGTATGAGCATTATGAATACATAAATATAGCCGCCGTGGATATTACACCAGAAGACTGTTAGTGGGACAATAAACCAGATATACAATATATTTCGATATGTGGTAAGGACAAGTATAAACAAAAAGACAGCTACTAAAAGGTTCGAGAAACCGGCAGGACGAATATCAAAAAATGAACGCCCTGTAAACAGTGCAAAACAAGCGAAAACAGCAGCAAGAGCAGGATTAGCACCTAATAAAACAGCCGTGTAGAAAAGACAAATAACTGTCAGAAAGTAAATAGCGAACTTCCAGTACACCAAGGCGTTGAAAAGTGGATCTTCTTCAGAACCGAGACTCGTGGACAACCAATAGAAAATCACATGGGTTAGCCAGTTCTGGTTGATCCAGCCGGTCGGATGCCATCTTTTCACTGTCTCGATACCGACTTTATCCGTAAGCCACTGCGCCCATTTTGGCCAGTTTTTTACCTCTTCCGGTGTTGGTCCTGCCTTGTGCGAGTTCGCACTGAACGGCTCGACAGTATCAACGCCGTGTTTGACAAAGTGTCGTCCGCAGGTCATGGCTACCCAGGTATCGCCGGCAGCAACCATGTGTGTGCAGGCGTGACAGGCGAAAATAAGCATACCCACCCAGGCCAGAATCATTGGCCAGCCGGAGAAAGCACGGCGCTTATCGGTTCTTCGTGCCTGATCAAAATCTGTCGAAGCATCACCCTGCGAAGCAGATTCGGCACGGTGTTTTTTGCTTCTTACTGACTTAGCCATTTCTGTAGTCTATCTAATCCTTTGCTAATATCATCGAGCGAGCAGGCAAAGCTTAAGCGAATATTACCATCACAGCCGAAAGGAAGGCCTGGTACAACAGCTACATTAGCCTGCTCTAACAGCGCTTTCGCAAAGTCCATACTGCCATTAATTTCTGCACCATTTATATTTCGGCCATAATGCTCTGATACATCAGGAAAACAATAGAAAGCACCGGTAGGTTCAGGACATTGAACGCCTGGAATAGTATTTAGCCGTTCGGCCATATACTTACCACGCTTCTCAAATTCTACTCTCATTTTCTCTATAGCCTGCTTGGCAGGCTCGCCGAGAGCAGCAATCGCTGCGTATTGAGTGAATGTTACAGCATTTGAAGTCATGTGAGATTGAAGACGTCCCATCGCCTTTATGACTTCTAAAGGTCCGGCCGTATAGCCTAAGCGCCAGCCCGTCATCGAAAATGTTTTGCTGAAACCATTCAGAGTTAGTGTTCGGTTGTAGGCATCTTCGCTCAGCGAAGCGAAACTTACAAATTCGGTGTCGCCGTAAATCAGTTTCTCATAGATTTCGTCTGAAAGCACAACTACATCAGTACCTTCAATAGTCTTCGCGATGTCTTTTAGTTCTTGTGGTGTATATGTAAAACCGCCGGGATTACTGGGTGAGTTAATCACTAACATTGCAGTTTTTTTGGTGATAGCATCTTTTAGCTGTTTCGGCGTCATTTTGTAACTGTTGGCTTTATTGGTCTGGATTATTTTAGGTGTAGCGCCAGCGAGCTTAATCGCCTCAGGATAAGTTACCCAATATGGTGTGGGCAGAATAACCTCATCGCCGCCGTCAAGCACTGCCTGCATGGATTCGTAAACGGAGTGTTTACCGCCGATATTAACGATTATTTGTTCCGGTGTATAATTAAGACCGTTTTCATTTTTGAGCTTAGCGGCGATGGCCGTTCGCAGCTCGATTATCCCGGCTGCGGGTGTGTACTTTGTTTTACCGACCTTTAGTGCCTCTATAGCTGCCTGTTTGATGTAATCTGGCGTATCAAAATCCGGCTCTCCCGCTCCGAAACCTACTACATCCACGCCCTGTGCTTTTAGCTGCTTGGCTCGTGAAGTAACAGCTATAGTTGCCGAGACCGGCACGCTCTGTGCTCTTTTGCTTACTTTCATGTTCTTAATACCTTTCAAATCTCGTTTTTTTGTTTATAATGGAACATATTAAAGATGAAATTAGAGGAAGGGTCAAGAAAATTGATGTTTTCCAAATACCTGGAGCAAAGGTCAACAGCGTATAGCATTTAGAGATATGATTCCAATTGTGCCATTCGATGTTTGAAGCCTTTGTCCTGTTTTAAATTTTGCTGTGATATCCATCGGCCCAAACAGGTATCTGGACTGTGAAACACGTCCTACCTTGTAGTAGGCGGAGACGTACTTGCAAACGTCCAAACTTCACCAGTTGTAATCTGGCCATTGTTATCTACCTCATCGATTCTCCAGTAGTAAGTAGTGCTATAATTCAATCTTGTGATATCGAACTTTGTATGAGTCTGATTACGTATAAACGGCGGGGGATTGCTGGTTCCGAAGTACACATCATGTGAGACGGCGTTTAAACCGGCGGCCCAACTCAATGTGACCTGTGGTGGAACACCAACAAAACCATCGGCTGGGATTGGATAATAAGCCTGAGCAGGTGGAGGGACGGTAATAAATGTCCAGATATTGCCGGTTGTCCTATTACCTTGGTCATCGATCTCATCGATACGCCAGTAGTATGTGGTATCTCCAAGCAAAGGACCCGGATCGAATTCCGTCTCGAATTGCTTATGTGTAAACGGCGGGAGATTGCTGGTTCCGAAATAGACTTCGTGAGATTCGGCGTTTAAGCCAGCGGTCCAACTCAAATTAGTACTTAGTGCAACGCTGACGGCCCCGTCGGTAGGGATGGGATTTGAAGCCTGGTCTAAAACTGAAATATCGCAGATATTATTCAGTGACATACTGGCTTGCTGCGTGCCGCCGTAGGCACCCATATTGATGATGCCGCCATTTGGAATTGGTTCATAACCAATAGGGCTATTTGGATCTCCTGCGTCAATACAGGGACTGGTGACATCATCCATGATCCAAATTTGGGTGTTTGGGTCATATCGGCCGCTCTGGGATTTCAGATGATAGTCATGGTTCATAGGATCAACTAAGCATGGATCTTGATTAATACAGCCTTCCGGCATTCCGTATCTCCCAGCCCTTAGACCTTCTACGCAACTGTACGTTATCGTAATCTGTGAATCGTCGTATTTATATATTTCCTCACTATTGTTCCAGAGTATGCAGTTAGTAAGTTTAATGTTACTGGAGGTAATCGTGTTTTCATATCCGCAGGAAATAGCCCCTCCTCTTTGAGCGAAGTTATTGGTTATGGTGCAATTTATTACTTCCGCGTTACTTTGCCAGAAATGTAAGGCCCCGCCCCAACTACCGGATGAGTTGTTAACAAACAGGCAGTTTTGAATTAAAGGTTTGCTCGAAGGTGCATTATAAAGCCCACCACCATATATACCGGCGTGATTATCTTTGAAAGTGCAGCTATCAAATAACTGTAAAGTATTAGGGTCCGGGGGACCCACCTTCAGATTGTAGAATCCACCGCCAAAACCCTCTGCATAGTTACCTATAAACATACAGTTGATAAGTGTTGGCTCGCTGTTGGAAATATTATACATCCCACCGCCATAGTAACTGGAATTATATTCAAATATGCAATTGATTAACATCGGATTACCTCTGCCGGCATCAACAGCTCCGCCCGAACTTAAAGCATAGTTTTCTGTAAATCTACAGTCAGTCAAAATAGTACAGTCGAGGTCGCATATGGCACCTCCATCTTCTGAGGCATTACGAAAGAATTTGCAGTTTGTGATTATAAGCTCGCCTAAATAACGTCGGTTATATATCGCTCCCCCATCGATTGTGGCTGTATTGTATTGGAAATTGCAATTTAATATTTTCAAGTAACCATTAGTATACAATATCCCGCCGCCAAACTTGACACTTTCTTCACCATTGGCATTGCCTCCGATTATATAAAAACCGTCTATAACGGCAGTGGATGAAAAGGAATGCATAGTACAAACATGATAACTGTTGTCTTCTCTTGTTATATGCCCCAGCAAACTGGCAGCATCCGGAACATCGGCGTCGTCACCGTCCAGGTCGCCGCTAAGTATGGTTTCATACAGCTCAACATCTCGGTGTATACCCCTACCCATTGTCAAGACAAAAAACCAGTGCTTTTAAGGTGGACTTATCGCCATCTGTTAAAGCCGTTGGAACGGAGGGAGCCCGAAGGGCGACCGGAGTGCCAACGGCTACGCCGTACACCTCGGCTGGGGTGCGGTAGCCCAATGCCTGGTGTAATCGCTTATTATTATAAAGTTCAAAATACCGGCCAAGGTTATACCTTGCCTCGGTCACTGTCTGATAGTCCCGCAGATAAACCTCCTCAACTTTTACCGTTCGCCATAACCGTTCTACAAATATGTTATCAAATACCCTGCCTTTGCCGTCCATACTGATTTGAACGCCTGCATTCAGCAATACTTTCGTAAAATCTATCGAGGTAAACTGGCTGCCCTGATCCGTATTAAAAATATCAGGCTTGCCCAAACTCAACGCCTCTTTCAAAGC
>Ga0315533_1002139_pt1 | contig 14108 bp, 16 predicted proteins | sample SalMarSW160130MG_FD_203081 | JGI IMG/M metagenome (GOLD analysis project Ga0315533, IMG submission 203081) | Salt marsh sediment microbial communities from the Plum Island Ecosystem LTER, Massachusetts, United States - Salt Marsh Sediment SW1601-30 ...
TGCACCAGTAAGAGGTTCAAGGCAGCCAATTACGATCTTTTCAGGTAGCTTTTCCGCAAAAACCGTAAAATTAAATATTAACAAACTTACCAAAATAATAATTAAAATATTTACGATAAAACATGAACTAAAACGCCTACACAACATTTTTTTCTTACCTCCTCATTTTGAAATTTTTTTGATACTAAACTACTAATTTAAATAATGTATCACCCCCTCTTTTTTTATAAAATTTGCTAGTTTCATTATATTTAAAATGGACTTATAAATCAAAAATCTTTATGAGATTATTTGTTGTTTTAAAAATCTTTTAATTTTTTAAAGTATATGATGTAATTTTTTGAATAACTTTGGCGCATCTTTCTCCGGTTTCATAATTGGGGATTCCATATTTTTTTAATTCTCCAATCGCTCCTTTTACTAATCTACCGGCCATAAAACTGGCAAATATAGGTTTTTTTATTTTCTCTTTTACTTTTCCTAAAGCCCGGGCAATTACCGTAGAATCCATAGAGGCAGTCGGAACAAAGATGGCAATTATCGCATCATATTCGGGGCCTATGACCTCGCATGTTGAAGCGAAGGTCTCTGCACTCCCATAAGCTAAAAGATCAAAGGGATTTCCCAAAGAGACGTGGGGGGGAAGAATTTCTTTTAATACATTCTTTAAACTTTCGGATGGTTCAGGGACTTCCAATCCTAATTCTTCTAATTTATCTGTAGTCAATACTGCAGGTCCCCCTGAATTGGTAATCACACCGATTTTATTCCCCTTAATCTTCGGGTAATGAATCAGGCCCCGGCATAAATCAAACATCTCCTCTACCCCTTCTACCCGTAGAATGCCTGCCTGCTTAAAAGCAGCATCATATATTTTATCTTCCCCTGCCAGAGAACCAGTATGAGAGGAAGTTGCCCTCATCCCGGCCTTACTCTTCCCCGCCTTAATTGCAACAATCGGTTTTTTAAGAACGGTCTTTTTGGCTTGAGCTAAAAAACTTCTTCCTTCTTCTAATCCTTCAATGTAGAGAGCAATAACTTTAGTCTGAGGGTCATCTTCAAGATACTTAACAAAATCTACTTCATCCACATCACATCTATTCCCATAGCTTACAAATTTGGAAAAACCAAAATCCAATTCTTCTGCCATCATTAAGACTGCTCCGCCCAGAGCGCCACTTTGGGTAATAAAGGCAGTTTCGCCCGGAAGGGCCCTGACTTCGATGCTGGCAAAGAGATTACAAACGGTATTCATAATGCCGGCACAGTTCGGACCTATAATTCTCATTTGATGTTTTTTAGCTATATTTTTTATTTCTTCTTCTTCTTTGATATTTCCTACTTCTGAAAAACCAGCAGAAATTATAACTGCTGACTTAACTCCTATACTTCCCAAATCTTCTAAAAGCGAAGGAATAAATTGCCCCGGGATAGCAATAACAGCTAAATCAATATCTAAATTATTAAATTTCGGATAAATTTTTTGACCAAATATTTCACCTCCGCTACGGTTTATGGGGTAAATTTCTCCCTTAAATCCTCCGTCCACCATATTTTTTACTATTTCATATCCGGTCTTTCCTTCTTTCATGGAAGCAAAGATAGCTACTGAATGAGGATTAAAAAAAATTTCCATACTTTTCATTTATCCATTCCTTCTGCTGTTTCGTAACCTGCCCGAAAAGCAGCAATATTTTTATCTAATTCGCGGGGGATATGTTTTTCTAACATATTAATCACAGATTCTTTATCAAATGAAGAGATAAAAGAGAGAGCACCCAGTAAGACAATATTTTCTGCAATGGGAAGTCCTGCTTCTGAAGCTATTTTACCGGCATCTATCCAGATTATTTTTGCATTTGCCTCTTTAAATAAACTGATTATCTCCTCATCTTTAGGGTATTTTTCGGGATGGGCCATCATATCAATAGGATATATCCTTTTCCTATTTAAAATAACTGTCCCTCCCGGTTTAATAAATTCTAAAGTTTTCAATCCTTCGGATAATTCCATTACTACTATTATATCAGAAGAGAGAGGAGGAATTCTCGAACCAAATACATTGCCTATCCTAACTTCACAATGAACCGGACCACCTCTTTGAGCCATGCCTACTTCTTTGAAAAATTTAACTTTCTCGCCTTTTTTTAATCCATAATCGGCGATAATCTGCCCCAATCTTATTACTCCCTGTCCACCTACTCCGATTAAATAAAAATTATTTTCCATCTTTTATCACCTCTATCGCCCCTACCGGACAGGTAAATTCACATAACCCGCAACCGAAACAAGCGGAAGTAATTTCCATATAAGCTTTGCTGTTAGCATCTTTAGGATGAAATATCATCGCCGGACAGGCTAAAGAATTCAAACATATCCTGCAGCCGGTACATTTTTCTATATTTATTTTACGCTGGGGGAATTTAACCTTTCTTCTTTTGGTTTGAAGAGCACACTCCCGACGGGAAACTATTACCGAAACCCCCGGATATTCTATCGCCTTCATTATACTCTCTGTTGCTTTTTTGCTCTGATAAGGGTCAATTATCTGAATATCCTCTATCCCGCAACCTTGACAAATCTCGACAATATCTACTCTCTTGGTATTAGTAACTCCATTTAAATTAACAGTCCCGGGATTCTCTTCAAAACCGGTCATGGCAGTCCATCCATTATCTAAAATAATTACCGTTAAGGGGACCTTCTGGTAGACTGCATTAATAAGAGGAGGAATACCGGCATGGAAAAAAGTAGAATCTCCTATGGTGGCTATCACTGGTTTTTTAATTCCCGCCCATTTAAATCCCTGAGCTAAACCAATACTTGCTCCCATAGCCACTTCAGTCCAACAACTCTCAAAAGGTTTACTCATGCCTAAAATGGTACAGCCTATATCCCCGGTAATAATAACTTCATCTTTTTTATATTTTAAATTCTTAATCGCTTTATTTAAGGCAAAATAAGTCCCCCGGTGAGGGCAGCCTATACAGAAAGAAGTAGGACGTTTGACTTCTAATTCTTTAGCTCTCTCTAAAATATTAGGATCCTGCTTAGATTCAAGTTTTGTTTTTAAAAGAACTTCCAGGGCATTTTTTATCTTTTTAAAGGAATAATTTCCGATTAGAGAAAGGGTTTTATCAAATTTTCCTAAAATTTCGACTCTCTTGTTTAAGGGATAGGCAATCCTCATCACTTCTGCTTCTATAAGAGGGTCTAATTCTTCTAAGACAAGCACCCTATCTACTTTCTCTAAAAACTTTTTTATCCTCTCTTCGGGCAAGGGGTGAACCATGCCTATCTTTAACCAGGATGGTTTCAAATTATATTTTTTTAAGGCCTCTTTAAAATTTCCTTCCACTGCTCCGGCGTAAATTACTCCCTGTTTACTGCCATCTTCAAAGTGGGTTTCATTTACTTTTATCCCGGATTCAGTAATATAAGAATCGCTAATTTTAGAAGCTTCGGCCAATCTGCCAAGGGCATCCCGGTGTTGAGCCATACACCAGGTGGCGCCTGCCTTAGTATATTTTATTATATCCCGTTCAAAATGCGCTTCTCTTTTTTCTAATTTCTTTTTTTTACCTACTTCAACATCGGAAGTAACATGGGAAATATCGGTGGTTGATCTTAAGAAAATAGGACCGCCAATTTTCTCTGAGATTTCAAAGGCAAGTTTCACATAATCTAAACACTCCTGCTGGGAAGCAAGGTCAAGCATGGGGACTACCATTGATTTAGCATAATAGCGGGAATCCTCTTCAGGCATACCGGCACTTACTCCGGGATCATCAGCCACAAATACAACTAACCCCCCGGTGCATCCGCTGTAAGCGACAGAAGCCAAAGAATCAGCAGCTACATTCACTCCCGACATCTTCATGGTGACCAGGGCTCTTTTCCCAGCCCAGGCGGCAGCGGAAGCAATTTCAAAAGCTACCTTTTCATTTATGCTCCACTCTATGTGGATTCCTAATTCTTTTTCCTGAGGTAACAGAGTCAGAACTACTTCCGTTGAGGGAGTACCCGGATATCCGCAGACCACTTCCACCCCTGATTTAATTACTCCTTCAGCAATAGCCTCATTCCCGGTTAATAATTTTTTCAAATTTATTCCTCCTTAAGGAGGGGAAGTGTAATCGAGGCAGTTGGTAAAACTAATATTTTTGCATCTTCTCCATACCTTGGCAAAATATTATCTAAAATAGACTGAACAGACTTTGCTGCGAACATCCCCATTTTTTCCACTTCCTTATCACTTATTCCTTCTGAAATTAAATAAATTTTTGCTTTTTCCTTACATTTAGTAATTAAATAAGAAATAACTCCTTCTACTACATTTCTCTCTTTATGTATTTTAATACTTTTAATAATATCTTCCGGAGTTTTTTCCTTAAGGTAATCCAAAAAATTATCTCCTCCCACCCCTTCGTAACAAGGTGAGATCATAATTATCGTACTATTATCTCTAATTATGTGTCCTACCGCCTCTAAAGTCTTTGAAGCTTGATAAAAACTAATATCCATAGGATGACTACTAGCAATTACTATATCTGCTTTTTCTGGTATTTTTACTCCATAAATTTCCTTACATATTTTTACACCTGTTCTATGTGCTTTAACTGGATCTCCGGCTACTACTTTTACTATCTCATTCTTATCATTCATCACTGTATTTACTATAAAATCTAGTCCTATCATCTTAGCTGCTTCTTCCATCTCTTCCCGAACAGGATTACCTTCCATTTTTCCTAAAGCTGCTTCTCCTGTTTCTACTTGAAGATGATTAAAACCTATAGATTCTCGCGAAGATATTCCAGGCAAAACACTCTTTGCCCCTCCTCCATATCCTGCATAGCGATGGGGGACTATATTCCCAGTAGATATCTTTACTTCTGACTGTACTACATCTTTATTTACCCATAGCTCATGTCCTTTTTTGGTATTACCAAGATAAAAAAGATTATTATCGGGATCATGCTGAACTACTCTTACTCGTTCTAAGACTTCTTTACCTACCTTTTTTTCAACTTCTTCTTTACTCATCTCTCGATGCTGCCCTCGAGCAATTATTACCTTAATGCTTTTATCAAAAATCTCCCCTTTATTCAACCCATCCAATATTGGAGGGATTAACAAATTATCAGGAGTAGGACGAGAAATATCGGTACAAATTACAACAGCAGAATTTTTAGCTTGGGAAATTTGAGGTATGATTTGTGATCTAATAGGGTTATCTATAGATTTTCTAATTTCTTTAAGACTATCTTTAACTCCTGGTTTACTTTTTAACAGACAAACTTTTAATAAATTTCTTTTTGGAATACTGAGAGATATTTTGTCCTCTCCATAAGGAAGAAAGATTTTTTCCATTATATTTTACTCCTTTTTGCTATTAAAGATAGTTTTTTATTTTTACATTACTTTAATTTATTATAAAAATTTATAAAAAGTTTATATAATAAAGGGATAGGAAATCTCTTCCTATCCCTTTATTACTGACTCCCCACTTTTATTAGAGATTATATTTTGCAATAAGCTCTTTCCATCTAGGTGAACTCATCAATCTATCCAATCCTTCATTTAGTAGTTTTAAGAGTTCATCGTCTCCTTTTCTTAAACCGTAGGCATAGGTTTTGCCCGCTCCCCAAGTTCCGACTTCTTTTAGCCCAGGTTTAACTTTCAACATCTCTTTGACCATAGTATCATCCTGAACCGCAGAATCTACCCTACCATTTAATAGATCTTCTACTGCTAAAGTAAAGGTGTCGTATACCTTCATCTTTAAATCAACACCTTTATTAATAAGATTATCTTCTATCCAATTAGCTCCGGTTGTGCCTCTCTGTGTTCCTACTGTATGTCCCATGCTAAGACCGGTAACAATATTTAAATCAGAATCTTTGCGCACTACAAGAGACCATTTGTGCTCCCAATATGACTTTGTATAAGCTATAACTTTTGCCCTCTCTTCTGTAAAAGATAATCCTGAAGCAATGAAGTCAATTTTCTTTGCATTTAAGGTAGGAATTATCGTATCCCAAGCTGTGGGCTGATGTTTTACCTCAAAACCCATCTCTTGAGCAATCCAATCTACTGCCTCTACATCGAATCCTGCAGGATTGCCATTTTTATCAACATAGGCAAATGGTGGAAAATCAGGATCTATACCATTTATATAAACTTTTTTTTCTTGAGCTTGACCTATAACCATACTTCCTATCAATAAAGTCAAAGCAAAAATTAAAAACACATTTATTAATATTGATTTTTTTCTTTTCATCTTTTTTACTCCTTATTTATTTACAATTTTTAAACTATACATTTTTCACAAAATCTCAAAATAAACTAATATATCACCCCCTTCTCTTTCTTGAGAAGTTTTAATAAATTATTAAGAGTTTATCTTTCACCTCCCACTTTTAGGCATATTTTCAGAAATTTTTAATATAAAAATATATGCTTAAAAATATCAGTCAATTTCCTATATTTCTTATATGTTAACACATTTTATTTAATAGATTGACAATTAACGTCTTTTTTTTCTTATATCTTATTCTAAACCTGGAATTCTTAATTTTTTTTCTAATATATTAAGAAATTTGGTAACTATAGAAACAACTAATAAATATATTATTCCTACTACCAGAAACACTTCTGTATACCTAAAATGACGGGTAGCAATAATTTTTCCTGCCCCGGTCAATTCTACGCAGGTTACCATGAAAGCTAAAGAGGAATACTTTATTAGGTAGATGATTTCATTAGAACAGCCCGGAATAGCCCTTCTTAAAGCTTGAGGCAAAATAATATATAATACTGCCTTAATTCTACTCATTCCCAAAGCCTCAGCAGCCATCATCTGACCAGTTTTAATTGATTGTATTGCTCCTCTAATATATTCTGAGTGATAAGCCCCACTACAAAGAATAAAACCTGTAACTGCTGCCATAAAAGGAGAAAAGAAAATCCCTATAGAAGGAAGTGCATAATAAATAATAAAAAGTTGAACTAATAAGGGGGTGCCTCGAAAAAATATTGTATAAATGGCACATAGAGAAGATATAAATTTATTTCCATATACTCTCCCTACAGCTATCAAAATACCTAAAATTAAACCCGAAGGAATAGATAAAATTATTAATTTAATAGTAACCAAGACTCCTTCTATTAAAGGGGGCAAGAGAACATCTTGTATAAAATATAAATCAATCATCTTTCTTCTACCGACTTTCCATAAAGTTCAGTTATTTTGTAAAGAAATTTTTTAGTTCTTTCATGTTCGGGGTTAGTAAAAAGTTTGTAAGGGGAGCCTTGATCTATTATCCTTCCACTCTCTATGAATATTACTTCATTTGCAACCGAACGAGCAAAACCCATTTCATGGGTCACTACTACCATAGTCATTCCATTAATAGCTAACTTTTTGATAACCTCTAATACCTCTCCAATTAATTCCGGATCGAGTGCTGAGGTAGGTTCATCAAAAAGCATAACACTGGGATTCATGGCTAAAGCCCTCGCAATAGATACTCTTTGTTTTTGCCCTCCGGAGAGTTGGGCAGGATATAAGTAAGCTTGTTTTTCTAAACCAACCTGCTTTAATTCCTCCATTGCCTTCTCTCTTGCTCTATTTTTATCCATTCCTTTTACCCTAATAAGTCCTATCTCGACATTCCCTAGAGCATTTATATGGTCAAATAAATTAAAATCTTGAAAAACCATTCCCATTTTTTGACGGAATTGGTTAATGCTCTTTTTAGCATGAGTTACTTCTTCCCCTTCTAACCAGACTTGTCCCTTATCCGGAATAGTCAATTGATTTATGCATCGAAGAAGAGTGCTCTTCCCACTACCCGACGGTCCAATAATAACTTTAGTTTCTCCCTTTCTTACTTCAAATGATATCCCTCTTAATACCTCTTCTTTTCTGTATCTTTTATAAATTTCTTCAACCTTTAAGATAATTTTATTATCTTCATGCATTTTCTAATACTCCTCCCCACTATTACTATAGCTACCATAACCAGGAATTTTTACTTTCTTTTCCAATATATTAAGAAGCTTCACTCCTCCATAAGTCAAAATAAGGAAAATCGCTGCACAGGTAAGAAAAATAGGCAAAGGTTGATAAGTTCGAGTAGCAATAAAGTTACCCCGAGTTATTATCTCCATTAATCCAATAGCATAAGTTACAGCTGAATCTTTTAAGATAATCGAATATTCATTTGACCAACCTGGGATGGATATTCTTAAAGCTTGGGGTAAAATAATGTACCAAATAGCTTTGAACTTAGTCATCCCTAAAGAACGAGCAGCCATCATTTGTCCTTCACCTATTGATTGGATGCTTCCTCGAAAAATTTGAGATTGATAAGCAGCACTTCGGAAACCCAAGACTAAAATAGCAGCAGTGAGAGCAGTTAAATTAAATCCTAAAAATAAAAATAATCCGAAGTAAAAAAGAAAGAGAAGGACTAAAACGGGTAACCCACGGAAAAACCAGACATAAAAGGAAATTAAATTAGCGACATACTTATTACCATAAACCTGTCCTATAGCCATAGGGATTCCTATAATTAAACCTAAGGCTAAAGCTCCTCCTATTAGCTTAAGAGTTATTATAGATCCTTTTAGTAAATAAGGAAGAGATTGATAGACTAATAACAGATTTTCTGTCATGCTCACCCCTCAACTTTTTTATAGATAAAAATATTTCCTAACTCAAGAAGAGTTCAGTGTTATTTTAAGATTCTATTTTATAGATTCGACAAAAAATTCAAAAACCCTTTTTTCTTTTCAAAAAACCAGAAATTTTTTATATTTATATTCTTATGTTTAATTATTTAATAAAAAGTACAACTTTAATTTAAATTCAATTAATACTAATACTTTTAATCTCGTTGTTTTAATTTTATATTACAAATAATAACATCCGTAAAACTTCAAAATAATTATCTGTCTCAAATACTAAACTGGTAGAAGAAATTTGTTTCATTCCAGGATAAAAAGATGCTTTAAATGCTTTTACATGTTTTTTATATGATAATTCTACTTTAAAGTACTTCGGTAATTCAATTCTACATTTATCAATATCTCCCTTTAGTATTAACTCTACCCCTTCTTTGATTTTTTCTACCGCCCGCTTTGGGTGAATACTGATTACTGAATTACCCACGCCTTTATTTACCGCCACAGTTTTGATGTTTTTATTAATTTTATTCGCTTCCTTGCAAATTCCCTCATCTCCGCTTATAAAAACCACAGGCACACCCATAGTAGCAGCAGCATAACCATGAATTAAAAATTCGCTGGCATATTCTCCGTTTAATTTTATATAATTTAAAGTGGAGGAACTTAGAGTATGGGATAAAGGATTAGAGCTTGAACCACCAAAAGAATGATAACCAATCATCAATATAGCATTAAATGATTCGTCCAATTCCTGAACCATTAAATAAGGATGTTCACTCCAACCCCGAACCAATCTAATGCTCTGTGGCAATTCATCTGCATTAATATTTCTTCCGGTATCATGGGCATCTTTAATCCAAATTTCTTTTGCTTCTGCCTTTATTGCTCCTTCACAGGCTGCTTTGACTTCATCGGTCATCTGTTTGGCAAATTTCTGGTAATCAGATTTTGATTTTTCAGTTTCATCCCAATGGGCAATTCCGGTAACTCCCTCGATATCAGCACTGATATAAATTTTCATAACAATTCTCCTTTAAAAATTATTTCCGTTCGATATTACTATCAATCATCAGTTAAAATTATAGTATACTTTCCCTTTTTTTAAAAATAATTCTTAAGGAAATTTTAATTTTATAATAATTTTGGATTTGTTGGTTATAACTATTTTGTTTACTTTTTGAGTAGCAATTATGTTATAATAAAATCAACAAAAAATAATTAAAGGAGAGATTATGATCAATAAAAAAGAGGAATTTAAAGTCTCCGGAGAAGACATTATTGAAAAAATTAAAGAAATCATAAAAGAGGGAAATGCCCGAAGAATAATAATTAAAAACGAAAAGAGTGAAGTAATTGCAGAATTTCCTTTAACTGTTGGTGCTATAGGAGCTCTTATTGCTCCAATATTAGCTGCTGCAGGTGCTATAGCTACTTTACTTATCAAATGTACTATTGTAGTTGAAAAAAAATAATTTTTTTAAATTCAAATTATTCTAATTAATTTTTCTTATTGGAATTACCAAATATCTCAAAAAATAATTTTTTACCTTTCAATTGTATATCACTTACCAATTTATTTCGACCTAAGGAGTAAGTAAATTCCATTAATCTTCCTTTGACATTTTTATTTTCCTTTAAATATCATAATTATGTGTCTATCATCAAAGCCAATTAGTTAGGGTGACTAGGCTGAGTCGTTCTGCTCTATTCATCGGGTGAGAGGTATCTTCCTACCTGAACAACAAATCAGTAGTTACACTCTGATAGCCTTAAAGATGTCAGTGTTACTCAAAATCCCGACAATCTCTTTACCATTAAAAACAGGTGCTCTCCTGATACCAGTATGATTAAATAGTCGGGCACAATACTTCAGGGCAAGACCAGGGGAGACAGTGATAAGCGGTTTGGTCATAATCTCAAAGACTTTGACTTTACAGGGATCTTTACCTGGATCAGCGACCTTGTTAACCACATCTTTACGGGTCATAATTCCCCAAGCGTCCTCGGACCCCCTTCTGTTAACAATCAAGCAGGAAACCCCTTTCTCCCTCATTAACTTGATGGCATCAGCCACTGTCTCCTTGCCGTCAATAAATATTACATCTTTAGTCATTACATCAGCGGCTTTGGCGAACCTTAAGTCTCTCAATTCTTTTATTACCATTTTATCTCCTCCTTTCTTTCAAGTTTGTATTACCCTAGCTCATCCAACCCCAGTCACCCTTAAAGTGGGTTAGCTCACAGCTCCAACGACCATTGGAATTAATCTAATTTTTTTCTATAATAACCTTTTTTTAATAGTATACTCTTTGGTATATTATAAAAAACAAAGATAAAATGATTTCGGAATATAAACTAATTAAATTATAACAAACTCAGGATAATTATCCAAAATTATCCCTGTCTGCTAAAACCTATTTACGGTGTGTAAATCTTTCGCATATGTTCTGATTTCTGCATCATATTTTTTATATAAATAACTTCATCTTCTTCTACTCCCAAGGTCTTCACTACATCTGAAAGTTTCCAGCCCTTTTCTAAGGCCAATAAAATTAAATCCATCTTTTTGTAAGATATTTTTAATACTTCTTCATCGTCAGCAAGCCCTGGCATAACATCCGGTGAAGGGGGTTTTTCGATAATTCTTGCAGGGATATTCAGATAGCGGGCGAGTTGCCTTACCTGAGTTTTATATAAGTTCAAAAGGGGCATAATATCAGTTGCATCATCACACCCATGTTTTACAAAGTATCCAATCTTATATTCACTCTTATTGCCTGCCCCCACTACCAATCTATTCTCTAATTCTGCATAAAGATAGAGCAGTATCATTCTTAATCTGTGTTTTGCCCGATAATAGGCATTGCCTTTAGCCAGATAAGAGTTAAATTCTTTATCCTTAAAACCTGAAAGGCTCTCCAGAAAAGGAAGCTTCCCCGTCTTTCTCTCATAGAAATGATACGCTTTTCTAATTAAGGTTCCTTTTAATTTCCCTAAAGAAAGAAATTTATCTAAAGGAAACAGTTCATATACGCCAAGTTTTTCAAGATAAGGAGTAATATCAACTAACTTTGCCTCAATATTTAATTCCCGGGCAAAGTTTAAAGCATCTTGGGTGTGTTCTTTTTTCGAATCTTTCTCCGGCATAATCAAAGCGAAGGTTTTCTTCGGATCAAGTGCCCGCACGCACAAAGCCGCAACAACTGCCGAATCAATACCCCCGCTTAATCCTAATATTATTCCCTCTCTTTCCAATTTTTCGGTATATTCTCTGATAAAATTCTCCAAAGAAAGGGCCACCTTCTCAGGCTCAATCTTCATTTCAGCTTTCAATTCTTTTAAAAGAATCTCACTCATTATTTTTTACTGTCCTATGAAGTACTTTTAAAATTTCCCCTTATATTTTTAAATTCGACAAAAGATTTAAAAATCCTTCTTTTTTAGAAAAACCTCACTCAAACCCTTATAAAATAAGGCTTTCCACCCACATCCAAAATAAGCCATTTTAAGCTATCTTAAACGCCTATTTTAAAAATATGAACAATCACCTTAGGCACCCTCAAAAAACGCATCTACGGCAATATTTCACTAAGAGCCTTATTTTACAAGGCTTTCAGGCTGCTAAAAATAGGGTTTTTAGCACTTTTTGTCTCATTTTCTCCATATTTTGGAGCCACTATCAACATCATATATACCATAAAAACGCTGAAACCCTTATGTTTGCTTTGTTTTAGAGCCTTGCAATTTTTTATTGTAAAAACTGGTGAATGCTCTAATTCTATTATATTGGTCTCCATTGTTTATGCCATATTTTGCAATGACAGAAAGATGGATTCCCGCCTGCGCGGGAATGACAGAGGGGAAATGGTGTAAAATCTATGGAAAAATAGCTTCCTGAAAGCCTTATATAATAAGGATTTCAAGAGCGGGCTTCGTATTTTGATTATATGAGCAAATTTCGCCTTAACCTATGCTTTTACCCTCGGAAAATAGGTGTTTTTTGGCTTATTTTCACTCCCTCAAAATCCAAAAATGGCTTCCTGTAAGGGTTACAGAGCTTCGAGAAGGTCAAAAAAGACTAAAAAAAACGTCGAATTTGCCGTTTTTTCGAAAATTGAGACCCGTTTAAAGGCACTCTACGTGCGTTTTTAGGGCATTCCTGAAGGGGGCCTGAAAGCCTTGCAAATAAAGGGTTTCCAAAGGAGAATAAATATATTAAAATAACAACATATCCTATTTTTTCTATGGTTCAGCTTTCTATTTCACGAGGCCTTCCTTTAGGATGTCTATCTATATATTAATGTCTAAAGTTTTAACCATCTGGATAAGGAACTCCTCAGACCCTATAGGTTTTCCGGGAAAAGCTACCGAATTATTGAGCATTAACATGTATCTCTATTTATTATTTATTACTATTATATCTCAACATTTTTACCCTTAGATGTTAAGCGGTATTTTTGCTTAGGACTGTCTGGCTTTTTCGGAATAGTATATTCAATAAACCCAGCCTTCATTAAATTCCTCACCTGTTTATTTAACTCACCTGAAACAACTTTATGACCTATTCGTTCAGCAATGGCAGATTTGCTAAAATCTCCATATTTTAAAATACGCAGTATTTTATTTTGCAAAGATAGCTCTGGCCGTAGCTCTGGCCGTAGCTCTGGCTCTTTATCTTTGATAAATGCTGAGTGAAGCAGTAATTCTACCACAAAATAACTGCGGTTTTCATCCGTATGAAAAATCGGTTTCGGAGAATCGTTCTTTTGGGCTGCCTGTAAAATTTTCGGTATTCCTGTCCCTCGCCCTTCTGTCATATCGAGCTCTTTCAAAAATTCTCCTATTCTTCGGTTACGGTATCTTCTTGAGATAAACCTGCATTTTTGCATATCTTTATCGGTAATTGATCTGTCCGGTCCCGGGAAACTGCCAATCGTAATTCTATCCGGTAATATCCTTACTTCAATAGGCTCACGTATCTCATATGAACGATGATAAACAGCGTTGGTCAGAATTTCTTCTATTGCTACATACGGATAATTATATCTGCGTTCTGCTTCTTCCCTATCAGGAAATTTCTGAACTTTTTCTTCAATAAATTGAGATTTAATATAATTAAGTGCATCAATAAGCATCCGGTCAAGCGGCTCTTTAAAAGATTTCTCAGAAAAGGAATCAGCCCCGGGTCCGTCAGGAAAATGCACACATTGTATGCAAGATATCCTCCGGATTCCAGCCTTCTTTAAATTCTAATCGCTCCCACTCTACAGTACGCGCATTTATTAAATCATTTATGTTAATAGGTAAATTATTCATATACCCTATCCATCCTTCTGTGCCTTTGCACTTTTATTTCTTACTTTTTCTTCCCCTTCACTTTCATAACTTCTGCAAGCAAGTTACCGAATTATTGGCTC
>Ga0315533_1002140_pt1 | contig 14100 bp, 12 predicted proteins | sample SalMarSW160130MG_FD_203081 | JGI IMG/M metagenome (GOLD analysis project Ga0315533, IMG submission 203081) | Salt marsh sediment microbial communities from the Plum Island Ecosystem LTER, Massachusetts, United States - Salt Marsh Sediment SW1601-30 ...
TGTAAAAGATTAAAACTGCGTGATTAATTGCAGCTATTGTTGAAATTTCTCGATGGAAATTGGCGGTTTTAGTTAAAAAAGAAAGTTTGATGGAACCGCTTTTGCATAGTTTGCTGAAACTTTTTGTTGCCAGAATCGCTAAGAGATGACTTTTATGCAGTTTCCTTGGTGCCAAAGCTTTTGTGCTAGAACAGACTTACATTCCTTTTAATATCTATCAGAAAATTGGGGTTCACCGTGGAACATAAAGAATTGAAGAGAATGGCTGCTGTGCTGCAAGAGTTGGGGCTAAGTTACACAGAGACTCTTGAAGTCATAAATGAAATGGCTAAGGATGTAAACAACGCCAAAAAGTTATGGAGAGACGGATACAAGTCTAAACTCATCAAACTCGCCATTACTCTGATAACTTTTCCTGAACCCACCCCCATAAGCGAAACTATGGGCGCCGCAGTCCTAGTGGCGGGTCTGATTCAGAACAGAGTTAAAAAGTCAACGTTGCATGTGGAAGATGTTTACAAAACGTTCCAAGACGTGAACAATGACATACTGAAAATCAGACAATTTAGAACGTAAAAACCTTTAATTTATTTTAAACAACACGCCACAGTCAAGAGTGAGGTTTTTTGTCTGGAACCAATTCTTTTAGTTTTTCTTCAGGTGCGCCTAGACAGTATAGGATTCCAGCGAGGTTGTCCTTGGTTATGACACCAGATGCCACTTTCTGAAGAACTTCTTTAGGATATAGGGCAATTCCTAACCCAGAATTCTGGAGCATGAACCTGTCGTTCGCCCCATCACCCACCGCAACCACCTGCTCCATCAAAAGATTTTCTTTCTCAGCTATCTCCCGCATCAACTCAGCCTTTCGCTCCGCATCAATTATGGGTTCCACCAACTCGCCGGTCAGTTTCCCATCTTCGATCACCAGTCTGTTGGCATAAACATAGTCGATACCAAGTTTTTCCTTGATCTTTTCAACAAATTGAATGAAACCTCCAGAAATAAGGGCTATTTTATAGCCTAGGGCTTTGAGGGCGGTTATCAGTTCCTCAGCGCCAGGGGTTACATCCAAGTTTTCGACTATAGATTCAAGAACCGTGACATCTAAGCCCTTCAGGAGCTGAACTCTTTCTTTGAGTGCCTGTTTGAATTCGATCTCTCCGTTCATGGCTCTTGAGGTGATTTCGCTGACTTTTCCGCCGACTCCAGCAGCCTTTGCCAGCTCGTCGATCATCTCAGCGTCTATTAGTGTGCCGTCTACGTCGAAGACTATCAGCCGCTTGGGTCTCCGGAAAACTGTGTCCTTCTGAAAAACAACATCCTGTCCAACCGCCTTGCACTCTCTACTCAAGGCTTTCTTGAAGTCTTCGATAGGAATTTGGACATCGTTGATGTCGATGAGTATCTCCATGGCATTCAATTCTCCATATGCGATCATCCGTATCCGTTCTATGTTTGCGTTGTTCTGAGAAAGAAAACGTGAAACCTTTGCTACGATGCCTGGTCTGTCCTTCCCAAGGGTTGTTAAAAGCACCAATTTTTTTCCGCTCTTTCGTCGTCCAGCTGGAAGGGGTTCTATTGTGACCTCCAAGCCTATCTTTTTTCCGATGTCCATGAGCTGAGTTCTAAGATTCTTGAAGGGTATCGATATGGCGCGGCAGTCCACTATCATGAAGATGGCGAAGAGTCCCCTCATGCTGAAGGCTTCGATGTCAACGATGTTCCCTTTTGCCTTGGCGATCGATTCTGTTATCTCAGTTGTCAACCCCGGTTTGTCTTTTCCGGTTGCTGTAATCACAACGAAAGGCTTGGACATGCTGGCATTTCCCCTCAGAAGAACGGCTTTTCAAATCAGCGAATAGTCTCGCTCTTCCGTTAATAAATATAACTTTTGGCGACAGCATCAGGTTTTTCTGCAGTCCAAGAAACTGATTCGGATTATGATGATTTGAAACAGTATGTATGTTGCTACAAAAACTATGCCGCCGATTTTGGAGATTCCGCCTCTTGTAAGAAAGCGCCATCAAAAATACAAAACTGGAACGCTCACACAAAAAACGAAATAACTTCAAAAAAATGGAGGGAGATTAGGTTCTGGCGGCTGCCTTCTCCAGAGCAACAACTCCTGGCAGCTGCTTCCCCATAAGAAACTCTATCAAGGCGCCTCCTGCAGTGCTTACGTATGACATTTTGTCAGCCAATCCCAAGTTTTCCACGGCAGCAACTGTGTGTCCTCCCCCAACCAGAGAGAAACCTTCAGAAGCCGCTACTGCCTCAAGAACCATTTGAGACCCAGCTTTGAACTCGGGATTTTCGAATACACCCACAGGACCACTGACCACTATTGTTTTGGCTTTCAGTATTATCTCGCTGAATTTCTTGGCGGTCTCAGTTCCGATGTCAAAGATGGCATAGTTTGTTGGAAGTTCGTCAACAGTTATCTCCTGTCTCTTCTGGTCCACTTCCATAGCCAAGTCCACAGGAACTATAACAGCGCCGGGATATTCGTTCATGAGTTCCTTTATGCCCGGCACTAGACCCATCAGCTCTTTCTTTTCCAAGAACTGCATGTTCGGTTCCCCTAGGTCCACACCCGTGGCTACGAGAAAAATGTGGCCTATAACCCCGCCGGTTAAAACGTAGTCAGCTATGTCATTCTTTAGTACATACCGTGATATGTCCAACGAGTCGTCGCCTTTAGCTCCACCAATCACAAAGACGGAGGGCTTCTCAGGAGCCTCCAGAACCTTACCCAAAGCCTTGAGTTCCCGTTCCATTATTCTACCAGCAGCACTGGGCAAAACAGCGGTGAAACCAACCATCGACACATGAGCCCTGTGAGCCGCAGCGAAGGCGTCATTAATGAAAACGTCCGCCAGAGGAGCCAACTTCTTCACGAACTCGGTTTTAGAATGCTCTTCAGGTGTTCCCTTATTCTGTTCGTTTGAGACGGTTCGAACGTTTCCTAAGACCAGAACTTCTCCGCTCTTCAACTCTCTGATGGCTTTCTGAGCCTTCTCTCCGAAAACATCGTCAACATATTTCACTGACATGCTTAACGCTTTACCGAGAAGCTCGGCATGCTGATTTAGGGGAATGAAATCTGGTTCTCCCGGTCTGCCCTGGTGGGCTAAGATCACAGTTTTTGCGCCTTTTTTGACCAGTTCGCTGATGGTTGCATCTGCATGGGCACGAATTCTTTTATCATTAATGATCTGTTTAGTTTTCGGGTCGAGTGGCGAGTTAAAGTCTACTCTAACAAGAACGGTCTTGTTTTTTAGGTCCAAATCATCTATTGTCAAGAATTTTGGCATATTGTCACCTCTATAAAAAAGGAAAAGGGTTGGATTTGAGATTTTTGTTGTTTGCTGGTTTAGGCGGCCATCTTGCAGATTTTTTCGATCATCCGCGCCATCTTAACTGAGTAGCCCCACTCGTTGTCATACCAAGCAAGGACTTTAACCAAGTTTCCTATGACCATGGTTGAGTTCCCGTCTATGATGGCTGAGTTATTATTATCTATCAAATCCGATGAAACCAGTGGCTCCTCACTATATTCTAGGACGCCTTTCAGCTTTCCTTCGGCTGCCTTCTTGAAAGCTGCGTTGATTTCGTCTTTTGTAGCCTCTTTTTTCAGCGTCGCCACCAAGTCAACTATGGAAACATCGGGTATTGGAACACGCAAAGCCATACCGTTCAGTTTTCCATTAAGCACAGGAAGGGCTAAACCAACTGCTTTGGCTGCGCCGGTTGTTGTGGGAATCATGTTGAAGGCTGCTGATCTGGCTCGTCTCAGGTCTTTGTGTTGCATGTCAAGAAGTCTCTGGTCGTTGGTTACAGCATGAATTGTAGTCATGAGACCTTTATCGACTCCAAAGGTATCATTGAGAACTTTTGCCACTGGCGCCAAACAGTTAGTAGTGCATGAAGCCAAAGAGATTATGTTATGCTTTTTCGGATCATATTGATCATCATTTACTCCGTAAACCACTGTTAGGTCAGCGCTTGTTGCTGGACTCATGGGCGCAGAAACAAGAACCTTCTCTGCTCCGGCTGTTAGGTGTTTTCCGGCTGCATCTCTTGATCTGAATCTTCCTGTTGATTCAACTGTAACGTATACGCCCATTTCTTTCCATGGTAGTTTCGCGGGGTCTGGTTGTGCCAGAATTTTCAGCTCTTTTCCATCAACTATGAGAGACGTACCTTTGACTTTTACGTCGAAGGGGAATTTGCCGTGGACTGTGTCGTTTTTCAGCAGGTGTGCTAATGTTTTTGCATCGGTTAGATCGTTGACTGCTACAAAGTTTATGTCTGCGTTTTCTTCAAGGGCTGCTCGGTAAAGGAGCCTCCCTATTCTTCCAAATCCATTTATTGCTGCATTCACCATTTCGATCACCTTTATTCAGGGTTGCAACTGTAAGGAGTTTTGCAATATTAACTTTATTGCATTCTTTTAAAGTAAGAAAAAAGAAACGTAGCGGGAGCAAAAACCCGCGAATGCTTGTTGCTTACGCGATTTTTTCGAGAACTTTATCAGCCTTTACCTTGTGGCTTCTAAGCGCCAACTCCTCAGGGTCTACACCCAGAGCCAAAGCCAGAAGTTCCGAATAGTGAAGGATTGGCATGTCATAGACTTCGTTGAACTTCGACTTCACTTGGAGCTGCCCTATATCCAAGGCAACGAAACAGAAGGGACAAAGAGTACTGATGCAGTCAGCGCCTGCCTTTGTTGTTTTTACTACTTTATCTCTAGCGAGACTAAGAGCTGTATCGTCAGAAATGCCTTTCAACAGACCTCCACAGCACTTCAACTTGTCTCGATACTCAACGCTTTCTGCACCCAGAGCCTCCAACAGATTTTCGAAGATTGTTGGTCGCTCAGGGTCGTCTAACTGTAGCAGTTTGCTGGGTCTGAGGGAGTGGCAACCATAGAATGGCGCTACTTTCAGGTTGCTTAACGGCTTAACGACTTTTTCTTTGATTTTTTCAAGTCCAATATCATCCATCAAAACCTGAAGGAAATGCTTCACTTCGATAGTGCCTTTGAACTCTTTACCGACTTCAGCTAGGACTTCGTTAATCTTTGCCTTCAGTTTCTTGTCTTTCTTTAGAGCCGCGTTAGCCATTGCAAGAGACTCGAAACAGCCGTTACACAACGCAACAATATCCAATCCAGCCTCTTCAGCCAAACAGATGTTGTATGCAGCTACGGCTAGGCTGCTTTCCAGATTTATCGACTGGATGGGCGGAGGACAACAGCAAGTCAGGTCATCTAAGTCTACAAGTTCGACTCCTAACTTAGCAAGAGTTTTTCTCGCTGACAGTTCATAGTTTGGTTGACGTGCAGGTATAGTGCATCCGAGAAATATGGCGTAGCTTTTCATTGTGACTCCTCCGTCTTTTCTGGTTTAGTAAAGCCTGTTGCAGAGAGAATCTTATTCAGCGCGTCTACGCCCACAGGTTTGAGGGGCGGTAAACCATATTCTTCTCTCTTCTTTTCCACGAACTTGGAAATCTTAACAATTCTTCCTTCAGCAATGAGAGCCGACGCGAAATCGGAATATATATTTGGAGAGTGACCCGCTTCCAATGCGATGTTTCTCAATGCGTAGATTAAATCGGCTATCTCAACCTTTTGAGGGCACCTTTCTTGGCAGTTGAAGCATGAACAGCACAGCCATATGGCGTCTCCGGAGAGCACCTCTTCCTTCTCGCCTAAAAGAGACAGCTTGATGATTTCTCTGGGATTAAAGCTGGAATCAAGTCTGGCTACTGGACAGCTACTGGCGCATGTTCCACATTGGTAGCATGAGGTCAATGTTTCGCCGCCATGACGACTCGTAACTTCATCAGAGAATGACATTGTAGTTTTTTCCGTTTTTTGTGTCATCATAATTCGCCTCTCAAGAATTTTCCATTAGCTTTAGGGGACCCAATTTAGTTACTCGCTCGGTCATCATCTGAGCAGCTTCTGCGAACTGATTGCCTTCAATGAACACCATTTTGAACATCTCTAACCTTTCTGGCTCTATCCCATATTCCTTCAGCAGCACCTTAGCAAGATCCATCTTCTTCTCAGCATTCTGACTGCCAACCTCGTAGTGGCAGCCGTCGCTCTTGCATCCCACAACCATAACGCCTTGGGCACCAGCTTTGAAGGCTTCCAGAATCTGTTCAACCCGCACTATTCCAGCGCACGGAACCTTCATAACCCTCACGTTGGCGGGATACTGCAGCTTAGCCATACCCGAAGAATCCACCGCAGTGTGCCCACACTCTTGGCAGCAGATAGCTAGAACCAGAGGCTTCGATGCCCCATTCACTGACATGAGAGCATTCACCTGAGCCCTCATCTGGTTTGGTCTCGAGTGCCTAAGTTCGATAGCGTTCAGTGGGCAGGTTCCCACACAAACTCCACATCCCTCACAAAGAAGGTCGTTAACGCGGGCGACAAAGTGATTTTCAGTTGTGGGCTCCAAACTGATGGCGCCATAGGGACAGGTTACTGGACAGAATTCGCAGTCGCCACAATAATCTTCGTTGACGACGGCTGTTCTTTGGTCCTTGACTATTTTGCCGCTGATCAAGAACTTCGTAGCTTTCATAGCTGCTGAGTGAGCGTGCAGAGAAGCGGTGGGTGCGTCCTTCGGAAACGTTGTTCCTCCGCAGAGGTATATTCCCCTTTGCTTAGTTTCGGTTGGTCTAAGTTTAGCGTTGTATTCCTTGAAGAAACCGTCTGTGTCCAAATCGATGCCTAAAATCTCGGCGAGTTCCTTGGTGCCTTCAGCCGGTATCATGGCGGGAGCCAAAACAACCAAGTCAGCTTCCAAGTCTAGGAATCTTTTGAGAAGGGCATCCTCAACGTCGACGATCAATTTGCCTGTTTCTGTGTCCTTCAAAATTTCGGTGGGTCTTCCCTTCACGAACTTGATTCCCATCTCTCTGGCTCTTTCATAGTAGTACTCGTGTTCTCTTCCTGTAGTTCGTATGTCGATATAGCAGATGGAAACATCCGCGCCGGGAACTGCAGATTTAATCAACGAGGCGTGCTTCAGGGAGATCATACAGCAGATGCCTGAACAATAAGGATTGTATCGTCTGTCTCGCGAACCAACGCATTGGATAAAAACTATTTTCTTGGCGGGCTTGCCGTCTGAAGGTCGAACAATAGCGCCGCCTGTTGGACCGAAACCGTCAATCATCCTAGCCAATTCAAGATTGGTTATAACGTCAGGGTAATCGTCATAATGATACTCCTTTATGGCGCTGGAATCGAATTCCCTGAAGCCCGTGGCAACAACTATGCTGCCCACATTCAAGGTTACCTGCTCAGGTTTCTGATCTAAGTCGATCGCGTTTGTTGGACAAACTTCAACACATTTGGCGCAGTCATGAAACTTGCAGGCGTACTCGTCAATAACGTAGACTTGCGGGTGAACAGTGGGAACATTAATGTAGATTGCTTTGCGGTTATTCAGATTTGCATTGTATTCGTCAGGAGTTTCCACAGGACAAACGGCAACGCATTTGTCACAGGCTACACATTTATCCGCGTCAACATACCGCGGCTTCTTTTCGATCGTAACCTTATAGTTTCCAGGAACTCCCTCAACAGCCACAACCCTCGCGTTTGTCAAAATGTTGAGGTTAGGAATCTCGCTGAATCCAGAACGATACACACACTTTCTAGAAGTATGGGTGATGGTTTTCACGTCAGAAGAGGGAGACTGAATACAGATGGCACAGTCGTCTGTTGGAAAGAATCGACCAGCGCGAGCAGCCAAACCTCCGAGAAACGGTGTCTTCTCAATCAGATTCACCTCGAAGCCTAAATCCGCCAAGTCTACAGCGGTTTGCATACCAGCGATGCCTCCGCCAATAATTAGGGCAGATTTGAGAGCGGGAAACTCAAGTTTCTCGATAGGCTCAAGAAGCTTTGCCCGTTCAATAGCGGCTAGAAGCATGGCTTTAGCTTTTTCAGTAGCTTCCTTTGGTGTTGCCCTGTGAGGCCACGCGCAGTGGTCTTTGAGGTCGATTACTTCAACCAAATAGGGATTTAAACCTGCATCTTCAACTGCCTGAACTATGTTTACGTCACTTATTTTTGTAAGGCTCTCAGCTACAACGACACGATTAATTTTTCCGCTTTTCACGGCATCGATGATAGCCTGTAATCCTTTGCCTCGCCAGAACTCGCTGCCTCTTGCAATGAGAGCTACGTTCGGGACAGTCTTCACGAAGCTTGTTAGAACATCGAAGTCTAGGATTTCAGAGAGCTGTTTTCCGCAGTCAGATAAGAATACTCCGATTTTAGGTTGTTCCATCTTTCATTCGCTCATCTTCTTATAGTCTTTAGCAGTTGCTTGTCGCTATCGAAGACGTTAACCTCTAAGGGCATCTCGCCAATAGCAAAGTGTGTAGCGCACGCGAAGCATGGATCGTAGGCTCTGAAGGCCATCTCAACCTTGTTTAGCAGGCCATCGTTAACCTCGCCGTTCTTTATGAGACCTTGCGCGGCATTCTTTATGGACATGCAGATGCCGGGAGCGTTATGGGTTGTAGCTACTACCAAGTTGACTTTTTTCGCTAAAGCGTTCTCATCCAACTGGTAATGGTGGATAAGAGTGCCTCTTGCAGCTTCAACTATTCCAACGCCTTCTCCTGGCTTTCCAGGCTTGTTTCTGATGTCCTTGCTGGTTATGTCCTTATCCGTGATCAGCTCTAATCCTCTTTCGGTTGCATACATGAGTTCAATCAGCCTAGCCCAGTGGAAAGCTAAGGTTGCGTGAACAGGTTTTCCACCAAGAGTTTTGTACATCCGTTCGTATTCTGCTTGGGCGAGGGGTGTTGCCATGCCGTCAGCGGCATTGAGTCTTCCTAATGGACCGACTCGATATATACTGGTTTCAGGTCCAGTCACGAAACCTTTCCAACCAATCTTCTTCAGATAAGGCATTTTAACGTAAGTCCACGGTTCAACATGCTCTTCGATAACGTCCAAGTATTCTGAAGGACCGAATTTCACGAACTCTTTTCCTTGTGTATTGACCACGCGGACATCGCCGTCATAGAAGTTCACCTTGTTGTTCTTGTCGACCATACCCATGTAGTAGGTCTCCAAGTTGTAGGGGTCACTTGTGATCAGCTTCACGTAGTCAGCGTTCTTTAGAACAATATCATCGAAGAGTTTCAGAGAGAATTTAGCGAACTCGCGGCAACTTTGAAGCATTTCTTCGATCTCTTGGCGTTCTTCTTCATTCAGGGCCTTTGCCATGCCGCCGGGAAGAGCACTTACAGGATGAGTTGGTCTTCCTCCGATAATCCCGGTTATCTTTTGTCCATAAGCTCGGTGTTTTATGACCTCTTTGCCGATTTCCAAACCGGCCTTCTCTATCACTCCAAGAATGTTACGTTTAGCGGCGGGAGCGTCAGGTCCAACCACAAAGTCTGGGCCTCCCAAGAAGTAGAAGTGAAGTATGTGATCATAGATGATGTAACCACAATACTCAAGTTCTCGCAGTTTTTTCGCTGTTTCCGTCGGTTCCACATTGAATGCTGCGTCTACAGCTTTTGCCCCTGCCATATGGTGAGCAACTGGGCAAACTCCACAGATTCTGGTTGTTATTATGGGTAGGTCTTCAGCCCGTCTTCCTTCACAGAAACGTTCAAAGCCGCGTAGTTCCGGAATTTGTAAGTAGGCGTTTTCCACGTTTCCTTCATCGTTCAGGAATATGGTTATTTTTCCGTGTCCTTCCAGTCGGGTTATTGGGTCTATTACTATTTCTTTCATTTCTTCACCTTCCTTCTGAGAATCGAATTAGCTAACGAATACTTGTAGAAGGTTCCTATGGGATCCACAACCTGCTTAACGACCTCCGGATTGGTAGCGATGGAAGCAAGGGCGCTTATAGCCGCAGCACCTTGATCGATCACCCGAGGACCTGGACCACCGCAACCAGTGCAAGGCATGTTAACGTTTGGGCATTGGGCGCCGCAACCGGCACGAGTGGCTGGACCCATACAAATCACGCCTTGGTCCCAGAAACAAGTTACACCATCGTCATCAATTTCGTAGATTCTCTTTATTTCGGAGATTTCACGGTTCTTCTTTTCCCGTGGGCATTCATCACAAACGGACTTGTTTGGCAAGAAACTTGAGCCCTTTGGAGGCAGATTACCGCTTATGAATGCAGTAAACATGCTGATTATACAGGGAATAGGCGGTGGACACCCGGAAATTGTGTAGTCTACATCCACGGTTTGGGGCAATGTTTTCACCGTGTCATAGAATTCAGGAAGCTCCAGCTCTCCCTCTTTCACTTTGACACGTGTTTTAGGTGTTACCGATTCTGGGTTTTCTGTTGACGGAGTCTCAAGATATGCCCTCTCAAAGACAGTTTCCCTGTCCCAAAGATTCGCGAGGCCTTTTACACATCCATCGCAGGCGCATGAGCCGAAGGCCACAAGTATCTTTGATTTCTGTCTTAGAAGTTTAGCCATCTTCTCATTTTCCGAAGTTCTTATTGCGCCGTTGAAGAAGCAGGCGTCTATACTCTTGTCCGGCATAGCTTCGACATCTTTATATTTTGTGTCTATGGCTACTGGCCAGAAGACGATGTCAGCCGCTGCAACGACATCTAAAATTTTCTCGTTGACATCCAGAACAGCTATTTCGCAGCCTCCACAACTAGCAGCCCAATAAAAAGCAATCTTTAGTTTTTCCTTTTCCATCGGAATCACCGTTTACAGGAAGCTCGATAAAGATAAAGCGCGCAAATAAAGTTTTCTTTTTAAACAAAAACTCTGATGTATGACCAAAGAAAAGTTGGCAGAAAGTTGCCTAGCCAGTGAAAGGCTAGGCTTGTATTTTAGAAAGTTTGTTACAAAAAGAGAGGTTATCGAAGTTTTCTTATCACCATTTCTGCAGCTAAAACCATCGGCTCCCAAGTTTCGCACACTGGAGGCGCATAGCAGGTCTCAGCTTTCGCTAGTTCTTTAACGGTCATTTCGTTTTGGATAGCAAAGGACAAAGCGTTTATGCGCTGTGTTACCTCTTCTCCACCAATGATTTGAGCGCCAATGATCTTTGTGGTTTCTTTTTCTGCGATAAGCTTGATTCTGATGGGTAAGGCTCCGGGGAAGTAGTCAGCCCTTGTTTTGGAAACTATGGTTCCTGACACTGTTTCTATTCCGGCTCGACCAGCCATGAACTCCGTAAGTCCAGTGCCGCCGATTTCAGTGTCAAACAATCGTGTAATCCAAGAACCTAAAGCTCCTGAAAACGTGCTGTATCCTCCAGCAGCGTTGATCCCTGCTACTTTTGCTTGCTTCACAGCGGTGGTTCCAAGCTGGCTCATCGTGGGTCTGCGAGTAACGAGATTTATTGTTTCAGCGCAGTCTCCAGCTGTGTAAATGCCTTTGATGTTGGTTTCCATTCTCAAGTTGGTTTTTATAGCCCTTTTTTCTCCAAGTTCTACTCCAGCATTTTTGGACAATTCAACGTTGGCCCTTACGCCAGTGGCTACAACGACCACATCTGCTGGAATTTCTTCTCCTGCAACAAGAACTCCACTAACTTTATCGGTTCCAAGAATTTCCTCTGCTCCCTTTCCGACAATGATTTTCATGCCTTTCTCTTCAAGCATCTTCTGAACACGGTCAGCCATAGCTTTGTCAAGGAGAACAGGTAGAACATAGGGAAGGAATTCAACGACCGTGGTTTTTAGTCCTCGTTCAAGGCAGGCTACGGCAACTTCGAGTCCGATTAGCCCAGCGCCTATAATAACTGCTGATTCTGCGGTTTCAATGGCTTTGTTGATTTTTTCTCCATCTTCTATGGTTCGAACAACGAATATTCCCTTTTTGTCTCGTCCCTTTATCGGAGGCACGAAAGGATCAGCTCCGGTGGTTATCACCAAATTATCGTACGAAAGAGTTTCTTTGTTTCCAGTCTTGTCCTGTATATCGACAGTTTTTGCTTTTGCATCAATTTTTGTTGCTGTGGTCTCCGTTAGAAGGTTTAGTTTCATCATTTTGTAGAATCTTTCTGGAAAGACCTCTAAGTCATCGAAGGTGGCTATGTGTCCGCCCAGAACAAAGGGGAGACCGCATCGGGAGTATGCTGTTTTCTTCTCTTTTGTTATCAGAGTTATTTCAGCGCTTCTATCCGTTTTCCTAGCTGCAGAAGCCGCATCAAGGCCTGCAGCGTGGGCTCCAATAATGATTATTTTTCGGGTCATTTAAATCCTCAACTTCTGGCTGTCAAATTATAAACTGATTCCATATTAATCTTATTCATAGACGGATAGACCTATTGTCAAAAGTAGAACGAAGGCGCTCTAGCTTTGCTCTTTTACAAGGGAGTACAAACGGCTTTTGCCATCGCAGTTGATTTCGCCGTCACTGAAGAGTTTCCGTAAAGCCTTGAAAACCGTTTTCTCTGATTTTCCGATTTGTTCCGCAATATCAACGAGACTTAGGGGCTTTTCCGAGGTTTCTAATAACGAAATTATTTGCTTATGAATCTTGGCCATTATGGATCCCAGCCTATTTTTCTACATCTTAATTTTGTCTATTCCTAGATAAAATATAAGGTTGTTTGCAGTAACCCCTGCTAAGAACCTCACTTGTTTCCCTAGGAAAACCTCAAGGCACTTATCTATAGCCCGTTTAACCCTCTTTTGCGAGTTCTTTGTGCCACTCCACAGCTGCATCGAAGTTCAGAATCTCTTTCAATTCTGCATCTAAATTTGTTGGGGCTACGATTAGAACCCATCCCTCACCATAGGGGTCTTCGTTGAGTAACTCGGGTTTGGACTCCAGTTCTTCGTTTACCGCTTCAATTGTGCCGCTTACCGGAGCAACGAAATCTGAGACTGCTTTCACGGACTCTAAGGTTCCGAAGGGTTCATTTTGAGTTATGCTGTCACCTACGCTGGGAAGTTCGACGTATACGATATCGTGGAGTTGTTTTTGGGCGAAATCAGTCATCCCAATTTTTACTTTTCCGTTTTCTACACTTGCCCACAGGTATTCTTTGTGGTAATACAAGTTTTCAGGCACTTCATAGTCTTCTACTTTGACCATATTTTTCACCTCAGTCAGTTATGGTATTGTGATAGATGTTTATCTTAAAAACATAACGATTCGACTTGGGAAAACACAAACTAGTAAAGCATAGAATGGAAGCATTGTGGGAGCGAAAATGACATGATTACCAAGAAAAGCACACATCTAAAGTTACTTTACATAAGATGACCAACTAACCATCTAGAATGCAGATGATTATTTCAGAAATTTAAGTCTCAAACTCGTCCTCAAAAATCTGGGAACAGCAGAGAGACGAGAAGGAGATTTCTAGATTCATGGATTCTGCCAACCGGATGGCTTCCTCGACAGGAAAGGCTATGCCGTTTACCCCAGCTCTAACAGCAAGCACATCAGTTCTCGTCCTATGTTCACCCTTAGGTCTCATACACCCCAAAACAATCGGAGTCTTGGGCATCAATAGCTTAGCAGAAACCAAAATCCGGGCGATTTCTTCCGGTTCAGGCGGAATCACTTTTTCCATAGGCGTCCCACGAATCGGCATGAAAGCTATAATTATGACTGCTGAAGGCGAATATCTGGAGATCATTTTTAGCGCCTCAAGTTCGCCCTTCAGTTCACCGTAGTGTAGTCCCACAAGCACGTGCGGAACAAAGGGGATTCCGGATTCGCGGAAAGCCCTTAAAGATCTGTCATAATCTTCAACGCTGACATCAAGACGGTATACTTCGCGGATCGTTTCGTCGGAGCCAATTATGTCGATTAACGCAGCGTCAACTCCAGCCTCCTTTAAGTTTTTTGCAGTGGAAAAGTCGATGACCCCTGTGTGAGTAATAACAGTTAGACCCAGCTTCTTCTTTATCTTGGCGATGGCGTCTACGAACTTGTCAATGGGAACAGAACCGTCTGGAAGGCATCCTCCGCTTATGAGGCAGCCAACCGCTCCATTGTTTTTCAGTTTTGCACAGACATCAAAGAGTTCTTCTGGGGTTAGGGCTGGAACCATGGTGTCTAATACTTTTCCGTTGCAGTGTTTACATTTCAGGGTGC